>Ga0209783_1000119_pt1 | contig 28266 bp, 22 predicted proteins | sample WorMetfiPIANOSA1_FD_187395 | JGI IMG/M metagenome (GOLD analysis project Ga0209783, IMG submission 187395) | Marine gutless worms symbiont microbial communities from Max Planck institute for Marine Microbiology, Germany - Olavius filocauda... | ecosystem: Host-associated > Annelida > Digestive... | reverse complement strand
GGCGTGGACACCCTGGCGGATGCCGTAAAGGTCACGCTTGGACCCAAGGGCCGCAATGTCGTCCTTGACAAGGCGTTCGGAGCGCCTCGGGTGACCAAGGACGGCGTGACCGTAGCCAAGGAGATCGAGCTTTCCGACAAGTTCGAGAACATGGGCGCACAGATGCTGCGCGAAGTCGCGACGAAGACCAGCGATCTTGCCGGCGACGGCACCACGACCGCCACGGTCCTGGCCCAGGCGATCGTGCGAGAGGGCGTCAAGGCGGTTGCCGCCGGCCTCAACCCGATGGACCTGCGGCGTGGCATCGACCTGGCCGTGGAAAGCGTCATCGCGGACCTTGTAAAACGGTCGAGGAAGGTATCGTCGGGCCAGGAGATCGCCCAGGTCGGCACCATCTCCGCCAACGGCGACCGAGAGATCGGCGACTTCCTGGCGCAGGCCATGGAGCGGGTCGGCAACGAAGGCGTGATCACGGTCGAAGAGGCGAAGGGCCTGGAGACCGAGCTGGACGTGGTCGAAGGCATGCAGTTCGACCGCGGCTACCTGTCGCCCTACTTCGTGACCAACCCCGACAAGATGGTGTGCGAGCTGGAAAGCCCGTTCATCCTGTTGCACGAGAAGAAGCTGTCGAGCCTGCAGTCGATGCTTCCGCTGCTGGAGAGCGTCGTCCAGGCCGGCAAGCCGCTGCTGATCGTTGCTGAGGACGTCGAAGGCGAGGCGCTGGCCACCCTGGTGGTCAACAAGCTGCGCGGCGGCCTGAAGGTCGCGGCGGTAAAGGCCCCGGGCTTCGGCGACCGGCGCAAGGCCATGCTGGAGGACATCGCGATCCTGACCGGCGGCCAGGTCGTGTCCGAGGATCTCGGCATCAAGCTTGAGAACGTGACCCTGGACATGCTGGGCAAGGCCAAGAAGGTGCAGATCACCAAGGACGAGACCACCATCGTCGACGGTGCCGGCAAGAAGAAGGAGATCGCTGCCCGCTGCACGCAGATCCGTGCACAGGCGGAAGAGACGACCTCCGACTACGACCGCGAAAAGCTGCAGGAGCGGCTGGCCAAGCTGGCCGGCGGCGTTGCGGTGATCCGGGTCGGCGGCGCCACCGAGGTCGAGGTGAAGGAGCGCAAGGATCGTGTCGACGACGCGATGCACGCGACCCGTGCCGCGGTCGAGGAAGGCATTGTCCCGGGCGGCGGTGCGGCTCTGCTGTATGCCAGCCGTGTCCTGAGCAAGCTGCAGCCCGTCAATGACGACCAGAAGGTCGGTGCGGACATCATCCGCCGTGCCGTCGTCTGGCCGGCCCGCCAGATCGCGGACAACGCCGGGGCCGACGGCGCCGTGGTCGTCGGCAAGCTGCAGGAAAGCAAGGACCAGAGCTGGGGCTTCGATGCCCAGACCGGCATCTATTGCGACTTGGTCAAGGCCGGCATCATCGACCCGACGAAGGTCGTGCGGACGGCCCTGCAGGACGCGGCTTCCATCGCGGGTCTGCTGGTGACGACCGAGGCCATGGTTGCCGAGAAGCCGGAACCGAAGGAAGCGGCGCCGGCGATGCCCGACATGGGCGGAATGGGCATGTAACGATCGCATTCGATCGTCGTGCAGACACGAGGGCCGCGGGCGTCAATACCCGTGGCCCTTCTCTTTTGCGGCGGAGAACGTCAAAATCCGGACCTGACCGGAACAAAATTCCGCCACCATTCGTTGCCACCCTGGCCATCCCGCAACGAGGGAGAAGTGACCATGCGGGAATTTGCCGCGCCGCTTTCATTCGTTCTGTTGGCGCTTGCTGCCTGCGAAACGCCACCCGAACTGGCCTGTCCGGATCGGGCCGACAACGTCACATACGTGGATGCCGGAGGCACCTGCCTTGCGCTTTCCACGCATGGAGCCGCACAGCGCGGTCAGGCCGTTTCGCTGGTGGTGCTGTTGGACGGGCGCGACCTGAAGACGCGCAAGGCGTTCGGCGCCCAGGCCAAGGCCGAGGCGTTTGCGGGCGACGGCGTCATCTCCATCGCCATGGCGCCGCCGGGGTTGCGGCTCGGCGCAGGCCCCCGTTCCGATGTTGTCGGGAGCGGCAACGCGCCCGTGCCGCCCGGGGCGGTCGCCGATATCGTTCCCGACGGAATTCAGAACCTGCGCATCCACTATGCGGCGGGCCGGGTCGTCCTGGTGGGTTACGGCGACGCAGCGGCGACTGCGGGCGTGGTGTTGGGTCGCAGTCCGGGGCTGGTGACCGATGCCGTGCTGGTCCGGTGTCCCTGCGGTGTGGCCGAAGCGGAAAACGACGACGCAATGACGCCGATCTCGCTGGCGAAGCGGGTGCCGCCGGGAACCCGCGTCGTGCTGGTCGGCACGGACGGCGCGGGCAGCGCCGCCCTGCCGGACATTCAGGGCTATGCCGAGCGATTGCAGGACCGGGGCGTGGAGGCGCGCATCGACCCGCTGGCGTCCACCGATGACACGTCAGTGGACGATGCGGTCGGTCGCGCCGTTGCCGACCTGTTGCGCTGATCAGGGGAACCGCAGCAGAAAGCGCACGATGCGCCGGGTCCGTTCGCTGAACAGACTGGGCGTGTAGTAGGCGCCGGCCACCCGTTTCGAAACCTCGCCAAGCGTCGGATAAGGCGCAATCACGGACGCCATCGCGCCGATTTTCCCGCGTCGTTGGACGGTCATGATCCAAGGCAGCAGCAGTTCGCCCGCATTGCGGCCGACGATGGTCGTGCCCAGGACGCGGCCTCGCCCGTCGAGGACCACCTTGATCATGCCTTCGGTCTCGCGCTCGGCCTGGGCGCGGTCGTTCTCGGCGAACGGCCAGCGCAGCACCTTGATCCGGTCCCCGTGACGTTGGCGGGCGGTTGCCTCGGTCAGCCCGACATGGGCCAGTTCCGGATCTGTATAGGTGACCCATGGCACGGCGCGATGGTCGGCCCGTGCCGGCAGGCGGAACAGCGCATTGCGGATCACGATTCCGGCGTGATAGCCGGCGACGTGCGTGAACTGATAGCCGCCTGCCACGTCGCCGATTGCGAAGACCCGCCTGTTGCTGGTGCGCAGGCGCGAGTCCACGGCGATGCCGGCGGGCGTGGCATCGATGCCCGCCGCCCGCAGGTCCAGGCCATCCATGTTGGGGCGTCGCCCCGCGGCGACCAGCAGGTGGCTGCCGCGAACGATCCGGGGGGCGTCATCCGTCCCCAGCGTCAAGACGATGTCGTCCCCCTCCAACGCCGCCTTCTCCACGGCCGTTCCTTCCAAAAGGGCGATGCCTTCGGTCGCCAGGCGTTGTTTGACGATACCCGCGCATTCGGGATCGTCCTTCCCCAGGACGGCGATCATCTCGATCACGGTCACCTCTGCGCCCAGCCGTCGATGCGCCTGTGCCAGCTCGACCCCAATCGGGCCACCGCCCAGGACCAGCAGATGCCGCACCGGCCGGTCCAGGTCGAACACCGTCTCGTTGGTCATGAAAGGAACCGTGTCCAGACCAGGGACCGGCGGCACCATGGGGCTTGATCCGGTCGCCACCACGAACCGCTTGGCGCGGATCGGGCGGCCGTCGACCTGGACACTGTCGGGACCGGTGAAACGGGCCGCGCCCTTTATGACGGTGACGCCCAGCTCTTCGAAGCGCTCTACCGAATCGTGCGGCGCTATTGCGGCGATCACCTCGCGCACATGGGCACTAACGCGCGCCATGTCGACGACCGGCGCGGCATAGTCGATGCCGAACTGCGGCGCTGTTTGCCGGGCGTGTGCCTTATGTGCGGCGGCAATCAGCGATTTCGACGGGACGCATCCGTAATTCAGGCAGTCGCCGCCCATCTTGCCTTTCTCGACCAGAACGGTCCGTGCGCCCATCCGGGCCGCGCCGGCGGCCACCGACAGACCTCCGGAACCCGCGCCGATGACGCAGATGTCGCAGGCGAGGTCGCCGCCCATGTCCTGTTCCGGTTCCGTCATTCGGCGCTAGTCAAGCGACTTGGCGACAAGCTCGTAGACGTCGCGGCTCAACGAGTCGGCATCCGCGATCCGGGTCAGTTGCTTCTTCATCAGATCCTGCCGGGCAGAATCGAAGCGGCGCCAGCGACCCAACGGCCCGACCAGCCGCGCGGCGACCTGCGGATTGAGCTTGTCCAGCTCCAGAATCCGGTCGGCCAGGAAGGCATAGCCGCCCCCGTCGGCGCGGTGGAAGCAGGTCGGGTTCGCCGCGCTGAAGGCGCCGATCAGCGCGCGGACCTTGTTGGGATTCTTTATGGAAAACGCCGGATGGTGCAGCAACCCCTGGACCGTATCCAGGGTCGTCGGCAGCGGAGCGGTTGCCTGCAAGGCCAGCCATTTGTCCGTCACCAGCGGGTTGTCGCGCCAGCGTCCATAGAAGTCGTCCAGCGCCTCGTTGCGCAGTGGATGATCGCTGCGTGACAGAACGGACAATGCCGCCATGCAATCGGTCATGTTGTCGGCGGTTCGATACTGCGCCTCGACCAGCGCCATGCTGTCCGGCGCCTGCAGCGCGCCAAGATAGGACAGCGCCGTGTTCTTCAAGGCTCGCTGGCCGGCGAACCGGGCATCCGGGCTGAATGCCTCGTTGGTCTTGTTGGCGTTGTAGGTCGCCAACAGCGGGTCGGACAACTGCCTGGCCAGGGTCAACCGCAGCGCCTCGCGTGCCGTGTGCACGGCGTCGGGGTCGATGACGGTCAGTTGCTCGGAAAGATACTCTTCGCTGGGCAAGGACATAATCTCGGCCTTGAACGCCTTGTCCAGGTCAGTGTCGTCCAGAACGCGGGCCATCGCGTCCAGGAACGGCGCGGCGGCGGCGGGGTCGACCTGGCCGGCGTCGACCATGTCCATCAGCAACTTGATCGCGAATTGCTGGCCCGCGTCCCAGCGCGCGAACGGATCCGGGTCGCAGGCCATCAGGAATGCAACTTCCTGTGGCGACGGGTTGCTGCGACGCTTGATCGGAGCGGAGAACCCTCGATTTACGGACAACACCGGCTCAACCAGCATATTGCTGAACCGGAAGGTCTGTTCCGCTTCGGTCAAGTGCACGACCAGGGAACCGCGTTCCTCGGCGGACCCGGCCTCCTGCAGCGGGATCGCATTGCCGGCGCCGTCCATCAGGCCGATCTTGATCGGGATGTGCATCGGCTGTTTGTCCGTCTGGCCCGGCGTGTCGGACATCGTCTGGCGCAGCGTCAGCTCGAAGCCCAGCGTCGTTTCGTCGTAACGGGTCTCGATGTCGATTTCCGGCGTGCCCGCCTGCGAGTACCAAAGCCGGAACTGTTTCAGGTCGGTCCCGGTGGCGTCTTCCATTGCCGCGACGAAGTCGTCGCAGGTCACGGCACAGCCATCATGGCGCTGGAAATACAGGTCCATCCCCTTTCGGAACCCGTCGGCGCCCAACAGCGTGTGCAGCATGCGGATCACCTCCGCGCCCTTCTCGTAGACCGTCGCTGTGTAGAAGTTATTGATTTCCATATACGAATGCGGGCGGACAGGATGCGCCAGCGGTCCCGCATCCTCGGGAAACTGACGCGCCCGTAACTGTCTGACGTCGCGGATCCGCTGGACCTGCTTCGAACGCTGATCGCCCGAGAACTGCTGGTCGCGGAACACGGTCAGGCCTTCCTTCAGGCTGAGTTGAAACCAATCCCGGCAGGTAACCCTGTTGCCGGTCCAGTTGTGGAAGTACTCGTGGGCCACGATGCTTTCGATGCTTTCATAGTCCGCGTCGGTGGCGGTCTCGGAATCGGCAAGGATGTACTTGGCATTGAACAAGTTCAGGCTCTTGTTCTCCATCGCGCCCATATTGAAGTCGCCGACGGCAACGATATTGAAGACGTCCAGGTCGTATTCCAGCCCGTAGACCTCCTCGTCCCACCGCATCGCCCGCTTCAGCGAGTCCATGGCGTAGGCACAGCGCGGTTCGTTGCCCGGCTCCACATAGATCTTCAGGGCCACTGTCCTGCCTGAGGCGGTGGTGAAGCTGTCCTCGAAACAGCCCAGCCGGCCGGCGACCAGGGCGAACAGGTAGGACGGTTTGGGGAACGGATCGTCCCAGACGGCGAAGTGCCGACCGTCGTCCAACTCTCCGCTCTCCACGATGTTGCCGTTCGACAGCAGCACCGGGCATTGCGCCTTGTCGGCGGCGATGCGTACCCGATAGGTCGCCATCACATCAGGCCGATCCGGGAAGTAGGTGATGCGTCGGAAGCCCTCGGCCTCGCACTGGGTGCAGTAGGTCTGCGAGGACAGGTAAAGGCCTTCCAGCTTGGTGTTGTCCGCCGGCCGGCATGCGGTTTCGATCTCGAGGCGGAAGGCCGGCGGGGGCGCCTTCAGGGTCAGGCCGTCCTCACCCAGTGTGTAGGCGTCGGGGTCGAGCGGTTCCCCGTCCAGGTGAATCGACAACAGCTCCAATGCCTCGCCGTCGAGGTGCAGCCGGCCGTCTCCCGCCGCCGCATCCGGATTTGCGCGTATATCCAGCCGCGCCCGGACGATCGTGCGTGTCGGATCCAGTTCGAAGTCCAGGGCGATCGCATCGATCAGGTGGGACGGGGGTGTGTAATCCTGCAGACGGATCGTCTTGGGCTGGTCGGTCTTCATCTGTGGTTCCGGGTATAGGGGTCGGGGCGGGCCAGGCGGCTACTGTGGCGGCGCCCCCGGAGCGGGTCAACCGCCATTGACCGGGTGGCCTAACCCGCCAGCCGGTCTGCGTGCCAGGCGATGTGGTCCGCCATGAAAGTGGCAATGAAATAGTAGCTGTGATCGTAGCCGGCCTGTCGCCGCAGGGTCAGCGGGACGCCCGCCTGGGCGCAGGCGGCTTCGAAGAGGCCGGGCCGCAACTGCGTTTCCAGAAACTCGTCGGCTTCTCCCTGGTCGACCAGGATGTCGTGCGGCCAGCCGTGGCTGCCGACCAGCGCGGTTGCGTCGTGCGCCGCCCAGGCGGCGCGGTCATCGCCCAGATAGCCGGTGAACGCCTTCTGCCCCCAGGGCACCTGCGACGGCGCGACGATGGGTGCGAAGGCCGACAGCGAGCCGAAGCGCCCGGGGTTGCGCATGGCCAGGGTGAGCGCGCCGTGCCCTCCCATGGAATGGCCGGTGAGGCCTATGCTGCCGGCGTCGGCGGGGAAATGCTCCGCAATCAGGCCCGGCAGTTCTTCCGCGACATAGTCGTCCATCCTGTAATTGGCGGACCAGGGCGCCTCGGTCGCATCGACATAGAAGCCCGCGCCGCAGCCGAAATCGTACGCGTCATCGTCCGGGACTTCCGGGCCCCGCGGGCTGGTGTCCGGCGCCACGAAGATCAGCCCGCGTTCCGCGCAGGCGCGCTGGAACCCACCTTTGACGGTGACGTTTTCCTCGGTGCAGGTCAGGCCGGAGAGATACAGCAGCACCGGCCGCGGACCGTCCGCCGCCTGCGTCGGCACGAAGACGGAAAAACGCATGTCGGTGCCGGTGCTGGCGGACTGGTGCCGATAGACGCCCTGGGTTCCACCAAAGCTGTGCGACCGGCTGACGGTCTCCAGTTGCGTCATGCCGTCAGAATGTCACGACGCTGCGGATCGACTTGCCTTCGTGCATCAGGTCGAAGGCCGCATTGATCTCCGACAGCGGCATGGTGTGGGTGATCAGGTCGTCGATGTTGATCTTCCCGTCCATGTACCAGTCGACGATCCTGGGCACGTCCGTGCGGCCGCTGGCGCCGCCGAAGGCGGTGCCTTTCCAGACCCGGCCGGTGACAAGCTGGAACGGCCGTGTGGAGATTTCCTGGCCGGCGCCGGCAACGCCGATGATCACCGACACGCCCCAGCCTTTGTGGCAGCATTCCAGCGCCTGGCGCATGGTGGTGACGTTGCCGATGCATTCGAAGCTGTAATCGGCGCCGCCGCCGGTCAGGTCAACCAGATGCGCCACAAGGTCGCCGTCGACCGCGCTGGGATCGACGAAATGGGTCATGCCGAACTTCTCGGCCAGTGCGGCCTTCGCCGGGTTGAGGTCGACGCCGACGATCTTGGACGCGCCGACCATCCGCGCGCCCTGGATCACGTTGAGGCCGATGCCCCCCAGCCCGAAGACGACGACGTTCGCGCCCGGTTCCACCTTGGCGGTATTGATCACCGCGCCCAGCCCCGTGGTCACGCCGCAGCCGATGTAGCAGACTTTGTCGAACGGCGCGTCCTTGCGGATCTTCGCAAGCGCGATCTCCGGCACCACCGCGTAGTTCGCGAAGGTCGAGGTGCCCATGTAGTGAAACAGCGGCTCGCCGCCCATGGAGAACCGGCTGGTCCCGTCGGGCATCAGGCCGCGGCCCTGGGTTTCCCGGACCGCCTGGCAAAGATTGGTCTTGGGGTTGAGGCAGTATTCGCACTGACGGCATTCCGGCACGTAGAGCGGGATGACGTGATCACCCGTTTCGAGGCTTTTCACGCCCGGCCCGCACTCCACGACCACGCCCGCGCCCTCGTGGCCCAGGATGGCCGGGAACAGCCCTTCGGGATCTTCGCCCGACAGGGTGAAGGCGTCGGTGTGGCAGATGCCCGTCGCCTTGATTTCGACCAGGATCTCGCCTTCGCGCGGGCCTTCCAGTTGAACCGTCTCGATCGACAGCGGTTCGCCCGCCTTCAACGCCACAGCCGCTTTTACGTCCATCCGATTGCCTCCCCATCCAATGCCGCCGGTCTTGCGCGAAGGTGGCAGAGGCGGTGGCGTCTGGCAAGGCTGCAGCCCCGGTTGCGATGGATGTGCGCCTCGCGCCTCAGCGCTGGCCCAGGTTCAGGGTCCAATAGTGGACGCTGCGCACGTCGCCGTCGTCGAAGGGATCGAAAGCATAGCCGACGCCGGCCTCCTCGACTTTGGGGTTCAGCATCGCTTCGCGGTGCGGCGGTGAGTCAACCCAACCGTCGACGACCCGGCTGGGCCGCCGCATGCCGGCTGCGAGATTCTCGGCAATCGTGCGATAGGTGTAGCCCGCCGTGGCTGCCCGGTCGCCCACTGATACGCCGTCCGGCGACTGGTGATCGAAAAAATCGCGTGCGGCCATGTCGTCGGAATGGGCCTGGGCGATGGTGTCCAGCGTGTCGTTCGCGACAAGCGCGGACAGGCCGTGCTGGGCCCGGAAGCGATTGACATGTTCAATGATCTCATCACGCCAGCCGGACCGCGCGGCGGCATAGGGTTCGGCCAGCGTGATCACCCAGACATCGCCGTCGGCCGGCCCCCGGGAGGCAATGCCGACGCCGACGTCGCTGTAGTGCAGGCTCAGAAGGTTCTCGCGCATTTCGGTCCGGGACAGGTACTGCTGTAGCAGGCGTTCGGGCTCGGCGGCCCCGGCCGCGGTCATGCTGGCGATGCGGCGCAGCGGATACCGCGCGCGCCGGAGGCGCCGTTCCTGGCCGTCCAGGTCGATCTCCAGCGAGCCGTTCCGGGCAAGCTCCGCCGCGGTCGCCTCCGCATCTCGCAGGATCTTGCCGTTCAGGCGCAAAGGCGGCACACCCTCGGCCGTGCGACGCTGGTTCAGGGCGTCAACGAAGATCTGTGCGGTTGGGTCCGCGGTCTGGGCATTCACGCGCGACGGCGGAACGGTCAATAACGCCAGAAGGACCGCACACCAGACGACTGCCGCGCGACGCCGGCGCATGTCAGCTGATGACGATCTTCGGCGCCTGGCGGGTCTGTTCCGCATCCTGCCCGCAGAGCTTCTGCCAGATCCGGGCTGCAATCTCGCGATAGACCGCCGCATGCGGGCTGTCGGGCGCTGACACCACGATCGGCCGGCCGCCGTCCGAGGTGGTGCGGATGTCGATGTCCAGCGGCACCTCGCCCAGGAAGTCGCAGCCCAGCTTTTCCGCCTCCGTCCTGGCGCCGCCATGACCGAACACGTTGGACTGGTGACCGCAGGAAGGGCACAGGAAGTAGCTCATGTTCTCGATGATGCCCAAGACCGGAACATCCACTTTGCGGAACATGTTCAATCCCTTGCGGGCGTCCAACAGGGCGATGTCCTGCGGTGTCGAGACGATCACGGCACCGGCCAGCGGCACGTACTGGGACATGGTCAGCTGGGCGTCGCCGGTTCCCGGCGGCATGTCGACGACCAACACGTCCAGTTCGCCCCAGGCAACATCGTTCAGCATCTGTTGCAGCGCGCCCATCACCATCGGGCCGCGCCAGATTACCGGCTGGTCCTCCGCCACCAGGAAGCCGATCGACATGACCTCGATCCCGTAGTTGCGCATCGGCATCAATACTTTGCCGTCCGGGCTGTCCGGCCGCCCGGTAATGCCCATCATGCGCGGCTGCGAAGGCCCATAAACATCAGCATCCAGCAGGCCAACGGTCTGGCCGTTGGCCACCAGCGCCAGCGCCAGGTTGGTGGCCGTGGTGGATTTGCCCACACCGCCCTTGCCGCTGGCCACGGCAATGATGTTCTTCACGCCCGCCGGCGCGCCGGGCCGGCGCGGCGCGTCGGCTTGGGGCGCAGGGCCGCCCGGCGCCGTCTTGCCGGCGCTTTCCGCGGTCAGGATCGCGGTTACCGAGAGGACCCCGGGCATGGCCGCGACGGCCCGTCCGCCCGCCTTTCGCACGGGCTCCATGGCGTCCGCCTGGGCGGGATCGATTTCGAGGGCGAATTGCACGTTGCCGTCACGGACGGCGATCCCGGTCACCATGCCGGCGGCCGCCAGATCCCGCCCAGAGCGGGGATCCTGGACCTTTTTGAGCGTTTCCAGGATGGATTCCCGGCTGATTTCGGCCATGGTTGACAACTCCGTCGGAACGACAAACTTAGCTATTCAATACATCGCGCGTTTGCGTGCGCTGACAAGCTGACATATATGATAGCGCGTCGTCAGGCAAAGGGCCGCGTAAGTGCGGCTATTGCGCGGTATAAACCGAACTCCCGGCGTCCGGCGGTCCCGAGAACTTCTTGTTCCGCCGGCGCCAGTCCTCACAGGAAACTGAAATATGCCTTGGTCAAATCAGTCAGGTGGCGGTGGTGGCGGCGGTCAAAGCCCATGGGGCCGGCCGCCCCGCGGCGGCAAGCAGCCGCCCGACGTCGAGGAACTGCTGCGCAAGAGCCAGGAGCGGGTACGACGCTTCGTGCCGGGCGGATTTGGCAGCGGCAAGGTCATCATGGTCCTGGTGGCCGTGGCGCTGGTCGCCTGGATGGCCACCGGCTTCTACCGGGTCCAGCCCAACGAGCAGGGCGTGGCCCTGGTCTTCGGCAAGTTGAGCGACACCACCGGCCCCGGCCTGCACTGGAACTGGCCGACGCCCATGGGCGAGGTTCTGCGGCCGGCCGTGACGAACGTCAACCGGGTGGAAATCGGCTTCCGCAGCAGCGTGGTCCGCGGGCGGAGCACCTCCAGCAGGGACGTCACCGAAGAAAGCCTGATGCTGACCGGCGACGAAAACATCATCGACATCCAGACGGTGGTGTTCTGGCTGATCTCGGACGCGGGCAAGTTCCTGTTCAACGTCCGGGACCCTGAAATCGCCGTCAAGAACGCGTCCGAAGCGGCGATGCGCGAGATCATCGGCAAGACCGGGTTCGAGTTCGCGCGCACCGCCGGCCGTGGCGCAGTGGCGGCCGAAGTCCGGGAGTTGCTGCAGCAGATCCTGGACGACTATGGCGCCGGGATCTTTGTCCAGAACGTTCAGATCCAGAAGGTCGACCCGCCGGCCGCCGTGATCGATGCCTTCCGCGACGTGCAGGCGGCGCGCGCCGACAAGGAACGCGCCATCAACGAAGCGACGGCCTATCTCAACGAGTTGACCGCGAGAGCGGAAGGCGAGGCGGAGCAGATCATTCGGGCAGCGGAGGCCTACAAGGCCGAACGGGTGGCCCAGGCAACGGGTGATTCCCAGCGGTTCCTGTCCATCTACAACGAATACATAAACGCCAAGGATGTGACGAAGCGGCGGATCTACCTCCAGACGATGGAGGAAATCCTGCAGGACATGGACAAGGTGTTGATCGATCCGGGCGCCGCGGGCAGCGGCGTGGTGCCGTATCTGCCGCTGAACGAACTCAACCGGCAACGGAGTGCACAGTGATGAAGAACACCTCTGCCGGCATCATTGGCCTGATCCTGTTTCTGATCGGCGCCGTCGCCTGGGGCACCCTGTTCACAGTGCGCGAGACCGAACAGATCCTGATCACCGAGTTCGGCGATCCGGTCAAGGTCATTACCGAGCCTGGCCTGAACTACAAGGTGCCGATCATTCAGGATCTCCGGTATTTCGACAAGCGCCTGCTGGACTACGATGCGGCGTCGCAGGAAGTGCCGACGCTGGACCAGAAGCAGCTCATCGTCAACGCGTTCGCGCGTTACCGGATCGTCGATGCGCTGGATTTCTTCAAGACGGTCGGCACCGAGGTCGGGATGGAAGCGCGGCTTGGCAGCATCATGAACACGGCGTTGCGCGGCGTCTTGGGCGACGTCCCGCTGTCGACCGTGCTGACCCCGCAGCGCGCGGACCTGATGCGCAAGATCACCCAGCAAGCCAGCGCCAATGCGAAGAATTTCGGCGTCGAGGTCTTGGACGTGCGAATCAAGCGCGTGGATCTTCCCGAAGAAAACAGCCAGGCGATCTTCCGCCGCATGCAGACCCAGCGCGAGCAGGAAGCGCGCAAGATCCGTGCCGAGGGCGAGCGTGATTCGAGACGCATCCGTGCCGAGGCCGACAAGACCCAGCGGGTGATCGTGGCGGAGGCCCGCAAGACCGGCGAGATCCTGCGCGGCGAGGGCGATGCGGATGCACAGAAGATCTACAACGAAGCCTATACCAAGGACGAGGATTTCTTCGACTTCTGGCGTTCCATGCAGGCGATGCAGCGTGGGCTGCCGGGCGATACAACCAGGTATGTCGGGCCACCGGATTCCGATTTCTTCCGGTTCTTCACCGACGAAAGGGGCCGCCTGAACGGCGGCGCCCAGTAGGGCTTGGTGCCGGCGGTGGGCGCGGACCGCGAGGATCGGCGACATGGACGATTTTTCCAGCGTCCTGATCACGGCATTCGGCCTGGTGCTGGTGATCGAAGGGCTGATCTACGCTTTGTTCCCGGCGGGAATGAAGCGGGTCATGGTTCAGGTTCTGGAACTGCCGCCTGCGGTGCTGCGTAACGGTGGAATCGTGGCGGCCGTGGCCGGGTGTTTGATTGTCTGGCTGGTGCGGCGCTAGGATCGGACTCTGTCACAAAAGCGTGACAGGCCCTGCCATCGGGGCGCGTGTTGACGACGGCGCATGGACCGCCCAGATTGATAAGGGTCGCGCGGCACCGCAGACAGCGCCGGCAAAGACCGGCGGCCCACAGGGTAAAGAGACGCGGCCTGCGGGCTGGCCGAGCAGATTGGAGAATGCTTGTGACTGACATGCTTTCCGTTCGCCATATGGAACGGTCTGCCGTCCCCGGGGCGGCGGCAAGGATCACCGCATTTGTGGCGGGCTTCGTTCTCGTTGTCGCAACCTTTGCCGCCGGCCCTGCCGCGGCGCGGGGAGCGCCCGACAGTTTTGCGGATCTGGCCGAACGGCTGCTGCCGTCGGTGGTCAACATTCAGACCACCCAACGGGCCAGCCAGCAGGCCGAGGCGCCCCGGTTCCAACTGCCGCCGGGTTCGCCGCTGGAGGAGTTTTTCGAACGGTTCAACCGGCCGGACGAAGACCGGCCGCAGCGGCGCGCGACCTCCTTGGGTTCCGGATTCATCGTGCACCCGGACGGTTACATCGTGACCAACCGACACGTGATCCTCGGCGCCGACGAGATCTTCGTGGCCCTGCACGACGACGAACGGTTCGAGGCGGAACTGGTCGGCGAGGACGAAAAGACCGACCTTGCGCTGTTGAAGATCGATACGGTCCAGCCCTTGACGGCGGTCGGCTGGGGCTCGTCCGAGAAGTCGCGTGTCGGCGACTGGGTCGTTGCCATCGGAAATCCGCTGGGTCTCGGCGGCACGGTGACGGCGGGGATCATCTCCGCGCGCGGCCGCGACATCAGGTCCGGCCCCTACGACGATTACATCCAGACCGACGCGCCGATCAATCGCGGCAATTCGGGCGGCCCGCTGTTCAACCTCGACGGAGAGGTTATCGGAGTCAACACGGCGATCTATTCGCCGAACGGCGGATCGATCGGTATCGGCTTTGCCATCCCCTCGCGCCTGGCGGCCGGCGTGATCACGCAGCTTCGCGAGCACGGCACCACCCGCCGCGGCTGGATTGGCGTCACGATCCAGCAGGTCACGGACGAGATTGCCGAAAGCCTCGGGCTTGACGATGCGATCGGTGCGCTGGTTGCGACCGTTCGCAAGGACAGCCCGGCGGCCGCAGCCGGGGTCAAGACGGGCGACGTGATCCTCAGCTTCAACGGCAAGACCGTGCCCAGTTCGCGCAAGCTGCCGGCCATGGTGGCGGAAACCGGCGTCGGGCAGACCGTGCCGGTGCAGGTCTGGCGCGCCGGCGAGACCATCGACGTCGACGTCACCCTCGGCGAGCTCGAAAAGGTCGATCTTGCATCGCTGACCACCGGCCGTCCCCCGGCTGAAAGCACCAAAACCGAAACCGCCGATCTGAGCGATCTGGGCCTGACCGTTGCCGGCATCACCGACCAGCTTGTCCAGCAGTTCAAGCTGAAGGAGGACGCCAAGGGCGTCGTCGTGACGGAGGTTGCCGACGGGTCCGATGCAGCGGAGAAGCAGCTTCGGCCGGGCGACATCATCGTCGAGGTGAACCAGACCGAGGTCTCGACGCCCGAAGCGGTCCTCCAGCGCGTGGAAGAGGCGCGCGAAGACGGGCGCAAGTCGGTGCTGCTGCTGGTCGATCAGGGCGGAGAGCTTCGGTTCGTGGCGATCCGGTTCGCAAAGAAGCAGGGCTGACGCCCGCCGGCAGGGACCTGTCAGGCCACGAACTGGCCCTGGCGGTATCCCTGGAGGTAGAGGACCGCAGTGAGGTCGCCGTATTCGACGGTGAACCTGGCCTCGGCCGCGACCACCGGCTTGGCCCGGAACGCGACGCCCATCCCGGCCGCGGTAATCATGTCCAGATCGTTGGCGCCGTCACCGACAGCCAAAGCCTCGGCCTCGCTGACGTCGTGCCGCGCGCACAGCTCCCGCAACGCCTCCAGTTTCGCCTCGCGTCCCAGGATCGGCTCGGCCGCACGGCCGGCCAGGCGGCCATTCTCGACAATCAGCCGGTTGGCCCGGGCTTCGTCGAAACCCAGCTCGTCGCGGACCATGTCCGCCGTAAAGGTGAAACCGCCCGAAACCAGGGCGCAATAGGCGCCGTTCGCGCGCATGGTCTGCACCAGCGTCTGCCCGCCCGGCGTGTAGTCGACCGCTGCGTTGACGTCGTCGATGCCGGACGCGTTCTCGCCTTCCAGCAGGGCCAGCCGTGCCCGCAGCGCGTCGCGAAACCGGATCTCGCCGTTCATTGCCTTGTCCGTGATCCGGGCGACCTCGTCGGCATAGCCCAGCAACGCGGCCAGCATATCCAGCGTTTCGATCGTGATCATGGTCGAATCCATGTCCGCGATCAGAACCCGCTTGCGCCGCCCGGCCGCCGGTTGTGCGGCGATGTCCAGCGGTGCGCCGTTGAACCGGTCGCGCAGCCGTTTCTGGGCTGCTGCCGGGTCCGCGCTGTCGAACGGCAAATCGCAGGCGATGCCGGGCGCCAGCCAATCGGGGGCGCCGACCGCGGCGCCGACCTCTTCCAGATAGCCCACGGCCTTGTTCACGTGGATGTCGGACAGCAGGCGGCGGACCGGGTCGGTGATCAGGGTCAGCACGTTGCTCATGGCGCGCGCATCTGTATCCTGGCTGGGATGCGACCACAACAGGCGGTCTGCGGACGGGGGCATCTTGGATTGCCTAGTCGAACTTCGTTAGCCCGGCGTTAAACAATGCGTCGCCCCGCGGGCGAAGGACAACAAGACGGACGCACAGGGACGGAAAGACGTGCACAAATCGGTGATATTCGTGATTGCCGGCCCGACCGCCAGCGGCAAGTCCGCCCTGGCGCTGGACATCGCGCGCGCCTTCGACGGGACCGTCATCAATGCCGACAGCATGCAGGTCTACCGTGATCTCGCGGTGCTGACCGCGCGACCGGGTCCCGAGGAATGCCGGTCCGCGCCGCACCTGCTGTACGGCGTCCTCGGCGCGGAGGAGCGCTGTTCCGCCGCGCGCTGGCGTGCCATGGCGATGGAGGCGATCGACGCGGTGCGCGCCGAGGGCAGGGTTCCGGTGGTTGCGGGCGGCACCGGGCTTTATCTCAAGGCGCTGATCGACGGCCTGTCGCCGATGCCGGATATCCCGGATGCGGTGCGCGCCGCAGTCAGGACACGGCTGGAAGCCGAAGGCGCGGCCGCGCTGCACGCACAGCTTGCCGTGGCGGACGCGGATGCCGCGGCGCGGATCCGGCCGACCGACAGCCAGCGCATCGCCCGGGCGCTGGAGGTTGTGGAGGCCAAGGGCCGGCCCCTGTCGCAGTGGCAGGCGGCCGCACCCGTCGGGCCGCCCGCACAGCTCGCGTTTCGGGTGATCGCGCTGCTGCCGCCGCGCGAGGCGCTGTATGCGGCGTGCGACAGGCGTTTCGGACAGATGCTGGAGCGCGGCACGGTCGACGAGGTCTCGGCCTTGCTGGCGCGCGGCCTGGACCCGACCCTGCCGGCCATGAAGGCGCTGGGCGTGCCGGACCTGGGCCGCTACCTGCGCGGGGAACTCTCCTTGGAAGAGGCTGCGGCACAGGCGCGCACTGTCACACGCCGGTATGCAAAACGGCAGCTGACCTGGCTTCGACATCAGATTATTGCGAATTTGACGCTCAAGGCGCAATATCCGGAAAGTTTGAGGCCGCGAGTTTTTGCATTTGTTCGCGAAAACCTGTTGACCGGCTGAACGCCACCACTTATGGTGCGCGCTCGCGCGGGCCAAGGGTCCGCGCAATTGCTGTCTACCCGTTGAATCTCTTGCGTTTTTTGGGTTTCAATGGGGTGAAAAAAACGAACAGGTCGGTGGTGCGGACGTGGCGGCCGCCGGCCCTGAAATGGAGAGGCACAATGTCCGCGCAGACCCTGACCGGCGCAGAAATCGTCATCAAATCCCTGGTGGATCAGGGTGTCGATGTCGTCTTCGGTTATCCCGGCGGCGCGGTCCTGCCGATCTACGACGCCCTGTTCAAGCAGAACAACCTGCGCCACATCCTGGTCCGTCACGAGCAGGGCGCGGTACATGCTGCGGAGGGCTATGCCCGCTCGACCGGCAAGGTGGGCGTGGTGCTGGTGACGTCCGGGCCGGGCGCGACGAACGCGGTGACGGGCCTGACCGATGCGTTGATGGATTCCGTTCCGGTGGTGTGCCTGACCGGCCAGGTGCCGACCCACCTGATCGGCAACGACGCCTTTCAGGAGTGCGACACCACCGGCATCACGCGGCCCTGCACCAAGCACAACTATCTTGTGAAGGACAGCGACCGCCTGGCGCAGACCCTGCACGAGGCGTTCTACGTGGCCCGGTCGGGACGCCCGGGTCCGGTCGTGGTGGACATTCCCAAGGACATCCAGTTCGCCGAAGCGCCCTATGTGGGGCCGTCGAATGTGGTCCACAAGACCTACCAGCCGGCGGTCAAAGGCGACCTGCGGGCCATCGAACGGGCCGTCGACCTGTTGCTGGGCGCCAAGCGGCCGGTGATCTACGGCGGCGGCGGCCTGATCAATTCCGGGCCCAAGGCGTCCCAGCTGTTGGCCGAATTCGTCGAGCTGTCGGGTTTCCCGACCACGCTGACCCTGATGGGGCTGGGGGCGCTGCCGGCCGCCAACCCACGGTTCCTTGGCATGCTGGGTATGCACGGCACCTACGAGGCCAACATGGCCATGCACGAGTGCGACGTGATGCTGGCGATCGGCTCGCGGTTCGACGACCGCATCACCGGGCGCCTGGATGCCTTCTCGCCGAATTCCAAGAGGATCCATGCCGACATCGACCCGTCCTCGATCAACAAGAACGTGGCCGCCGACATCCCGATTCTGGGCGACTGCGCCTACGTGCTGGAAGACCTGATCAAGGTCTGGAAGTCGCGCCACAAGCGGCCGGACCAGAAGGCGCTGGACGACTGGTGGAACCGGATCGAGGGCTGGCGGGCGCGCAACTGCCTTGCCTTCCGAAACGACGACAAGGTCATCAAGCCGCAATACGCGATCCAGCGGCTGTGGGAACAGACCAAGGACCGGGAGACATTCATCACCACCGAGGTGGGGCAGCATCAGATGTGGGCGGCCCAGCACTTCCGGTTCGAGCGGCCCAACCGCTGGATGACCTCGGGCGGGCTTGGCACGATGGGCTACGGACTGCCGGCCGCGGTCGGCGTACAGCTCGGCCACCCGGATGCGCTGGTCATCGATATCGCCGGCGAAGCGTCCGTCCTGATGAACATCCAGGAGATGTCGACGGCGGTGCAGTACCGGCTGCCGATCAAGATCTTCATCCTGAACAACCAGTATATGGGCATGGTGCGGCAGTGGCAGGAACTGCTACACGGCGGCCGTTATTCGGAAAGCTATTCGGAGGCGCTGCCGGATTTCGTCAAACTGGCCGAGGCCTACGGCGCGACCGGACTGCGGGCGACCGAACCCGGCGCGCTGGACGATGTCATCGCCCAGATGATCGAGGCGGACGGACCGGTGATCGCCGATATCGCGGTCGACCCGAAAGAGAACTGCTTCCCGATGATCCCGTCGGGCGCCGCCCATAACGAGATGCTGATGGGACCGGAGGACGAGGCCGAGCAGCCGATCTCCGAAGACGGCATGGTTCTGGTCTGACGCCGGGGGGCTGCAAGCATGAACAAGAAGTCGGCCGTGGCGGCCGGGAAACACCCGGGCTCCGCCTACAGCATTGTCGATCTGCCGGACGATCACGAACGCCACACGCTGGCGGTGATCGTCGATAACGAGCCCGGCGTCCTGGCCCGGGTGATCGGCCTGTTTTCCGGGCGCGGCTACAACATCGAAAGCCTGACCGTGTCGACCGTCAGCGAGGACGAGTCCGTCAGCCGGATCAACATCGTGACGACCGGCACGCCGATGATCATCGAGCAGATCAAGGCGCAGCTCGAGCGGCTGGTTCCGATCCACGACGTGCACGACCTGACCGAGGAAGGTCCACACGTGGAGATGGAAATCGCGCTGGTCAAGGTCGTGGCCTCGGAGCATCAGCGTCGCGAATCCCTGCGGATCGCCCAGATCTTCGGCGCCACCGTTGCCGACACCACGCTGGAGAGCTTCGTCTTCGCGATCTCCGGCGAAACCGGGCAGGTCGATGCCTTCGTCGGCCTGATGCGCGCCCTGGGCCGCGTCGAGGTGGCGCGGTCGGGCGTGGTGGCGATCAGCCGCGGACCGAAGGTGCTGGTCGACTAGGAGGCAAGGGCGCCCGTGCACAGGCGATCGCGGGCGCAGGTTTGGACAAACACGAACAGAAAAGAGACTGGGGGCAGAGATGCGTGTGTATTACGACCGCGACGCGGACGTGAACCTGATCAAGACCAAGAAGGTGGTCATCGTCGGTTACGGCAGCCAGGGCCATGCCCATGCCATGAACCTGCGCGACAGCGGCGCGGAGCATGTCCGCATCGCGCTGCGCGAGGGATCGGCGACGCGCGCCAAGGCGACCGAGGCCGGGTTCGAGGTGATGACGCCGGCCGAGGCGGCGACCTGGGCCGACGTGGTGATGATGCTGACGCCGGACGAACTGCAGCGGCACATCTATGCCAACGACCTGGCCCCCAACATGAAGGAAGGGGCGGCGCTGGCCTTCGCGCATGGCCTGAACATCCATTTCAGCCTGATCGAGCCGCGCTCCGACCTGGATGTCTTCATGGTGGCGCCGAAGGGGCCGGGCCATACCGTGCGATCGGAATATACGCGCGGCGGCGGCGTTCCCTGCCTGCTGGCGGTGGAACGCAACCCGTCGGGCAATGCGCACGAAATCGGCCTGTCCTACGCCTCGGCGATCGGCGGCGGCCGCGCGGGCGTGATCGAAACCACGTTCCGCGAGGAATGCGAAACCGATCTGTTCGGCGAGCAGGTGGTGCTGTGCGGCGGCCTGACCGCCTTGATCAAGGCCGGCTACGAGACCCTGGTGGATGCGGGTTACGCGCCGGAAATGGCCTATTTCGAGTGCCTGCACGAGGTCAAGCTGATCGTCGACCTGATGTACGAGGGCGGCATGGCGAACATGCGTTACTCGATCTCCAACACCGCGGAATACGGCGACTACAAGACCGGCCCGCGAATCATTTCCGACGATGTGAAGGCGGAGATGAAGCGGGTGCTGGACGATATCCAGTCCGGCCGCTTCACCCGCGACTGGATGCTGGAGAACGAGGTCGGCCAAACCTCGTTCAAGGCGATGCGCCGCAACGAGGCGGAACACAACATCGAAGAGGTCGGCGAGCGGTTGCGCGGCATGATGCCGTGGATCGCCGAATCGAAACTGGTCGACAAGGCGAAGAACTGAGGCGGGCGACAAATCTTTACGAACGGCCGTTTCGACGCGCAGATCGTCCCCGCAGATGCCCGAACCCGCCGGGGACGTCACAAAAACCGTTGCGCGGCCTTGTGAATCTGCGTAAATCCGGGTGCCTGAGGGGTTCAGCCCCTTGCGCAGCCTGTGTATAGTGGCCGCGACGTCTTGCGCTCGATTTGGATGAATAGCTGTCGAACAGTCGTAATGTTCGTCCGAGCCAAGAGAAACTGGAATATCACACGGGCGACCGCCAAGTGACGACAGCACGGCCCAGCGGACGGGAGTGTCCGGCGGGTCGCCAGGTTGGGAATGAATGACTGACGCTCGGTCCGACGAAAACCGCGTCCTGATCTTCGATACAACCCTTCGCGACGGCGAGCAGTCCCCCGGCTGCTCGATGAACCTGTCGGAAAAGCTGCGGGTTGCGGAGATGCTGGAGGCGATGGGCGTCGACATCATCGAGGCCGGCTTTCCGATCGCGTCCGCCGGCGATTTCGAGGCGGTGTCCGAGGTGGCCGGCCTGGTCAAGAACACGATCGTGGCGGGCCTTGCCCGGGCGTCCAGGAAGGACATCGACCGGTCCTGGGAGGCGCTGGAGCGGGCGGCGCGGCCGCGCATTCACACCTTCCTGTCGACCAGCCCTCTGCACATGAAGCACAAGCTGCAGATGGAGCCCGAGGAGGTCCACGAGAAGATCATCGAATCGGTCAGCTATGCCCGGAACCTGTGCGACGATGTGGAATGGTCGCCGGAGGACGGCACCCGGACCGAGTACGACTTCCTGTGCCGCTGCGTGGAATCGGCCATCAAGGCCGGCGCCACCACGATCGATATTCCCGACACCGTGGGCTATACGGTTCCGCACGAGTTCGCGACCCTGATCGACATGCTGAAACAGCGGGTCCCGAACATCGACAAGGCGGTGATCTCGGCCCATTGCCACAACGACCTGGGGCTCGGCGTGGCCAACGCGCTGGCCGCCGTGCGCGCCGGCGCGCGCCAGGTCGAATGCACCATCAACGGCATCGGCGAGCGGGCCGGCAACGCGGCGATGGAAGAAATCGTCATGGCCCTGAAGGTGCGCGGCGACGAGTTGCCGTACTGGACCGGGGTCGATTCCACCTACATCACCCGGGCCAGCCACCTGATCTCGACCATCACCGGCTTTTCCGTCCAGCCCAACAAGGCCATCGTCGGCGCCAACGCCTTCGCCCACGAATCCGGCATCCACCAGGACGGCATGCTGAAACATGCCGGTACCTACGAGATCATGACGCCGGAATCCGTCGGCCTGCACAAGTCGACCCTGGTGATGGGCAAGCATTCGGGCCGCCACGCGTTCAAGTCCAAGCTGGCCGAGCTGGGTTATACGCTGGGCGACAATGCCATCGAGGAGGCGTTCGAGCGGTTCAAGGCGCTGGCCGACAAGAAGAAAGAGGTGTTCGACGAGGACATCGTCGCCCTGGTCGACGACGAGGTGATCCGCGAGCACGAGGAGATCGCCTTCGTCTCGCTGAGGGTCGAGGCCGGATCGGTTGGGCCGCAGAAGGCGGACCTGGTAGTGACGGTGGCCGGCGAACGGCGCAGCGCTTCGGCCGGCGGCAACGGCCCGGTGGATGCCGCCTTCAACGCGATCCACGAGATTTTCCCTCATGCTGCCACATTGCAGCTGTACCAGGTGCATGCGGTCACCGGCGGCACAGACGCCCAGGCCGAAGTCACGGTCCGGCTGGAGGAGGACGGCAAGTCGGTGACCGGTCAAGGCGCGGACGTCGACACGATCGTCGCCTCGGTCAGGGCCTATATTCACGCGTTGAACAAGCTGGTCGGCAAACGGCGGAAAACCGCCCCTGCCGCGATCTCGGCTTAATCTCGTAGAAAGGTTTCATTGACTATGTTTCGCCAGCAACCATCTAGCGCAGGGGTCGCTCTTTAACCATGTTCTACCGACTTCTCGGATTCCTCTCCGCCGATATGGCCATCGACCTCGGCACCGCCAACACGCTGGTCTATGTCAAGGGTCGCGGCATCGTCCTCAACGAACCCTCCGTGGTCGCCATTGCCGAAGTCAAAGGCAGGAAGCAGGTGCTGGCCGTCGGCGACGAGGCGAAGATGATGCTGGGCCGCACGCCCGGAAACATCCATGCCATCCGCCCGTTGCGCGACGGCGTGATCGCCGACTTCGACGTGGCGGAAGAGATGATCAAGCATTTCATCCGCAAGGTGCATAACCGGCGCAGCTTCTCCGCGCCCCAGGTGATCGTCTGCGTTCCGTCGGGCTCCACCGCGGTGGAGCGGCGCGCCATTCAGGAATCCGCCGAAAGCGCCGGCGCGCGCAAGGTCTTCCTGATCGAGGAGCCGATGGCAGCGGCGATCGGCGCCGGCCTGCCGGTGACCGAGCCGACCGGCTCGATGGTCGTCGATATCGGCGGCGGCACCACCGAAGTTGCGGTCCTGTCGCTGGGCGGCATCGTCTATTCCCGCTCGGTGCGGGTCGGCGGCGACAAGATGGACGAGGCCATCATCGCCTATATCCGGCGTAGCCATAATCTGCTGGTGGGCGAAGGCTCGGCCGAGCGGATCAAGAAGGAGATCGGGTCCGCCTGTCCCCCCGAGGACGGCGAGGGCCAGGTCATGGAGATCAAGGGCCGCGACCTGATGAACGGCGTGCCCAAGGAACTGGTGATTTCCGAGCGCCAGATCGCCGAAAGCCTGGCCGAGCCGGTGGGCGCCATCATCGAGGCCGTCAAGGTGGCCCTGGAGCACACCGCGCCCGAGCTGGCCGCCGACATCGTCGACAAGGGCATCGTGCTGACCGGCGGCGGGGCGCTGTTGGGCAATCTCGACTTCGTACTGAGGCATTCGACCGGGCTGCCGGTGTCGATTGCCGACGATGCACTCTCCTGCGTCGCGTTGGGAACCGGGCGCTGCCTGGAAGAAATGAAGACGCTTCGTAACGTTTTGATAAACATGTACTGACAGGATTGCGTGCCAAATAGCGACTGCTGGCGGGCCTAGGAGGCTTTTGGCGAGAGGGACGGCTGCCTGGCAAGCGGGGGAAGAGACTAGGGTGAAGTACCGTATCGGTACGGTTCAAAGGTTAACGGCGCCGATTAAGGTTCTGGCGCAACGGTTCGCGTTTCTCGCTCTCCTGTCGGCCGCCGTCGCCGTGATGATCCTGGGCCGGGCCGATCCTCAGATATTCGAGCGGGCCAGGGCCGCGGTCACCGATTTCGCGGCCCCCATCCTGGACGCCATTTCCCGGCCGGTCGCGACCGTTTCGACCACCGTCGACGAGGTCGACAGACTGGCCGACCTGCGCGCCGAAAACGCCCGGCTGCTGGTCGAGAACCAGCGCCTGCTGGAATGGCAGAACGTGGCGCGCCAGCTTGAAGCCGAGAACCTGCAGCTGAAACAACTGATGGAATTCGTTCCGGACCAGCCGGCCCGCTACATCACCGTGCGGGTGGTGGGGGATACCGGCGGCAGCTTCATCCGGTCGCTTCTGGTCAGCGCCGGCCGTCGCGACGGCGTCGCCAAGGGCCAGGCCGCGATGACCGGGACGGGCCTGATCGGCCGGGTCGCGGAAGTCGGCGAGCGGTCCGCGCGGATCCTGTTGATCACCGACCTCAACAGCCGGATCCCGGTGCTGGTGGAAAAGACCCGCGCGCGGGCCGTCCTGGCCGGCGACAACTCGAACATGCCGCGGCTGGAATATCTCACCAACTCGGCCCAGGTCGCGCTGGGCGACCGGATCGTCACGTCGGGCTACGGCCAGGTCTTCCCGCCCGGCCTGCCGGTCGGCACCGTCGTCTCGGCGGGCGACAGCGGCATCCGGGTGCAGCCGTTCTCCACCAGCGACCGGCTGGAGTTCGTGCGGCTGGCCGATTTCGGCCTGACCGGGGTGCTGGGCGCGCATGCCGGCGTGCCGCGCATTTCCGGTGCGCCGCCGCCATGAGGACCGCCGTCTGGCAGCGGCTCGACATCGTCGCCCGGGGTCTGGTCCCGGCCGTAATCACGCTTGTCCTTTTGATCCTCACCCTGATCCCGACCCATCTGCCCGGCTTCGGCGCCGTGATGCCGGCGCTGATGCTGATGTCGGTCTATTACTGGGCCGTCCACCGCCCGGACCTGTTGCCGCTGTGGGCGGTGTTCGCCTTCGGGCTGTTGCAGGACCTTCTGACCGGGGCGCCGCCGGGCATCCATACCGTGGTGCTTCTGCTGGCCTATGCCGCGGTGCTGTCCCAGCGCAAATTCTTCCACGGCAAGTCGTTCGCGGTGGTCTGGTGGGGCTTCATGGTGATCAGCGCCGGGGCCAGCTTCCTGCACTGGTTCCTGCTGTCGGCGCTGGGTGGCCGCCTGCTTGATCCCTGGCAGGTGGCCTTCGCCTATTTCATGTCGGTAGCGTCCTATCCTCTGCTGGCCTGGTGTTTCACCCGCGTGCACCGCACGCCGCCGGCCGGCCAGATGGCCTGAGCCGATGCAACCCGACAAGGCTCTTGCCCGCACCTTTTCCCGCCGCGCCGCGCTGTTGGTCGGCGCCAAGCTCGGCCTACTGGGCGGACTTGCCGGGCGCCTTTACTACCTGCAGGTCGTCGAGGCCGACAAATACAAGCTGCTGGCGGACGAGAACCGGATCAGCCCGCGCCTGTTGCCGCCGCCGCGCGGTTACATTGTCGACCGCGTCGGCAAGGCGCTGGCGATCAACGTCCAGAATTTCCGCGTCGTCATCGTGCCCGAGCAGGCCGAAGCCGGCGGCCGGGACATGGACCTGGAAAGCGTTCTCAACCGGCTGAAGCAGGTCGTTGCCGTGGATGCTTACGACGTGCAGCGGGTGCTGCGCGAGGCCAAGCGCCGCCGGCCGTTCGTGCCGATCACCGTGCGCGAGAACCTGAGCTGGCAGGAAATGAGCCGGGTCGAGGTCAATGCGCCCGACCTGCCGGGCATCTCCATCGATGTGGGCGAAACCCGGCGCTATACCCATCCCGCCAGCACCGCCCATGTGGTCGGCTACGTGGCCGCGGTTTCGGAGAAGGAACTGACCGGCGACCCGCTGCTGGAACTGCCGGGTTTCCGCATCGGCAAGAACGGCATTGAACGGCAGTACGATCTGGCCCTGCGCGGCACCGCCGGCACCAGCCAGGTCGAGGTCAATGCGCTGGGCCGGGTGATCAAGGAGCTGTCCCGCCAGGAGGGCCAGCGCGGCCAGGAAGTGGCGCTGACCCTGGATATCGGCCTGCAGGACTACCTGACCGAACGGGTCAAGGACGAGAAGGGCGCGGCCGTGGTGGTGATGGACGCCCATGACGGCGGCATCCTGGCCCTGGTCTCGACGCCCGCTTACGACCCCAACCAGTTCGCCGAGGGCCTGAGCGCGACCCAATGGAAGGAACTGGTCTCCAACCCGCATGCGCCGCTCACCAATAAGGCGATCGCCGGCCAGTATGCGCCCGGCTCCACCTTCAAGATCGCCGTTGCCGCCGCGGCCCTGGAAACCGGTCTTTCGCCCGACCACCGGGTGTTCTGCCCCGGCTTCGTGCAGCTGAACAACCGCCGGTTCCACTGCTGGAAGAGGCACGGCCACGGTCATATGGACCTCTTGGACGCGTTCCGCCAGTCCTGCGACGTCTGGTTCTACGACGTTGCGCTGAAGCTGGGCGTGGACCGGATCGGCCAGGTGGCCAAGAAACTGGGCCTGGGCGACCGGCTGGGCGTCGATCTTTTGGGCGAAAAGCCGGGCCTGATCCCGACCAAGAAATGGAAACGCAAGGCCCTGGGCCAGCCCTGGCACCAGGGCGAGACCCTGGTGGTGGGCATCGGTCAGGGCTATGTGCTGGCCACGCCGCTGCAGCTTGCGGTGATGACGGCGCGCATCGTCAATGGCGGCAAGGCCATCGTTCCGCACCTGGCGCGCGACCAGATCAAGGGCGGCGACGTGGGCCAGCGGCCGGAGATCATCTACCCGTCCATCGGGCTGTCGGACTACACCTTGAAGCTGGTGCGCCAGGGCATGGAGGACGTGGTCAACCACCCCCGCGGAACGGCGCGCAAGTCGCAGATCGCACAAGCCGGCATGGAGATGGGCGGCAAGACCGGCACCGCGCAGGTGCGCCGGATTTCCATGGCCGAGCGCGAGCGCGGCGTGCGCAAGAACGAGGAGCTGGCCTGGCGGGAACGCGACCACGCCCTGTTCGTGGGCTATGCGCCGCTGGACAATCCGTGCTACGTGGTTTCAGTGGTGGTTGAGCATGGCGGTGGCTCCAAGGCGGCGGCGCCGATCGCCCGCGACGCGCTGCACGAGATCCAGAAACGCGACCGGGCCAACCTGGCGGCGCTGCGCGGGACGCCCGCGACACCGGCCGCCGCCGGCGACGACGAAGAATCGATATGAGCTTCGCGCGCGCCTCGATGACCTTCTCCCGGCCCGAGCTGTCGCTGGGCCAGAAGATCTGGAACCTGAACTGGATCCTGATCGCCCTGATCGCGGCGATCTCCTGCATCGGGTTTGCGATGCTGTATTCGGCGGCGAACGGCGACTGGTCGCCCTGGGCGACGCGCCAGATGGTGCGGTTCGGCGTCGGCATGGGCGCGATGCTGGTGGTGGCGCTGATCGATATCCGGTTCTGGATGCGCTACGCCTATTTCTTCTATGCCGCGTCGCTGGTGCTGTTGGGGGCGGTGGAGATCGTCGGGTCCGTCGGCATGGGCGCGCAGCGCTGGATCGACCTCAAGCTGTTCCAGCTGCAGCCCTCGGAGCTGATGAAGGCGGCACTGGTTCTGGCGCTGGCCCGGTACTTCCACGGCCTGACTCCGGAGGAGATCGGACGGCCCCATTATCTGATCGTGCCCCTGGCGATGGTGGCCGCGCCCATCGTCCTGGTGCTGCGCCAGCCCGACCTGGGCACCGCCATCCTCATCCTGATGGGAAGCGGCGCGCTGTTCTTCGCCGCCGGCGTGCGGCTGTGGAAATTCGCCCTGGTGGTGATAGGGTCCCTGGCGGCGATCCCGGTCGCCTGGGAGTTCCTGCACGACTACCAGCGCCGGCGCATCCTCACCTTCCTGGACCCGGAAAGCGACCCGCTGGGCTCCGGATATCACATCCTGCAGTCCAAGATCGCGCTGGGTTCGGGCGGCATGCTGGGCAGAGGTTTCATCCAGGGCACCCAGAGCCATCTCAACTTCCTGCCCGAGAAGCAGACGGACTTCATCTTCACCATGCTGGGCGAGGAGTTCGGCCTGGTCGGCGGCATCGCGCTGATCGGGCTCTATTCGCTGATACTGCTCTACGGCCTGATGATCGCCATGCGCAGCCGCAGCCAGTTCGGCCGGCTGCTGGCGATCGGCCTGACCATCACCTTCTTCCTCTATGCCTTCATCAACATGGCGATGGTGATGGGCCTGATCCCCGTGGTCGGCGTGCCGCTGCCGCTGATCTCCTATGGCGGCACGGCGATGCTGACGGTGCTGATCGGCTTCGGGCTGATCATGAGCGTCAACGTCCACCGCGACATCGCGATCGGCCGAAGGGGCATGGAAACGGCGCTTTAGCGAGAGCGTAACCCCCTCATCCGGCCCTTCGGGCCACCTTCTCCCCGCCGGGAGACCTCTGCGGAATCGCCGCGAGGGGTTGGTCGAAGGTGCTGTTGAAGGTTGGTCGGGCTGGCAGTCTTTGGATTTGGGCGTTTCTTTCGCCATTTTGGTCGGTTTGTGAGTGTTCCGGGCAGACTCCGTCTATGGGGCGAGGAGCGTT
>Ga0209783_1000118_pt1 | contig 28678 bp, 30 predicted proteins | sample WorMetfiPIANOSA1_FD_187395 | JGI IMG/M metagenome (GOLD analysis project Ga0209783, IMG submission 187395) | Marine gutless worms symbiont microbial communities from Max Planck institute for Marine Microbiology, Germany - Olavius filocauda... | ecosystem: Host-associated > Annelida > Digestive... | reverse complement strand
CCATCGGGGTCGGACCATTCCTTACGGAATAACCGGATTCTATCGGATCGCGTTTATACAAGGAGCGCCCGTGAGGGCGCGTCACGAAGGGCGTGGCTGAAGCCGAGTAGGGTGTGAGAGCCGGCCCTACGCCGCGGCGCCTTCGGCGCCGGCCCGCTTGGCGGTGGCGTAGGCGCCGGTGCCGCGGGAGATCACGGTGTCGGTGTCCAGCACGTCCCAGGGATGCAGGTCGGGTGTCGCCACCGCGCGGGCAAGTGCCGCGTCCAGTCCCTGGCCCAGGGTGTCGAACAGCGCCTCGAACCGGTCGATGACGAAATAGGTCTCCTGGAAATCGTCGATCCGGTACTTCGTGCTCAGCACCCGGTCGCGGTCCAGGCGGATCCGGTTGGCCGAATCGGAGTCCAGGCAAAACAGCGCCTCGCTGTAGGACGAGACGATGCCGGCGCCATAGATGCGCAGACCCTCCGGGGTCTGGAACAGGCCGAACTCCACCGTGTACCAATAAAGCCGGGCCAGCCGGCTGAGCACGCCCGACCCGTCGGCCTTCAGGCCGGCCTCGCCATAGGCCTGCATGAAGTCGGCGAAGACCGGGTTCATCAAAAGCGGCACGTGCCCGAACACGTCGTGAAACACGTCGGGCTCTTCCAGATAGTCGAGCTGGTCCGGACGGCGGATGAAATTGCCGGACGGGAATTTACGGTGCGCAAGAAGATCAAAAAAGGCATCGTCCGGGATCAGCCCCGGCACGGCCACAACCTGCCAGCCGGTGGAGCCCTCCAGCACCTGGTTCAGGCGCCGGAAATCGGGAATGCCCGCCGCCGCCGCTTTCAGGCCGTCCAGCCCGTCCAAGAAAGCAGGCGCCACCCGGCCCGGCAACAGCCGGACTTGGCGTTCGTAGAGCTTCCGCCAGACGGCGTGTTCGCCGGGCGCATAGGCGTCCCAGCCCTGGTCGATGACGAAATCGGCACCCTTTTGCATCCAAAGAGTATCGCGCCCTTCCAGGGGAATTTCTTGTCTATTTGGTCGTGAATTCGTGCTAAGAAGACCTGTTCTTTTCGATTTTCTGGACAGAATGGGTATTTTTTATCCCATGGCGCAGATCGACGATAAAGACCGCGAAATCCTGGTCCTGCTGCAGGCCGATGCCGATCTCTCTACCCAACAGGTTGCGGACAGGGTCGGGTTGTCGCTGTCGCCCTGCTGGCGCCGGATCAAGCGGCTCAGGGAAGAGGGCGTGCTGGTCGGCGCCGTCAACCTGGTCGACCCCAAGGCGGTCGGGTTGACGGTCGGGGTGTTCGCGTCGGTCACGCTGACCCGCCATTCCGAAGAGAATGTTTCCGCATTCGAAGAGTTCGTCGCTTCGTCGCCGGAAGTGCTGGAATGCCACGCGGTGACCGGCGACCGGGACTATCTGCTGCGGATCGTGGTGCCGGATATCGAGGCCTACGAACGGTTCGTGTCGACCCGGTTGCTGCGCCTGCCGTTCATCAGCGCGGTGAGTTCGCGCTTTTCGATCAGGCGGGTGAAGTACTCCACCGCGCTGCCGTTATAGGAAACGGCGTCAGGCGGGGCCGTCCAGCGCCGCAAGCAGGGACTCGGTGTCCGGCGATCGATCACCGCTCTTGCGGTGCCGTAGTCGAAACCGCGGCGACCCATCGCTGCCAGGCCGCGTTCGCGCTGTTCCGCCCGGTCGCGCAAACGCCACGGACCCAACCGGCGCCGGCGCGCATAGCGAATCGCCGCGTTCAGTTCCGGATCGCCCCCGTCCGTTTCCAGCGCCTCCAAGGTGGCCTCGATGTGCGACCGGTCCACGCCCTTCGCGCGCAGATAATGTGCGATCGCGCGGCCCGATTTGCCGGCGCGGGACTGGCTCTGCGCCTTGGCCCGGGCATAGGCCGCATCGTCGAGGATGCCGGCCGCGGCGAGGCGCGCCACAAGGTCTTCCACCATCGCCGCGCCCTCGCCCCGGTCGCTGCCGTGGGCGCGGGCGGCGCGCTCGACCCGGCGCATCAGCACTCGGCGTAGATTGTCGGCAGAGCTCGCATAGCGTTCCAGATAATGCAGCGCGATGCGGTGCAGCCGGTCCGGCGTCATCCGGCGCGGGCGACGGTGCCGGCGCTGCCCCTGCGCGGTCGGCTTCGCGGTCATGCGGCCGCCCATGGCGGGCTCGGCGCTTTCGCTTGCGGGCGCAACGGCGCGTCAGTATGGTGCGCGCCGCCATGGCGACTACCGAATTTCCGCACCAGTCCGAACGTCCCGTGCCGCGCCGCTATGGCGCCGTCAACTGGGTCGGGCTGTGGACCCTCTACCTCAAGGAGGTGCGGCGGTTCGTCAAGGTCTTCACCCAGACGATCGCCGCGCCGGTGGTCACCTCGCTGTTGTTCCTGGCGATCTTCACGCTGGCCCTGGGGCGCGCCGTGGTGGTGGTCAACGGCGTGCCCTTCGCGCTGTTCCTGGCGCCCGGGCTGATCGTCATGACCATGGCGCAGAACGCCTTCGCCAACACCTCGTCGTCGATCATGATCTCGAAAATCCAGGGCAACATCGTCGATGTGCTGATGCCGCCGATCTCGCCGGGCGAGTTCGTCTTCGCCTATGCCCTGGGCGGGACGACCCGGGGCGTGGTGGTCGGCCTTGCCGCCGGGCTGGGCATGAGCGTGTTCGTCGATATCGGCATCCAGCACTGGGCCTATGTCCTGTTCCATGCGGTCGCCGGCTCGATGATGCTGTCGCTGCTGGGCATGCTGGGCGGGATCTGGGCTGAGAAGTTCGATCATATCCAGGCCGTCACCAATCTCGTGATCACGCCGTTCGCATTCCTGTCGGGAACCTTCTATTCCATCTCGCGCCTGCCGGAGACAATCCAGACATTGGCGCATTTCAATCCCTTCTTCTACATGATCGACGGATTTCGCTACGGGTTTATCGGCCAGTCGGACGCCGTTCCGGCGCTGGGCGTGGCGGTGATGCTGGCCATCAACGCAGCCCTGTGGCTGGCCGCGTGGCGGCTTGTTTCCGTCGGCTACAACCTGAAAGCCTGAGCTGTGCACGGCCTCGCTTCCGGGTCGCCGCCGTTGTCCGGCCCGCAGGCGCGCCGGTTCGGCCTGGTCAACGGCATCGGCATGATCACACTGATGCGGCGCGAGCTCGACCGCGATCTCAGGCTGTGGACCTATACGGTCGTCGGCCCGGTTGGGCAGACCTTTCTGTTCGCATTGCTGTTTACATTGGTCAGGCCAGCCGGCCTGCCGATGACGATGGCCGGGCTGCCGTTCATGGATTTCCTGATCCCGGGCCTGATCGCGGGCGCGATGCTGTTGCGGGCCTTCCAGTCCGCCTCGGTCTCGCTGGTGATGGACAAGCTGGAAGGGATCATCACCGATCTTCTGGCCGCGCCGCTGACGCCGGCGGAGATGCTGGGCGCCTATGTGGCGGCATCCGCGGTTTCCGGCCTGGTTATCGCCGCGGTGGTCTGGACCGCGCTGCTGCCGTTCACCGTGGTGGTGCCGGCGGCGCCGGCGGCGCTGGTCGCCTTTGCCGTGCTGGGAACGGTGCTGGCCGCGCTGTTGGGGCGGATCGCCGGCATCGTCTGTTACAAATGGGACCATCTGGCGGCTTTCGAGACCTTCATCGTCATGCCGCTGGTCTTCCTGTCGGGCACGTTCTTCTCGCTCGACCGCCTGCCGCCCGCCTGGCGTCCGGTGCTGGAGCTCAATCCGCTATTCTACGTGATCGACGGCATGCGCTACGGGATGACCGGCCGGTCGGATGCGACGCCGGCGGTCGGCGCGGCGGTGCTGGCCGTTCTGATCGTCGTCGCATGGGCCGGATGCCATGCGATGATCCGGCGCGGCTACCGACTGAAGCCGTGACGGCGCCGGCATTGACTTCTGCCCCCCGGTCGCGGCACAAAACGGCCTCTCCAATCCTGACTGAAAAGCGGTGAGCGCGGATCCCATGAGTGCCGCATTGATGGACAACTACAAGCGGGCCGACATCGCCTTCGATCGGGGCGAGGGCGCGTATCTCATTTCGACGGACGGCCGGCGTTATCTCGATTTCTGCTCCGGAATCGCGGTGACCTGCCTGGGCCATGCGCATCCGCACCTGGTCAAGACCGTCCAGGACCAGGCGGCGAAGCTGTGGCATACCGCGAACCTTTACGAGATCCCCGAGCAGACGCGGCTGGCCGAGCGTCTGGTGGCCGACTGTTTCGCCGACCGCGTCTTCTTATGCAATTCGGGTATGGAGGCGCTGGAAGGCACCATCAAGCTGGCGCGCCGCACCCAGCATTTGCGCGGCCATCCCGAGCGCTGGCGCGTGATCACCGTCGAGGGCGCGTTTCACGGCCGGTCGCTGGCGACCATTTCGGCCGCGGGCAACCCGAAATACCTGGACGGTTTCGGACCGCCGGTGGACGGGTTCGACAACGTGCCGTTCGGAAACCTGAATGCGCTGCGCGCGGCGATCACCGAGGAAACCGCGGCGATCCTGGTCGAGCCGATCCAGGGAGACGGCGGCATCCACACCGCCAAGCTGGACTACCTGCGCGGCCTGCGCGCGGCGGCCGACGAGTTCGGCCTGCTGCTGGCGTTCGACGAGGTCCAGTGCGGCAACGGCCGGACCGGCAAGATGTGGGCGCACCAGTGGGCGGATGCGGAGCCGGACATCCTGGCGACCGCGAAGGGCATCGGCGGTGGCTTCCCGATGGGCGCGATCCTGGCGACCGAAGCGGCGTCGGCCGGCTTCACGCCCGGGGTGCACGGCACCACCTTCGGCGGCAACCAGCTCGCCATGGCGGTCGGCAACGCCGTTCTGGACGTGGTACTGGAAGACGGGTTCCTGGACAATGTCGATCGAATGGGCCGGTTGCTGTGGGATCGGGTTTCGGAGGTCATCGCCAAGTTCCCCAACGTTTACGACTCGCTGCGCGGTGCGGGGCTGATGCAGGGCATCAAGTGCGTGGTCACCAACACGGACATGCAGGCGGCATTGCGCAAGGAAGGTTTGCTGACGGTCACGGCGGCCGAGAACGTGGTGCGCCTGCTGCCGCCGCTGAACATCGAGGAGTCCCATGTCGACGAGGCGGTCGGCATCCTGACCCGGGTCGCCCAGGCGTGGGACGGGGGAAATGGCTGAGCCGCGCCACTTCCTGGACATCGACCGGTTCGAGACCGCGACGCTGAGGGAGATGCTGGACCGCGGGCTTGCCTTCAAGGACGGCACCGCACCGGATATGCGGCCGTTGCAGGGCAAGACCCTGGCGATGATCTTCGACAAGCCGTCGACCCGCACCCGGGTCAGCTTCCAGGTCGGCATGCACCAGCTTGGCGGCGAGGTGGTGCTGATCTCGCCGAACGACTCCCAGCTTGGCCGCGGCGAGTCGATCGCCGACACGGCCCGGATCCTGTCCCGCTATGTGGATGCGATCATGTTCCGGACCGACGCGGCGGAGCGCCTGACGGAACTGGCGCAGTGCGCCACGGTTCCGGTCATCAACGGCCTGACCGACGAATCCCATCCCTGCCAGTTGATGGCGGATGTGATGACCCTGGAAGAGCACCGCTGCCCGATCGCCGGCAAGACCATTGCCTGGTGCGGCGACGGCAACAACGTGGCGGCGAGCTGGATCCATGCCGCCGCGCGGTTCGATTTCAGCCTCAGGCTGGCCTGCCCCGAACAGCTGTCGCCGTCCGAGGCGGTGCTGGCGCAGGCCCGTGCGGAAGGCGCCGACGTCACCCTGCTGCGCGACGCCCCGGCCGCGGTGGAGGGCGCCGACTGCGTCGTGACCGACACCTGGGTTTCCATGGGCGACAAGGACGCCGCCGACCGGCACAATATGCTGAAGCCCTACCAGGTCGACGGGCACCTGATGGCCGCGGCGCAGCCGGACGCGGTGTTCATGCACTGCCTGCCCGCCCACCGCGGCGAGGAAGTCACCGCCGAGGTGATCGACGGGCCCCAGTCGGTGGTCTGGGACGAGGCCGAGAATCGTTTGCACGCCCAGAAGGGCATCCTTGCGTGGTGCATCGCATGATGGAAGGCCGCCGCACGCCGAACGATCCGGTGCGCGACATCGACGACATGGTGCTTCCGTTCCTGATCGACCGGCCCGGAATTCACGGACGGCTGACCCGCCTGGGCGCGGCGGCTGACACGATTCTGTCGCGGCATGCCTATCCCGAGCCGGTGGGTCAATTGCTGGGCGAGTTCCTGGCGCTGGGCGCGGCGCTGGCGAACGCGATGAAATTCGACGGCGTCTTCACCCTGCAGGCCAAGGGCGACGGGCCGGTGCCGCTGATCGTGGCCGACGTGACCAGCGCCGGCAAGCTGCGCGGCTATGCGGAAGTGAAGGGCGAGATCCCGCCCAAGGAAGAGACGGACCAGGCGCCGATCCCGCGGCTGCTGGGGGCAGGCTATCTGGCGCTGACCGTGGACCAGACCGGCAAGGAAGACCGCTATCAAGGGATCGTCGAACTGCAGGGACAGCATCTGGGCGACTGCATCCATCACCAGTTCCAGCAGTCCGACCAGTTCTCGGCCGCGGTCAAGGCGGCGGCGGGCCGCGACGACGGTGGGACCTGGCGGGCCGGCGCCCTGATGATCCAGCGGCTGCCGGACGAAGACCTGTATGCGGACGACGACAAGGAGGACGACTGGCGGCGGGCCGTGACCCTGATGGGCAGCACGTCGCCGCAGGAGTTGATCGCTGCCGGTCTGCCGTCGAACGACCTCCTGTTTCGTCTTTTCCACGAGGATGGCGTCCGCGTCTTCAGGCCCAAGCCGCTGGAGTTCGGCTGCCGGTGCTCGCGCGAAAAGATGGTTTCGGTGCTGAAGGGCGTTCCGGCCGACGAGCGGGAGACCCTGAAGGAGGAGGGCCGCATCACGATGACCTGCCAGTTCTGCAATTCATCCTTCGGGTTCTCTGACGAGGATCTTGCCTGAGACACCGCGCCCGCAGGGGCGCGGATGACAATCGAAACGGAAAACGGGAGAGCAATGCCGATGCGTTCAGTGCTGCGGCCCCTGGTGGCGGTGACGCCCCTATTCCTGGCGGCCTGCGAAACGCCGCCGCCCGCCGACGAGTTCGCGGAGATCACCTTCCTCAACCGGGACAGGATCCGCCTGGACGTGGCCGAGATCGTGGTCGACAACCTGTACGTCTCGCCGCGCAAGGACGGCTTTGTGGAGCACGAGTTCCCGATCGATCCGGGCGCAACCGCGGCGCGCTGGGCGAAGGACCGGTTGGAGGCGGTCGGGACCGACGGCCGGCTTACGGTCAGCATCATCGAGGCCAGCGTCCAGGAAGTCGCGCTTGAGATGAAAACCGGCATCGAGGGACTTGTCACGACCGAGCAATCCGAACGGTACGATGGACTGATCGTGATGACGCTGGAGGCGGAGAATGTCAGCCGCCGGATCTCGGCATCGGCCCGCGGCGAGGTGCGGCGCTCGCAGACCGTTCCCGAGAATATCACGCTCGCCGGGCGCGAACGCGTCTGGTACGAGATGACGGAAAGGATGATGACGGACCTGGACACGGTGATGACCAAGAACGTCAACACCCATCTCGGCGACTTTCTGGTGCGGTGACCGAAAGTCCCTCTCCCTGGAGGGAGAGGGGTTGGGGTGAGGGTGTTACCGTTGTCGGACGCCTGTAACCCCCTCATCCGCCCTTCGCGACGGCCACTGCGTAGCCTCCTCAGGGCTTCGGGCCACCTTCTCCCCTCGGAGAGAAGGGGACACCAGATCGTTTCAGTGGTTTCCCTGCTGCAGGAACTCCATCACCACGTCCATTGCCCAGTCGGAGATGTGGTGGTGGGGATGACTCTCGTCGATCCACACCTCGAACCCGCCGCCCAGACCGACCCCGTCAACCGCATCCTGCACGGCCGTCTCGTAAAGCTTGCCCTTGCGGTTGCGGTAACAGCAGCGGTCGTAGCGGTTGAAGATCTGGAGCTGCCCGCGGCCGGATCCGGCTGATGCCATGACGAACAGATCGAGGTAGCCTGCCGCAGCGACGAGCGGCGGGTGGACCTGCTCCGGCGGCGGCTGACGTTCCAGGCCGGCGTGCAGGTAAAGCGGATAGACCCCGGCCACGGCGATGCTGGTCGAGATGCGGGGATCGACGGCCGCGATCAGGCTCGTCAGCCATCCGCCGGCGGAGAACCCCATCATATGAACGCGGTCGTATTCGCCGTCGTCCAGAACCCGGTTGAGCCCCATCACGATCGGTTCGACAAGGATGCGCAACGGATAGGGTTCGGCGGTCAGGTAGCGCTGGTGGACGTAGTAGCCGGGAAACGTGCCCTTGCCGTAGCCCGGATAGTTGAAGGCCAGGACGCCGTAGCCGGCGGCGATCAGGCGTTTGAAATGTCCGGCATGCATCTGAAAGGTGCCGGCATAGCCATGGGAATAAACGACCAGTTCGCCGTTGCCGCGCCGAGGCGCCAGATGGAAGGCGTGCGCGGTGGAGTCGTAAACGCTGGCAGTCAGCTCTTCGATTCGGTCCAGGTTCGGCGTATCGGCAAAAGAAGGCAGGGTGGCGGGCCCGGCCGCTTCGGCGCGGCGGTCGGCGCCGGCGCCGTCGGGGCCCCAGATCGCCGCTGCCAGGCGGCCGCGTGCAGCCGACAGCGCGGCCGGGTTGCGCACCGCGATCAGCCCGGCCGGGTCCGTTTCCAGGTAGCGCGGGTCGATCTCGTCGTAAACGTATGCACTGTCGGCGGTGAGCCGCTTGTACTGGATCCGCACCGAATCCACGTAGTTGATGGCGGCAATTGTCGCGCCGATCAACACGGCGGACAGGGTTGCGGCGGACAGCCAAAGACGCAGGGATCGGGACAAGGGAGGCCTCGGGACGGGGGCGGGGTCCGCACATGCCATGACGAGCCGGGCCAGGACAACCCCTGCCCGGTGCGCAATGTGTCCAAGCGGCTTGCCAAGCGCGAAAAGGCGGAGTAGTGCGTAAGCCGTGTACCCCACGGGGAAGGACATCGGGCATGAGCGGCACGCACCTGACCGTCGGCGACCGGGCGCCCAATTTCGAGTTTCTCGATGCCGACGGGTCGAGACGGAGTCTCTATTCCGAAGCGACCGGCGGGCCGCTGGTCCTGACGATCCTCACCGGCGCGCGGGAGGATGCGGCGCGGGAGCTTGACGCCCTCGCAGCGACGGCGCCGGCTATGCTGGAGGCGGGCGCGCATCTCTTCGTGATCGGCGACGATCCCGGCGCGGACACCGACCGGTTGCCGGGCGACGTGCTCCGGGTCCCGGACGCGGACGGCCGCATCGCCGCGCTGTTCGGCACGGGCGGCGAAATCCTGACCCTGGTCCTGGATCCCAACCAACGCATGACCGCGCGGCTGGAGCGCGATGCCACGCCCGGCGCGGAGCGGGCACGGGCCGCAGTCGAGGCTGCGCCGCGGGCGGAAGGCTTCGCCGCGCCGCGCCACCCCCCGGTTCTCAGCATTCCGCGGGTGCTGAGCCCGGAACAGTGCCGGCGCCTGATCGACTATTTCGACAGCGAGGGCGGGACCGAGAGCGGGGTCTACAGCCTGAAGGGCGACCAGGCCGTCCGTCGGATCGACCACAGCACAAAGCGCCGGCACGATGCTCTGATTCGCGACCCGGCGCTGGTGGAAATGATGACGGATGCAATGGGGAGCCGTGTCTTCCCGGAAATCTTCCGCGCCTTCCAGGCAAGGATGACCCGGGTCGAAGAACTGAAGATCGTCCACTACGATTCGACGCCCGGCGGCTACTTCCGGCCGCACCGCGACAACACGATGCCGTCGAACGCGCACCGCCGCTTCGCCATCACGCTGAACCTCAATGCCGAGGACTACGAAGGCGGACGGCTGCGGTTTCCGGAATACGGCGGCGCCAGCTACAAGCCGGCAACCGGCGAGGCGGTGGTGTTTTCCTGCACATTGATGCACGAGGCGATGAACGTGGAGAACGGCGTGCGCTACGTCCTGTTGTCCTTCCTGTACGACGAAGAGGGCGAGCAGATGCGCCAGGCCTTCCGGCGGCAAATCGCGGAACAACAGGCATGAGGTACGGACGATGAGCGGGGCCGCCGACGTGGACCAAACCGGGCTGTTGCCGGGCGAACGGGCGCCCGACATCACGTTTCGCAAGAAGGACGGAAACCTGGTCAGCCTTTACGACCGGGCGCGTGGCGGGGCGTTGGTGGTGCTGTTCTATCCGAACCACGGCGACGCCGCGGTGCTGGAAACGCTGCAGGAATTTGCCGCGGCAAAGGCGCTGATGCGGGAGGCCGGCGCGCAGGTTTTCACGGTCAGCGGCGATTCGGTGGAGGCGACCGCCGCCTATGCGGCCCAATCGGAACCGGGCGACTTCGTGGTCTCGGACCCCGACCGCAAGATCGCCGAGAGCTACGGCGCGGCAAACCGGCTGGTCTGCTACGTCCTCGATCCCACGCAGCGGGTCTATGCCCGGCTGGAGCCGGCGGACGGCTCCCTGATCGACCGCGCGCTGTCGGCGGTGGAGGAAATCGGGCCGCCGACGTCGTTCGACGCGCCGCCGCACGCGCCGATCCTGGTGGTGCCCAATGCGCTGTCGCCGGACGAGTGCCGCATGCTGATCGACTATTTCGAAAGCCACGACAAGGACGAGGGCGGCACCTGGCGCTCGGTCGACGGCAAGATGGTCAACACGCCCAACTACGGCATGAAGCGGCGGATGGACCATGTGGTCAACGAGCCGGAGATGCAGGCGCGCCTGCTGCGCATGTTGGGGCGGCGGGTGATCCCCGAAATTGCGGTCGCCTTTCAGTGCAAGATCGCGCACGCCGAGGAGTTCAAGCTGGTCCGCTACGATGCGGAGACCGGCGGCTATTTCCGCCCGCACCGGGACAACACGCTGGCCGCGACGGCACACCGGCAGTTCGCCATGACGCTGAACCTGAACAGCGAGGAATACGACGGCGGCGAACTGACCTTTCCCGAATTCGGCGGCGCCACCTACAAGCCCGGCTCCGGCGCGGCGGTGGTCTTCTCCTGCTCGCTGATGCACGAGGCCCATCCGGTGACCAGGGGCAGCCGATACGTGCTGCTCAGCTTCTTCTTCGACGCCGAGCACGGCCGCATGCGTTCCGAATTCGCCGAGAAGATGCAGCGGGCCGCAGGCGCCGGCTAGCCGCCAGGCGCAGCGGCCAACCGGTCGACCATCGCCTTCAAGGCCCTGTTCTGAGGCGCCGCCCGGGACCGGAAATCCGTGGCGCTGTAACCCCACCAGTCCCAGCAGGCGCGCGGGTTTCCGGGGCTTTCGCTGGTCTGGGGAAACAGGACCACCAGGCGGTTCGTGTCGGCCCAGCGGGCGTATCCCGATCCTTCGATGAAGGCGGTGCCCACCATCGTGCGGTTCTGGCGGCAGCCGTGCAGGGCGATATGGACCCGGCAGCCCGGCCCGGTCTGGCAGTCGGGCGGAATATAGACGACGCCAACCTCGGCCATGCCCAGGCTGGTCGGATCGTCCAGGAATTCCGCCTGGTCGAAATCGACGAACCGCCCCTGGGGCGTGTCCGCGCGCGGGGGGGCGAGCGGTCCGTGGATGTGCTCCAGGATCGCGCCGGCCTGGTCGTAGTCGCAGTCGTTCATATAGGGGCTGCCGGCGACGCCGCAGGACGACCCGACGTCTTCCGTGACGAAGGCGTGGCTGGCGGGCGGGCCGTGCAGGTAGACCAGGTCGTCATCGACCGTGCCCAGGGTCCGGTAGAAATCCGCTGCTGCGGCGACCACCTCTTCGATCACGGTGTCGTCGGCCGCCCCGGAAAACAGATAGACCTTGTCCGCGGCCACCCCCTGGAGCGGGTCGATCATGCCCGCCGACGCCAGGGCGCCGGCCCGCTCGGCCAGGGCTTGCGCGTCCGGTGCGCCCATGGAGGTCTGCATACAGCCATACTGTGCCTGCACGGCATTGGCGTAGGTCGCGCCCGGCATCCAGGGCATGGTCCGGGCAACCCAGCTTTCCGCGCAGCCGTAGGGCCCGCCGGCGACGACGCCCACACCGACCACCGTTTCGGAATGGGCGACGTGGAACTGCACCGCCATATAGGCGCCCGAGGAAAGGCCCGAGACCGAGGTCTGCAAGGGGTCTGCGCCCAGGGCCGGCAGTGGCTCGGCGGCGTAGACGGGAGCGACAAAGGAGCAAAACGCAACCCAGAGCGAAATGCGGCGCAGCATCGAGAACATCCCCCTGTCTCAACGGATATTTGCGACTTGTATTGCACTGCACACTTGTCGATTGCGTGTCGCGCGTCAAGCCGATGCGATGCCGCAGTCTTGCACGGGCCGACATGTCGGCTTGCGGCAATGCCTAGACCGTCTCGCGGATCGCGTCCGTTATCTCGGCCAGCCGCTCCTCGTCACGCCGGTAGAAGGTCCACTGCTTGATCCGTTTGGACCGCACCAACCCGGCCTGCAAGAGGATCTTCATATGTGCGCTGGCGGTGGGCTGGCTGATGCCCAGCTTGTCGGCGATCAGGGTGCCGCAGACTCCGTCGTCGACCAGGTCGCCATCGACCTGCGCCGGGAAATGCACCAGGGGGTCCTTCAGCCAGTCCAGGACCATCAGGCGGCGGTCGTTGGACAGCGCCCGCAGCGCCTCCAGGACGGTAGATTGCGACAAAGGCATATTGTCAATTTGCTAATTACCGAAGTAATGTCAAGCCAGCATGACCCGGGCACACATCGACAGAACGCACATCGCCGAGATCGAGCCGGCGATCCGGCCGCATGTCCGGCGCACGCCCGTCATCGAAATCGGCCGCGCCGATTTCGGGCTGGCGCCGGGACCGCTGGCCCTGAAGCTGGAGCTGTTTCAGCATTCCGGCTCGTTCAAGGCGCGCGGCGCCTTCACCCACCTGTTGACCCGCGCCGTGCCCGAGACCGGCGTGGTCGCGGCCTCGGGCGGCAATCACGGGGCGGCGGTGGCCTATGCGGCGATGAAGTTGGGTGTGCCCGCGAAGATCTTCGTGCCGAAGATCTCGTCGGAGGCCAAGATTGCCCGAATCCGCGGATACGGCGCCGACCTGGCGGTCGGCGGCGATCGTTACGATGACGCACTGATCGCGAGCGAGGCGTGGATTGCCGAGACCGGCGCCCTGCGCATCCATGCCTTCGACCAGGCGGAAACCCTGCTGGGGCAGGGCACGGTGGGCCTGGAAATCGAACAGCAGCTGCCCGAGCTGGACACGCTGTTGGTGGCCGTGGGCGGCGGCGGGCTGATCGGCGGCATCGCCGCCTGGTTCGAAGGCCGGGTCAAGGTCGTGGGCGTCGAGCCCGAAGGCGCGCCGACGCTGCATGCGGCCTTTGCTGCGGGCCGGATCGTGGACGCCCCGGCCGAAGGCATTGCCGCAGATTCCCTGGGGCCACGCCGGGTCGGCGCGCTGATGTTCCCGATCGCGCAGCAGCATGTGGATCGGGTCGTGCTGGTGGAAGACGAAGCCATCCGGTCGGCGCAGCAGGCATTGTGGGACACGGTCCGGGTGGTGGCGGAACCGGGCGGCGCGACGGCGCTGGCCGGGCTGTTGTCCGGCGCGTACCAGCCCGAGCCCGGCGAGCGCGTCGGCGTGCTGGTCAGCGGCGGCAACACGGTGGCGGTGGATTTCGGGAAGTGAGGTCCGGCACCGGAACCCCCTCACCCGGCCGGCGCTTGCGCGCCGTCCACCATCCCCCCCCGGGGGGGGGGGGGGGGGGGGGGGGGTGGCCCGCAGGGCCGGATGAGGGGGTTCCGGTGTTTTTCGAGCTATTCCACCGGCACGCCCATCTGGGCGGCGGTGCGGCGGATCGCCGTCTGGGAGTCGGCCTTGCCGTCGAAGGCGGCCAGCGCCTTCTTGACCGCGGCCTTTGCCTCGTCAGGCCGGTCCAGCACGCCGTACGAGCGGATCAGCATGATCCAGCCTTCCAGGTCGTCGGGCTGTTCCTCCAGCCGGGCGGCGAGGCCGGCGACCATGCCGCTGATCATCTCGGCCTGCTCTTCCGGCGTCATCTCCTGCGCCGCGGCCATATCCTCCGCCGACGGGCCGCGCCGGCCGGGTGCGGCCTCGCCGCCGCCGTCGGCCAGGCCCAGTTCGGCGGCGGTGCGGTCGATCTCCTGCTGCACGAAGGGCGCGCCGGGATAGATCCGGGAAACCTCGTCCAGCGCTGCAACGGCGCCGTCGCGGTCGCCCATGGCCGCCTTGGCCCGGGCCAGCGACAGCCAGCCCTTGTAATCCTTGGGCTGGGCCGCCAGCCGCGCCTCCAGGGCGGCGATCGGGTCGCCGGCGGGCGCCGCGGCTGCGGGTTGTGCGGCTGCGGCTGGGGCGTCGGGCAGAACAGTTGCCACATCGATCTCCAGGAACCCGGCCATGTCGGTGATGCGTTCGCGCAGCAGCGGGACCCAGCCCGCGTCCGGCGGCGAATCCGCAAGCAGCGCCAGCCACTTGTCCAGAGCGGCCCGGTAGTCCTGCTGCTGGGCGTCGTACAGCGCCAGGTAATAGCGGGCCCTCGGCTCGTCCGGCAGCGCCCGGTTGACCTCAACGAAGGCGAGGTGGGCAGCGGACGTCACCTTATTGCCGTTCGCCAGCACCAGCGCCTCGGCATAGGCCGACAGGATCTGCGGGTTGTTATCGCTGAGCTCGACCGCGCGTCGGTAAGCCTCCGCAGCCTCGGCATACCGCCCGACAAAGCCGTAGGACCGGCCCAGCAGGAACCACTGATCAGTATTGTCCGAGTCCTGCTTGACCTTTTCGGCCAGTTCCGCGATCCGGCTGTCAATATCGCCCGACTGGGCCTGCTGCTGGCGCTGCTCGGTCAGGCGCCCGGCCAGCGGCTGGTCGGGCACGCCCGGCGCGCCCAGCCACGCGTAAAGCGCCGCCGCGGTGCCGCACAGCGCCAGGGCGGCGATGCCTGCGACCAGCGGGCTGCGCCGGACATCCACCGTCGCCTCGCCGTGCAGCGCGCGGGTGCCCAGCACCCGGCGTTCGATCTCGCCGCGCGCCGCCGCCGCCTCGTTGGCGTCCAGCAGCCCGCGTTCCACGTCGCGGTCGATCTCCTTGATCTGGTCGCGATAGATCGCCAGGTCCGATTCCGCCGTCGCCACCGTCTCCGAACGCCGCGCCAGCATCGGCCACAGGACTAGCGCCGCGGTCACCGCGGTCATCGCGCCCAGGATCAACCACAGGGTCATTGCGGGTCGTCTTTCAATAGCTTGCGGGCCAGTTCGTGCTGTTCCGCACTCAGCGCCGCGGCGGCCGGCCGGGCGCTGCGCTGGCTGCGGTAGAAACCCCAAACGCCCAGCAGCGCCAGCGCCAGCAACAGCAGCGGTCCGAACCACAACAGATAAGTCGTCGGCTTGAACGGCGGATTCAGAAGCACGTAATCGCCGTACCGCGCGACCACGAAGTTCACGGTCTCTTCGTCGCTGTCGCCGGCCACCAGCCGTTCGCGCACCAGCACCCGCAGGTCCTTCGCCAGCGCCGCGTTGGAATCGTCGATCGACTGGTTCTGGCAGACCAGGCAGCGCAGGTTCTTGCCGATCTCCCGCGCGCGCGCCTCCAGCGCCGGGTCCGCCAGGATCTCGTCAGGTTCCACCGCCAGCGCCGCGGTTGGCGTCAGGACGATGCAGAGAAACAACAAGATGCGGCGCAGCGTCATTGGGTCAGGCTCGCGATGGCGGGCTGCAGGATCTCGCGCCATTCCTGTTCGCTGACCGGCCCCACATGCTTGTAGCGGATGCGGCCGGTCGCATCGACGATGAAAGTCTCCGGCACGCCGTAGACGCCCCAGTCGATCCCGACCCGGCCGTCACGGTCGGCGCCGATGCGCTCGTAGGGGTCGCCCAGTTCCGCAAGCCAGCGCGTGGCCGCCCCGGCCTCGTCCTTGTAGTTGATCCCGATCAGCCGCACGTCGCCCTTTTCGGCAACATCCATCCACAGCCCGTGCTCGGCCCGGCAGGGGATGCACCAGGACGCGAAGACGTTGACCACGGTGACCGCGCCGGTGAGGTCGGCATTGGTCAGACCCTCGCCCGACCCGTTGATCGCCGGCAGTTCGAACGCCGGCACCGACTGGTCGATCAGCGCCGAGGGGACGATCTTGGGGTCCCGGCCCAGGCCCATGAAAAAGACCACGGCCAGGCCGAGGAAGACCACGACCGGAACGATCACAAAAAGGCGTTGGCGCATGCCCGGTTCCCGCGGCTAGTCGCCGACGCCGGTGGCGGCGGCGGGCTGAGTGGCGCGCGCGGCTTTGCGCGTCGGCGCGCCGACCCTGAGCCGCCGGTCGGTCAGCGAGACCAGCCCGCCCAGCACCATCACCAGCGAGCCGACCCAGATCCAGGGCACCATCGGGTTGCTGTAGAACCGCGTAACCCAGCGCCCGTCGCCGCTGGGATCGCCGATCACCGCATAGATGTCGCCCATGCCGCCGGAATGGATCGCGGCTTCGGTGGTGTCCTGCCGCTGCACCGGATACCAGCGCTTCTCCGGGAACAGCACCGCGACGGGCTCGCCGTTCCGGCTGACCCGCACGGTGGCGATTCTGGTCTCGTAGTTGGGCCCGCGCATCTCCTGGACGTCGACCAGCTCGAAGCTGTAGCCGTCCACCACCGCCGCCTCGCCGGGCAGCAGGGCCTGGATCGATTCCGTCTTCCAGGCGGAGATCCCGGCGATCCCGGCGATCACGATGGCGATGCCCAGATGCGCCAGCGTCATGCCATAGGCTGCCCGCGGCAGATGGCGCGCGCGCCGCAGCGTTTCGCCGGCCGGCACCCGGAACAATTTGATCCGTTCGCCGTACTCGACCAGCGTCGCAATGCCCAGCCATGCCGCCAGCGCCATGCCCAGCGGCGCCAGCACCGGCCCGCCCCAGCGCACCCAAAGGGTGAAGGCCGCAACTGCGATGGCAGCAACCAGGGCCCAGCGCAGCCGCTCCATCGCGCCGGCCAGATCGCCCCGCTTCCAGGGCAACAGCGGCCCGACGCCCATCGCCACGATCATCGGAACCATCAGCGGCACGAAAGTCGCATTGAAGTAGGGCGGGCCGACCGAGACCTTGCCACCGCCGAGCACGTCGACGCCCAGGGGATAGAGCGTGCCCAACAGCACGGTGGCGCAGGCGGTCGCCATCAGCAGGTTGTTCAACAGCAGGCCGCCCTCGCGCGACACCGGCGCGAACAGGCCGCCGGCCTGCAGGGCTGGCGCCCGCCAGGCGTAGAGCAACAGCGAGCCGCCGATCGCGATGGCCAGCAGTACCAGGATGAAGACGCCACGCGCGGGGTCGGTGGCGAAGGCGTGCACCGAGCTCAACACGCCGGACCGCACCAGGAAGGTGCCGACCAGACTGAGCGAGAAGGCCAGGATCGCCAAAAGGACGGTCCATTTCTTCAAGGTGCCGCGCTTCTCTACCACGATCGCCGAATGCAACAGCGCGGTCGCCAGCAGCCACGGCATGAAGGAGGCGTTCTCGACCGGGTCCCAGAACCACCAGCCGCCCCAGCCCAGCTCGTAATAGGCCCACCAGCTGCCCATGGCGATGCCCATGGTCAGCGCGCTCCAGGCCAGCAGCGTCCAGGGACGCACCCAGCGGGCCCAGGCGGCGTCGACGCGGCCTTCGATCAGCGCCGCCACCGCGAAGGAGAACGCCACCGACAGGCCCACGTAGCCCATGTAAAGAAAGGGCGGGTGAAAAGCGACGCCCGGGTCCTGCAACAGCGGGTTCATGCCGCGCCCGTCCATGGGCGGAAACGGCAGGCGCGTGAAGGGGTTGGAAGTGGCGAGGATGAACAGCAGGAAGCCGAAGCCGATCATGCCCTGGACGCTGAGCACGCGCGCCTTCAGCCGCGGCGGCAGGTTGCGGCCGAAACTGGCGACCAGCATGCCGAACAGCGACAGGATCAGCACCCACAACAGCATCGAGCCTTCGTGGTTGGCCCAGACGCCGGTGATCTTGTAGAGCAGCGGTTTCGCGGAATGGGAGTTCTCGGCCACGTTGATCAGCGAGAAATCCGACACCACATAGGCCCGCATCAGCGCGGCAAAAGAGATCGCGATCAGCACGAACTGAAGTTGGGCCGCGGGCGTTCCGGTCGCCATCCAGCCGGCCTTGCCGGTCTGGGCGCCGATGATCGGCACGCTCATCTGAAGCACCGCGACCGCAAGCGCCAACATTAGGGCAAAATGTCCGATTTCAGCAGTCACGAGAGCAATCCTGTCGGTTCAACCGTTTTGGTGGCCGTTGTGGGTGCCGTGGATCGGGCAAACCGACCCGCGGGGGCGCACCATGTCCCGGTGGATGCCGCTTTTTTCCACAAACGGCCGGTGGCCTTCCGGAAACGGCGTCGCCGCCTGCAGGGCGTCGACGTCGCACAGCACCGCCCGGCCGGGCTGCGGCAGTCCGATCACGCCGGACTTCTTGAGCCGGGTCAGCGAGCGACTGACGGTTTCCGGGTTCAGCCCCAGGAAATTGGCGATGTCGTCCCGGTTCATCGGCAGTTCGATCTCCACGCCGTTGCGGCGCGGCCGACCGGCACGCTCGGCCATCTCCAGAAGGAACGTGGCCATCCGTTCGGCAGCCGAAAGCCGGCCCAGCAGCAGCATCTGCAAGTTGGCGCGTTTGATTTGGGCGCAGGCGATATCGAACAGTTCCTCCACCAGTTTCGGCCGGTGCACGGCGATTTCCGCGAGATCACGGCCATTGATGTGGCACAGCCTCGTCTTGCAGACGGTCTGCGCCGACAGTTCCGAATGCTGGCCGATCAGTCCCGGGCACAATATCTCTCCGGGAAAGCGGAAATCCAGGATCTGCCGCCGTCCGTCGGGTAGGACATATTGTATCACGGCCAGGCCGGCAACGATGATCCACAGGTCGTGGGAATCCTCGGAGTCGCGCATCAGAAGATGACCGCGCTGGACGGACTGCTGGTCCAACGGGTGATGCGGGCCCAGATCGGCAAGCGCGACCAGGTGATTCGGCATCCTGCATGCGTTTTCGACGGGACAACTGTCGCACGGCAATGCCAGGGCGCCGTCCGGTTCGGAATCGTGTGCTTGCGTCGCCATTTGGCCTCCCTGCAATGCCTGTGTCCGGCAATTCGATTTCGAACCAAATGAGGATAACCCGGAAGCCCCGACCATGACGTGCGTCAAATCACCCAACCATCTCCGTTTTTTGTGGCGCAATTATGCACGTTTTCTGACCCAGGTCAGGGTGTCATGCCGCGAATTGATCAAGGATATAGAATGGACGGACTAGTGGTGCGGCCATTCCGATTCGATTGAACGGCGGCCGTGCGGCACAGCGACGAAGGGGGACCGTTGTGAAAAAGCTGGCGCTTTTCCCAGGTCTAATCATCGGACTCACCTTGGCGGCTCCAGCAGAGGCCCAGGAATTCGAAACGGTTTCCGCCGAATTGGCGAATGCCAAGGGATGTCAGTCCTGCCACGAGGGGATCGAGCGTTTCACCGATGGGGAAATGCAAGAAACCATCGAGGCGATGGGCGCCGACTTCAACGACCCCGGTGGCTGTGTCGTCTGCCACGGCGGCAACCCGACCGCGACGGCCAAGGACGCGGCCCATACCGGCTCGCCGGCGGATCTGGTCGAGGCCGGCGGCCCGCACATGTTCTATCCCGACCCCGGGGCGGTGGGGATCGCACAGAACGCCTGCGGGCAGTGCCATGACGGTTATGCAGAACGCCTCGAGAAGTCGTTGATGAACACCGAGGCCGGCAAGCTGCAGGGCAATCTCTGGTCCTGGGGTCTGCAGAGCGACCACAAGGTCGTCTGGGGCAACTACGACCTGGTCGACGAGGACGGGCCGGAGCCTTCGGTGGGCACCGACGCCTACAAGGCCTACATGACGGCATACGTGGAAAGACACCCCGACCAGATGCCCGAACAGATGAAGCAGGTTCCCGAGGTCGACGTGAACGAGATCCCGCGGCATCCGAACCTTGCCGGCATCACCTATTCGCGCCAGCAGTGCCAGCGCTGCCACGTCGGCGTGAACGGACGCGAGAAGCGCGGCGACTATCGCGGCGCGGGCTGTTCGTCCTGTCACGTGCCCTACAGCAACGAAGGGCTGTACGAAGGCGGCGACCCGACCGTCAGCAAGGAACAGCCGGGCAAACTGATGGTTCACCGGCTGCAGGGTACGCGCAAATCCAAGGTGACGCACAACGGGCTCACCTACTCCGGCATCCCGTCGGAGACCTGCAATTCCTGCCACAACCGCGGCAAGCGCATCGGCGTGAGCTACCAGGGCATCATGGAGTTCCCGTACGGCAGCCCCTACAGCCTGACGGGGGGTAAGCAGCCCAAACTGCACACCAAGAGCTACCTCTTCATCAAGGACGACCTGCACCATCAGGTGCAGAGCCGGCCGGGCAATCCGCAGGGTGGCCTGTTGTGCCAGGATTGCCACACCTCGATCGACATGCACGGCGACGGCAACCTGCCGGGCACCACGCTGGCCCAGGTCGAGATCGAGTGCGAGGATTGTCACGGCACCGTGGCCAAGTTCCCGTGGGAGCTGCCGCTGGGGCATGGCGAGGAGCATCAGACCGATGTGGGCGATACGCCGCGCGGACTGACCGACGAAGTGACCGACTATATGATCTTCGCGACCCAGTACGTCGCGCGCGACGGCTACCTGATGAGCGCCCGCGGCAACCCGCTGGGCAACGTCGTCAAGGACGGCAAGCGGGTGGTCCTGCATTCCGCCTCGGGCCTCGACTTCGATGTTCCGGTGCTGAAACAGCTCGCGATTGACAACGAATGGAAGTCGCCCAACGCGCAGGTCGCCATGGGCAATGTGGGCAAGCACATGGAAAGCATGGAGTGTTATGCCTGCCATGCCGACTGGGCCCCGCAATGTTACGGGTGTCACGTGACCGTCGACTATTCGGAAGGCAAGACCGACGTTGACTGGATCGAGAACGCGAGTTCCCGCGGCGAAAACGGTCTGACCGCCGATGCCGAGCTGGGCACCAACGGCCTCAAGAGCGCCGGCAAGGTCAGCGAGACCCGCTCGTATCTCCGGTGGGAGACGCCGACCCTGGGCATCAACGGCGAAGGCCGGGTCAGCCCGATGATGCCGGGCTGCCAGGTGATCACCACGGTGATCGACAAGGACGGCAACACCGTCGTGCATAACGAGACCTGGATGACGCCGGAAGGCAAGGGTCTCGATCACGCCGCGGTACAGCCGCACACGGCCGGCCGCAATGCGCGTAGCTGCGAGAGCTGCCACAACAACCCGAAAGCACTGGGCTACGGCATCGAGGGCGGCCGCTTCCTGCAGGGCTATGAGGACGGCTACATCGTCGATCTGGAAACGGCGATGGGCGATACCATCCCGCGGCAGACCCAGTTCCAGTCGCAGCCGGTCCCGTCGCTGGATCACGACCTGTCGCAGATCGTCACCCGGGACGACGAGCAGCTGGTTTCGGTCGGCTCGCACTGGCCGCTGACCGGGCCGCTGCCGGCGGCGATCCGCTCGAAGCTCGAGCGCACGGGCCTGTGCATGGGCTGTCACCAGAACATGGCGGACACCGCCCTGTGGGCGCAGGTCAACTCGCCCAAGTTCGTCAGTAACGAGCAGCATCGCGCCGTCATGGACCGTGCATTGCGCGCCTACGCGCGCGAGCGCAGCCAGTGAGCGCGGGGAGGCGAACGATGAAAAGAACCCTCGGCATCCTGGCATCCGCCGCGCTGGCGGCGGTGGCCACCGTGTGGAACGCGCAGGCGGCGGATGTTTCGAACTACAAAACCATTGAGCTCTACAGCCCGTGCAACGAAGCCGACAACGACGCCCGCTGGGGTGCGGCGGCAGAGGCTGAGTGCGAGCAGTATCTGCGCGGCTTCACCGACGCGCTGATCTTGGCCGGCGCGGTGGGTCCGGACGCGGGCATCTGTCTACCCGAGCAGAACCGGGACGACGAGGTCCGCTGGGCCTACATGTACTGGGTCAACCAGCACTATGGCGATCGCGAGAATCCGGCCGCTGAAGGCGTCATGGCGACCCTAAAGGCCCGCTTCCCCTGTAACTAGGGGCGTCCGAACCCCACACCCCAGCCCCTCTCCCCACCGGGGAGAGGGGCTTTTGGTGTCCTTCTCCCCCCGGGGGAGAAGGTGGCCCGAAGGGCCGGATGAGGGGGGTCGGGTGTTGCTTTTGCCCGCTTGCGGCCGCGCGCATTCCAGCCGACAATTCCGCCCAACAAACCGAAGGCTATTTTCCGGGAGGACACCACCATGCGCGGCCTGATGATGGACCGGCCCCTCTTGATTTCGCAGCTCATCGACTACGCCGCCGACGTCCATCCGACCAGCGGCGTGGTCTCGCGCCGGGTCGAGGGCGACATCCACCGCTACAGCTATGTCGAGGCCAGGGCGCGCATCGCCCGGCTTGCCAACGCGTTGATCGCGCACGGCATCAAGCCCGGCGACCGGGTCGCGACGATCGCCTGGAACACCTACCGGCATTTCGAGCTTTATTACGCCGTCGCCGGCATCGGCGCGGTCTGCCATACCATCAACCCGCGGCTGTTTCCCGAACAGATCGTCTATGTGCTGAACCATGCCGAGGACCGGCTGTTGTTCCTGGACCTGACCTTTCTGCCGCTGGCGGAAAAGCTGGGCAGCCACTTCAAGACGGTGGAAGGCGTCGTCGCGATGGCCGACAGCGACCGGGTGCCGGAGGCCGACATCGCCAACCTGGTCTCCTACGAGGATTTCCTGGACGGCCACGCCGACCATATCGACTGGCCGGAGTTCGACGAGAACACCGCCTGCGGCCTCTGCTACACCTCGGGCACGACGGGCAATCCCAAGGGCGTGCTCTACTCGCACCGCTCGTCGGTCCTGCATGCGCTGGCGCTGGCGTCGCTGGACGGGATCAACCTGACCCAGCGCGATTCGATCCTGCCGGTGGTGCCCCTGTTCCACGTCAATGCCTGGGGGCTGCCCTATACCTGCCCGCTGACCGGCGCCAATCTGGTGTTTCCCGGCCCTGGCCTGGACGGGGCCAGCCTGTTCGACCTGATGCAGGCCGAAGGCGTGACGTCGGCCTGGGGCGTGCCGACGGCCTGGTTCGGGCTGATGGCCGAACTGGAAAAACGCGGCGCCAAGCCGGACAAGCTCGAGGGCCTGCTGGTCGGCGGCTCGGCGCCGCCCCGCTCGATGATCGAGACCTTCGAGCGCACCTACGGCGTCACCTTCATCCACGGCTGGGGCATGACCGAAACCAGCCCGGTTGCGACGGTCTGCCAGCCCCGGGCCGACATGGACGGGCTGTCCGGGGAAGCCGAGATCGACATCAAGGCGCGCCAGGGCCGCCGGCTTTTCACCGTCGACATGAAGGTGGTCGACGAAAACGGCGCGACCGCGCCCAACGACGGCAAGGCCCACGGCGAACTGCTGGTGCGCGGGCCCTATGTCGCGGACGGCTATTTCAAGGACGACGAGGCCAGCGCCGCGGCGCTGGACGCCGACGGCTGGTTCCGCACCGGCGACGTGGCGACCATCGACCCGGACGGCTACATGATGATCGTCGACCGGACCAAGGACATGATCAAGTCGGGCGGCGAGTGGATCAGCTCGATCGACCTGGAGAACGCCGCCGTCGGCCATCCGGCCCTGGCCGAGGCCGCGGTGATCGGCATCGGCCATCCGCGCTGGGGCGAACGGCCCTTGCTGATCGTCGTCAAGCGCGAGGACGCCGCGATGACGCCCGACGAGCTGCGCGCCTACCTGGCCGACAAGGTGGCGAAATGGTGGCTGCCCGACGCCATCGAGTTCGTCGACGCGCTGCCGCACGGCGCGACCGGCAAGTTGCAGAAAACCAAGCTCAGGGATCAGTTCAAGGACTACGTGCTGCCGGATGGGGACGATGCCGCCTGACACCGGGACCCTGAAGGGCTTTCACGCCCACGTCTATTTCGACGCGGACACCGTCGACGAGGCGCGCGCCCTGTGCGAAGCGGCGCGCGACCGGCTGGGCGTCGCCATGGGGCGGATGCACGAACGCCCGGTCGGACCGCACCCCATGTGGAGCTGCCAGCTCGCCTTTCCGCCGGAGAAGGCGGGCGGATGTGGTCGGCTGGCTGGCCCTCAACCGCGGCGGCCTGATCGTCTTCACCCACGCGCTGACCGGCGACGACATCAAGGACCATACGGACCACGCGATCTGGATGGGCGCCATGCTGGAGCTGAACCTGTCGGCGCTGGAGTAGGTATTCCTCTTCGGCCATTGAGGGAGGGCCGCGCCCGCCCGACGTGCCGGGCTGGGGGCAGTGGAATGTCCCGGACGCCTTCAACCGGCTGGTGACACGACCCTCCCAACTGGCGCGAGAGCATCAGTCGTATGTCGGTTCGTTTTCGGCCGCAGCGCCCGAATGCCTGACCGTATCAACCGTTGCTGCGATCTTGCCGGCGCGGGTGAACCCGCATCCGACGGATCCACGCCGCTCCATCACCTCCTCAAGCGAGCGGCGGTGCCGCAGCAGGTAGGGGCTCACCGATTCGGCGCTGCGGTTCGGCGGCTTGGCCATGCGCAGTCCTCTTTTCCCTGTCGTCCGTTGCTGGCCGGGTGATAGGATTTTCCGTGCGGAGGACGAACAGGCACTCGTCACCGTTCGCGTCCGTGGCACGTCTGTTCGCCATTTGCATCACGCCGGCCTGTTCGGGCCGGATTCTCCCGTTCGTCTCGCCAGTATGTCGATGGAGAGTAGCAATGAATTGCGAGTAATTCAACAACACATTGCGATTATTGTCGCATTGTACTGCGATGACACGAGGTTTTTGGCTGGACTCCGGGACCAAGCCCGTTCGGTAGCTTGGTCCGCGCGATGTCCGAGAAAACCCAATCCGAGGGCCTCACCGACGAGACAGCGGCGGGTTTGGGCACATTCTCGGCCCGGCTGCGGCGCGCAATCGGTGACGAATCGGTCAGTGCCTTCGCGCGTCAGTGCGGTCTGGGCGAAAGCCTGCTGCGCAGCTATCTGGCAGGATCGGCGCCTGGGCTGGACAAGGCGGCCGCCATCGCGCGGGCCGCGGACGTTTCCCTGTGGTGGCTGGCGACCGGCGAAGGTCCGCCGGGTGCCGCGGCCGCCGAGGGTGCGGCACCGTACGACCCCGGATTTGTGATGGTGCCGCGCTACGACATGGCGGCGTCCGCGGGTGCCGGCGCGTTCAACGACCATCACCAGGTCGTTGATCACATGATCTTTCATGGAGAATGGCTGCGCCGGGCGCTGGGTGTGGCCCCCGACAAGCTGGTCCTTGTTACCGCAGCCGGCGACTCTATGGAACCGACTCTCAGGGCCGGCGACCTCTTGCTGGTCGACAGGTCCGTCGAGCGCGTTGCCGACGACCGGATCTACCTGGTCGAAAGGGCCGGCCGGCTTGCTGTGCGCCGGCTTCAGCGGCTGACAGGCAGTGATCTCGCCGTGCGGTCCGACAACCCCGCCTACCAGGAAGAAACGCTGGCCGGGGAGGCGCTCGACCGTCTGGACATCGCAGGGCGCGTCTGCTGGATCGCACGGATTGTTTAAGGCAGCCCCGCCCGACTTCGCGCTTCACTATGCGCGCTATCTATGCCGCCTGTGGGACCGGGACGCCATGGCGGGCCGGCGGCTCACCACCTTCGAGATCTGGTTCCAGGTCGAATGGACGCTGCCCCGGTATCTTCCCAAGCCGCCGGACCGCCGCCGGGTCTGGAGCCACGACTGCTTCGGCTAGATTCGACGTGGCCTAAACAGGCAGCTTTGGTTCCCTTCTCCCCGAGGGGAGAAGGTGGCCCGCAGGGCCGGATGAGGGGGCTACCATGCTGGCCGGCACCGGAACCCCCTCACCCGGCCGGCGCTGACGCGCCGTCCACCCTCTCCCCGCCGGGGAGAGGGGGCATTGGCGGTTTCACGCCCCGCGCGGCCCGAACAAGATGATCGCCGCCCCGCCCAGGCAGACCGCGGCGCCGATCAGGTCCCAGCGGTCGGGCCGGGCGCCTTCCACCGCCCATAGCCAGACCAGCGAGGCGGCGATATAGACGCCGCCATAGGCCGCGAAGGCGCGGCCGGCATAGGCGCTTTGCACATGGGTCAGCGCCCAGGCGAACAATGCCAGGGCGACGATACCGGGAATCAGAAGCCAGACCGGTTTGTCCAACCTGGCCCAGGCCCAGAAGGCGAAGCAGCCGGCGATCTCCGCGGCCGCGGCGCCGATGAAAGCGAGGATCGATGTCATGGTCCTGTCAGGGTCATTGTAACGCGGTTTCGGCGCCGGAAGGCGGATTGAGAATCCGCGCCGCACGGGACAGACTGTGGCCATGACGCGCCCCCTGATTTCCAACCGCGACGCGCGGCGTCTGCTGATCGCCGGCCAGGGCCTGGCCGCGCCGCGCCGGCGCCGGCTGACCCGCGCCGGCCTGCTGGGTCTGATCGAGAACCTCGGCTATGTCCAGGTGGACAGCATCGCCACGGTGGAGCGCGCCCACCATATGATCCTGTTCTCCCGCAACCAGACCTATCGGCCCCGGCAGCTCGCCCACCTTCTGGAACGTCAACGCAGCCTGTTCGAGAACTGGACCCACGACGCCGCCATCATCCCGACCCGCTTCTATCCCTACTGGCAGGCCCGCTTCGTGCGCGAGCGCGACGCGCTGCTGGCGCGCTGGCGGAACTGGCGCCGCGAGGGGTTCGAGGCGGGCATGGACAAGGTGCTGACCCATGTGCGCGACGCCGGCCCGGTCATGGCCCGCGAGCTGGGCTCGGGCGAGCGCAAGAACGCCCAGGGCTGGTGGGACTGGCATCCGTCGAAGACGGCGCTGGAGTTCCTGTGGCGGACCGGCGATCTGGCGGTGTGCCGGCGCGAGGGGTTCCAGAAGGTCTACGACCTGGCCGACCGAGTGATCCCGGCGCAACACCGCACCGGCCCGCCCGCCGAGGCGGATTTCGTGGACTGGGCCTGCGGCGAGGCGCTCGGCCGGCTGGGCTTCGCCACGCCCGGCGCGCTGGCCGATTTCTGGGGCAAGCTTTCGGCGGCCGAGGCCGCGGCCTGGTGCGAGCGCCGCCTGGGCGACGGTGTCGTCAAGGCCGATATCGAGACGGCCGGCGGCGGCAAGCCGCAGCCCGTCTATGCCGTCCTGGATCTGGAGACGCGGATCGCCGGGCTGCCGCCGGTGCCGGGCGGGATCCGGGTCCTGAGCCCGTTCGACCCGCTGATCCGCGACCGCCAGCGGACCGAGCGGCTGTTCGGTTTCCGCTACCGGATCGAGGTCTTCGTGCCCGAGGCGAAGCGCCAGTTCGGCTATTACGTCTTCCCGCTGTTGGAAAAGGACAGATTCGTCGGCCGGATCGACATGAAGCGCGACCGCGACGCGGACTGTTTGGGCGTCACTGGCCTGTGGATGGAGCCCGGCCTGAGCCTGACGCCCCGCCGCATGGCCGGCCTGGAGGACGAACTTGGCCGGCTGGCGGCTTTCGCGGGCGTGGCCGCCGTCCGGTTTGCGGATTGCGCCCTCAAACAACCCGCCTGATCCGCCCATTGACATCTGCGCGGATTTCTCCAATCTGCGGATTGGGCAGACAGCGTGGGTTCCATGCCCCGTCCGCGCCCGTTGTGGCATCAACAACAGAAAGGAGGTGATCCAATGTCTAGCGATCTGCGTGCGAAGTCCCTTACCGGGCGTTCCTCGCCAGCCATGGACCAGCCTCTGCGGACGGTTTAGGAACCCGCGATCCAAGAGATCACGGAAGCGGGCTTTGCCCACTTCGTGGAGAGCCGCCCCAAAAAGGGCGGCTCTTTCCGTTTGCCGGAAGGCTTCGTTGCCATCGGACCCGCGCCGCTGCTAGGTTGGCGCCAGGATTTGCCGGGACTGCCCGGGTCGCTTGCTGTCGGCCGACCAAACCATCGGTATGTCGCCAGATTGGCCAGGACGCTTTCGCGCTGGAACAAGGGAGACATGCCGTGACGCAGGTTACTGTCGGGGACACCGTTCGCGTTCATTACAGCGGCAAGCTCAGGGACGGCAGCGAGTCCGACTCGTCGGCCGGGCGCGAGCCGCTGCAGTTCAAGGTCGGCGACAACAAGATCATCCCGGACCTTGAGGCCTCGATCGTCGGCATGGCCGTCGGCGATACCGCGACGGTGGAGATCGCGGCCGAGAACGCCTACGGCCCGCGCCGGGACGACGCGATCCAGACCGTCGAACGCGCGCTGATGCCCGAGGGGGCGGAACTGGAGATCGGCGGCCAGCTCCAGGCGACCGGCCAGGACGGCAATGTTTTCGTGCTGACCATCGTCGAAGTGGCGGACGACACGGTGACGCTGGACGCCAACCATCCCCTGGCCGGCGAGGATCTGATCTTCGAGGTCGAGCTGTTGGAAATCGTCGCCTCGGCCGTCTAGCCGGCCGCCCATTCGGCCTACCGCGGCGGGGCGCGCTTTGCTATAGCTAGGCCCACGCGCGCCCGTAGCTCAGCCGGATAGAGCACTTGATTCCTAATCAAGGGGTCGCAGGTTCGAGTCCTGCCGGGCGCGCCATCTTTTCTGGGGTCCGACCCGGAGACATAGGTAACAGAACGTACCTAAGACATGGGTGACAACCTCGGGCCGAACGGGTTGTCGAGAGGTTGCGGGGTTTTCTGTTCCAAGTCGATATATCCCAGGTCGTAGGTCAT
>Ga0209783_1000117_pt1 | contig 28922 bp, 28 predicted proteins | sample WorMetfiPIANOSA1_FD_187395 | JGI IMG/M metagenome (GOLD analysis project Ga0209783, IMG submission 187395) | Marine gutless worms symbiont microbial communities from Max Planck institute for Marine Microbiology, Germany - Olavius filocauda... | ecosystem: Host-associated > Annelida > Digestive... | reverse complement strand
CTACATCGGCTTCTACAATGCGATGCGGCTACATTCGACGCTGGGATATCTCAGCCCGATTAATTATGAAAAAGAACAATTAAACAATGCTGCTTAAAACCGTGTCCGTTTTTACTGGACCACTACAAGCCGACTACAATTTTCCCCGAACAGCTGCCGACAATAAAAGAGGCCACCCAACTGCTCGTGCAAGAGGCCCTTAAACGCAGCGGCGGTAACCAGTCCATTGCCGCCGGGATGTTGGGCATTTCCCAGCAGGCACTGAGCAAGCGGCTGAAAAAGATGAAATAGGCTGCCGGCAACCCCTACAAATTTGGTTGTACTCACAACTTTGGTTGTAACCTCTCTTTTGCCGCCTAAATCTGGACATATACCCGGATAATCCCTGTAAATAACTGCGCAGCACCAAACCCCACAACTTTGGTTGTGGGCCTTCCGCACCTGTCCCCCATTGGTTTTTTACAAGAATTTGTATGACAACTCAGCAGGTTACAGCGTTGAACATTGGATGGTACAGCCTTTGCAGAACTATTGTACCTGAATACCGTTCATTAAATTGCGAAAAACCAAAGTTCGAGACTCATTTTGATCTGCAGGTTGAGATTGCCCCAATAAGGAGGATAGACCATGCCGGGAAGTGCTTCTGCCATTGCATCTGATAATCCTGACCGCACCAATGAATTCCTCAACGCCCTGGCCTCGGTTCGATCTCTTTCGGAAATATTGCGGGACCATCCCGGTATCGACGGCCACCAGAAGCAGCGCTTTATCGATATTATTCTGACCGAAACCAAACGCATGGCGGACCTGGTGGGCGAACTGCCGACTCCGCCCACATCGACCTGAGAAATAAGGAGACCCCCTGATGAATTTCAGCGTACCGAAACCGCAGGAAATCATTCGACCAATTAACGAAGTGCTGGCTTCGCCAGCGCCCCGGAAAAATTATACACCCGTAAGGAGACCCGTCATGCAGGATATTAAAAACAGAGGTTGGAGCGTTACCATGGCTGGATTGGGAATCAATCTGGCCCTGGGTATTCTATACACCTGGAGTATCTTCAAACAGGCCATCAAGGAATCCGTCCTGGCTGGAGATGGCCGGTTTAACTGGGATATCGCAGCCTTAAACGACCCGTTCGCCGTCTGCTGCCTGATGTTCACGGTGGCCATGATCTTCGCCGGCCGGCTTCAGGACAAGCTCAGTCCGCGGGTTACCGCTATCATCGGCGGGATCCTCACCGGCGTCGGGCTGATGGTGATCTCCCAGTCCAGTGCCCTGAGTGCCTGGATACTCGGTTTTGGTGTCCTCACCGGCCTGGGCCTGGGGTTCGGATATGCTTCGGCCACCCCGCCGGCCATTAAGTGGTTCCCGGGATCCAAAACCGGGATGATTGCCGGGATCGTCGTGGCCGGGTTCGGATTGGCCTCCGTCTATATTGCCCCTCTGGCCAATTATCTGATTGCCGAGTTCGGACTCAGCCAAGCGATGCTGATCTTCGGAACCGCCTTTCTGGCTGTTGTGTGCCTGCTGGCCATGCTGCTGGTTAATCCGCCGGCCGGTTTTGTACCCGCCGAGACGGCGCCCAAGACCGGAACACCGGCGGCCAAACCGACCAAGCTGATTGATTTCTCACCCCTGGAAATGTTGCAGACCGGGTCCTTTTACAAACTGTGGTTCATGTACTTCGTAGGCGCCGGAGCCGCGCTGATCATCATCGGCGGTGTGGCCGGAATGGCTAAGCAAAGTATGGGCAACCTGGCTTGGATCGTAGTGGCCCTCATGGCCGTGGGCAACGCCAGCGGGCGTATCGTGGCCGGCGTCCTGTCCGACAGGATCGGCCGGACCCAGACCCTGCTGATCATGATGACTGCTCAGGCAGCGGTTATCTTCTCCCTGCTTTTTATCAGCGAAAGCCAGGCCGTGTTGCTGGTGACGGCGGCCACTCTGGTAGGCTTCAATTACGGCACCAACCTCTCACTCTTCCCGTCGGCGACCAAGGATTACTTCGGCCTGAAGAATTTCGGCATGAACTATGGGCTGGTATTTTCTGCCTGGGGTGTGGGCGGATTCATCTTTCCGCGGGTCGCCCAGATGATCGTCGCCCAGACCGGTACCATGAACAGCGCCTATATCCTCTGCAGTATTCTGCTGATGGCCAGTGCGCTGATTTCCATGCTGACCAAAGCACCGACCGAGCGGCCTACCGGCGAATCCTGGATCGGACGGATTGGCGCGGCGTTTGCCATGGCCCGTCGGTAGCCGGTGGATGTATACCGGGGCGCCTGTTATTTATGGATACGCGCCACCTGAACAATGATGTAAGCAGACGTGTCTGCTCCCTCCAGTGCCGGCCGGGGATGATTTTCCCGGCCGGCCTCCTTTTGTTCCCGCCAGTTTTCCCTTGAATGCGGCTCATTTCCGGCCTATTCTGATATCTATACCCTCACGTGAGATTTCCCGCTCGGCATTCGGCCGAGGGCTTGACGCACCAAATGTAGACACTATGCACCGGTAACCGCTCTATCACGGGATGGTATCTTTTGTGCTCCCGGCAACTACCGCATTTGCACAAATGTCGGCCCCGCTAAAAACTCGCTGATACGGGAATAGACCCGTAAGGGGTCCGGAAAAATCACACTTTTCCTCTTACGGCCCCGCATTGCTTTAGAAACAACAAATCGCAGGGAGATGGCTTTATGAAAATAGCAGCAATTGCCATCTGCATTTTGTTTCAGCTCACGACGTCTTCCTTTGCCCAGGATACGGGGCATCCTATCCGGATTGCCGTTAAAGAATTTCCACCCTTTGTTTTCAAGGATCTGCGGGGTTTCAGCATCGACATGGCCAAGATTATCTGTGAGCGCCATGGGCTCACTCCGGAATTTGTCTATTATGACACGGTGCCGCAAGTCTTGAACGCCGTGCAAACAGGGGCCTGCGATATTAACTTTTCCGGGACGACCATGACGGCCAAGCGTGAGAAACTGGTCGATTTTTCCCATCCCTTTTTTGATTCGGGACTGATTGTAGCCGTCCGCGCTGATCCTGAAAATCGGTTCTTTGACCTGGGTCTGAAAATTTTGAAAGTCATCTGGTACTCGGCACTGGTATTCCTGGTCGGCCTGACGGTCGTGGCCCACGCGATCTGGTTTCTCGAAAAAAGCGATCGGGACCCGAAGAGTTTCCCCACTGAATACAAAAAGGGGATTCTGGATGCCTACTGGTGGGCCATTGTGACCATGACCACCGTCGGATATGGAGACAAATGTCCGCGGAAAGTTATCGGACGCATCATTGCCGCGGTCTGGATGATTATCGGCATTATCTGGTTCGCCGCTTTCACCGCAACGCTCACCTCCTCGTTGACCCTCAATCGGATCGGACACGATGAGATCAGGGGGATCGGAGATCTTGGCAATAAACGGGTGGCCGTCATAAAAAGCACCACCAGCGAAAATTTCCTGCGCTATCACGATGTGACCCTCATGCTGGTAGAATCCTTCGACGACCTGATAGCCAGCCTTAAAGCCCAATCTGTGGAGGCGGTTGTCTACGATGCCCCGGCCCTGATGTATGCCGCCAAAAACGATCCGTCTATAAAAGTGGTGGGCAAAATGTTCGATGAGCAAAAATACGGAGTGGCGTTCCCCCAGGAAGGGAGCCCGTATAAGGAAATATTCAATATCAACATATTGGAAATGCAAAAGAGCGGGGAATACCATAGACTTTACAACAAGTGGTTTTAATTTGTAGGTTCTATAATAAGCAAACGCATCCATTCAGCGAGAGGCAAGCATGCAGATTGAGATTAAAAAACTTGATAGGGAAGAAGCGGAAAAAGAAGGCATCACCGCCTGGCCGATCTGGGAGAAAGAGGTGTCCCGCTTTGACTGGCACTACGACAGCGTGGAAGAGTGCTACCTGCTGGAAGGGCAGGTAACGGTTGAGACGCCGGATGGGGAAAAAGTGGAATTCGGCGCCGGATATTTTGTGCGGTTCCCCCAGGGCCTGGACTGCGTCTGGGATATCAGCGTACCGGTCAAAAAGCATTTCGATTTTAAGTAAAGAAGACGGAACATGAATTTCATTGTCCAGTTTCGCTGGTTTCTTGTTGCGGTCGCTGTTTTTGGCCTGGCCGCCTGTGCTGCGAACCCATTGACGGGTTTCGTGACCGGCCCGGCGACCTATAATCTCAAGATGGATCTTTCTACCGGCGGCTTCCAGCGTTCTTACCGGGTGCATATTCCAAAGGGATACGACGGTGAAAAACCGCTGCCGCTGGTGGTTGTGATCCATGGCGCTTTCGATACGGCCACGGGTATGGAGCGATTTTCCGGATTCAGCCGGTTAGCCGATCAAGAAGGTTTCCTGGTCCTCTATCCCAACGGCATCGGCATTCTCGGGTATCTACAACACTGGAATGCCGGACACTGCTGCGGCAAAGCCGCGGCCGATAATATTGACGATATCGGGTATTTGGAGGCGGCGATCAATGACATAAGCACGCGGCTGGCCGTCGATCGTAAACAGGTCTATATGGCCGGATTTTCCAATGGTGGTATGCTGGTGCATCGATTCGCTGCGGAACGGGGCGATCTGCTGGCCGCTGCGGCGCCCCTGTCTGCCAGCATCGGCGGGCGGCCTGCAAAGGATGCCGCCGAATGGCGCATTCCCGACCCGGTAAAGCCACTGCCCCTTCTCGTCATGCACGGGCGGGCGGATGATGACATCCCATACGGAGGCGGCCATTCGGCGCATCGCGGAGGGGAACGTACCTATTGGTCGGTAGACGAATCGGTCCGTTTCTGGGTCAAACACAATGGCTGCAACGGCCCGCCGGCTAAAAGCAGCCTTGCTCAGGGTGCGGTGTCGATCCAGACCTGGGAAACCTGTCGCGATCAGGCCCATGTGGCGCTGTATACTATTGAAAAATGGGGACATATCTGGCCCGGGCCTTACTTTACGGCCGATCTGCCGGTTGACGATCCGCTTTACAATTTCGATGCTGCCGAAATCATCTGTAATTTCTTCAACCAGCACGCTTTACACACCACCTCTTTGAAACAATAAGGCAAGGTCCAGCATGCCCATATCAGGGTCAGACCTGGGTGCAAATTTTCACCCTATCAACAGTGCATATAGGTGAATATACTTGTCATCAAGACATAGATACGTTACTGGCCCCTATTCCAGCCCAGCGGCTAGCTTCGTTCCACTGGCCCCAACTCGGGCTAAAGTGCTTACCGGGGTGTGCCGATATAACAATCTGGATATATGAAAGGTTTTGTATTTATGCGGTTCAATATTGCTCTTATCCTCGGGGTGTGCCTGGTGGCAGCGGTGGCTGTCCTTTTCGGGAGGAGTTTTATTGTTGCGGATATGCCGCGATCATCCGAAGCGGACGCATCTGCGGTACAGCCCGCCGAGGATGTGATCACACTGCACTATCACGAGCGGCCGCCATATTACATAACCGGCCCCCTGGGGGTGTACGGAATATGTGCCGACCCAGCCAAGCTGGCTTTCAAAAAAGCCAGGATTCCCATTCGCTGGGAAAAAACCCCCGCCAGTCGCCAACTGGGAATTTTGAAGGCGAATCGCGGCCGGGACTGTTTGCTGGGTTGGTTCAAGAATCCGGAGCGTGAGACTTTTGCCCGGTATTCAATTCACATCTATGAGGATAAACCCACCATTGCCCTGGCATTAGCTGGTAATGGCAAGATCCTTGCCGACCGGCCCCTGGCGGATACACTTTTATCGGCGGACCTGACGCTGCTGCGTAAAAAAGGTTATTCTTACGGCCGTTATATAGACGCCATGATTTCCAAGCTGCTGCCACGCCAGGACATGACCGACGCCGAAAATGTCGGCATGCTAAAGATGATTCATTCCCGGCGGGCCGACTATTTTTTCATTTCGGAGGAGGAGGCGCATGGTTTGACAACGACCTCCGGCCTACCGCAAGATGATTTTAAATTTGTCCGTTTCACTGACATGCCCACCGGCAACAAACGTTACCTGCTTTTCAGCAAAAAGGTGGCGGTTGAAGAAGTGGCCCGCATAGATGCGGCGATTAGGAAATATATACATGGAACCTCAGGAGCCTAAATGATGCCGGACACAGGCAGATCAGCATATCGGAAAATTGCGGCCCTGGCAGCCGTGCTCTTCCTGATCGGTTTCGGCGTTTTTGTGTCACGCTACGAAAGCTATGCATACCGCCAAGCCCAGGCGGATATCGAAAAACATGGGTGGGTCATCTCAAATGCCCTGTGGAATTTCAATCACCAGGGTGCTTTTGAATATCTCGTCCTGGCCAGCCAGGCCAGCAATTATAAGCGCCTCACGGTAACAGATACCAAGGGCGCGACTTTCCAGGAGGTTTTTGGTGAAAAGCCGAGTCGCAGCCAGCGCCTCTTTCTTAACCTCGGGCTTATCAATGAGGTGCCCCTGGAAGCGGCAGTCACCCATACGGGTAAAAACATCGGGGAAATCCAGGCCATCTGGTATTGCGATACAATCTATCTGGAGGTGTATATCCTGCTGGCGCTGGTCATGGTGTGGGTTATCCTTTCCCTGGTAGTACGCCTGTTTCACTCCAAAACCATTCTCGAAGAGCGGGTTTTAAATCGCACCCGGGAACTGAACGATTTGAACACCTCTCTCCAGGTTTCAGTAGAGGAACAGCGGCGATCAAAGGAAGAACTGCGTCAAAGTGAAGAGAAATTCAGGGCCATGCTGGAACAGGCCGCGGTGGGTGTGGCGTTATGTGATTCCCGGACCGGGATGTATATTCAGGTCAACCAGCGGTATTGCGATATTGTGGGGTACGCCTTTCAGGAGTTCGCGCAGATGTCATTTCAGATGATCAGCCACCCCGATGATCTCCAGGACGATTTGGACAAAATGCAGCTCCTGCTGGATGGCAAGATTCGCGAGTTTACGATCGCGAAACGCTATTTCCATAAGAATGGATCCACTGTCTGGGTCAATGTCACCGTTTCACCCATGTGGGAAATCGGCGCGGAGCCCGACTATCATCTGGCCATCGTGGAAGATATTACCGAGCGACGGCAGGCGGAAGCGGCCTTGCGCGAAAGCGAAGAAAAATTGACCCGGTCGAAGAAAATGGAATCTCTGGGCCTGTTGGCCGGCGGGGTCGCCCATGATTTGAACAACATTCTCTCGGGCATCGTCAGCTATCCGGAATTGCTGCTGATGGACCTGCCGGAGGACAGCCGGCTGGTCAAACCCATTGAGACTATCCGGCAATCCGGTTTGCGGGCCGCCGCAATTGTCCAGGACCTGCTGACTGTGGCGCGCGGGGTGGCCATTACCCGGGAATCGGTTAATTTGAATGATATCATTCAGGATTACCTGGATTCACCGGAATTTATTAAAACCGCCCAGTTTCACCCGCGTGTGAATATCACGACCGACCTTGACCCAACCTTGCTGAACATCAGCTGTTCCCAGGTCCATGTCCGCAAGGCGATCATGAACCTGGTGTCCAATGCGGCCGAAGCAATCAGCGGCAACGGCCGCGTGACCCTGGTGACCGCCAATTGCTATGTCGACCGGCCCATAAGAGGATACGATACCGTCAAAACCGGCGAGTATGCCCTGTTTTCCGTCGCGGATACCGGCCCGGGTATCTCGCCGGGTGATCTGGAGCGCATATTCGAACCGTTCTATACCAAGAAGGTGATGGGCCGCAGCGGTACCGGCTTGGGGCTGGCCGTCGTCTGGAACGTCATCCAGGACCACCAGGGATACATCGATGTGACCACCGGAACGGACGGCACCACTTTTGAGTTGTACCTCCCGATCACACGCGCCGAAAGTGCGAACCTGGCTTCGGCCGCACCAGTTACCGACTTCCGGGGCAATGGCGAGACGATTCTGGTGGTGGACGATGTGGGCAGCCAGCGAGAGATCTCCTGTGAAATCCTATCCCGCCTGGGTTATGAGACCGTCGCCCTGGCCAGCGGCGAAGAGGCGGTTGAATATCTCCAGGACAACCAGGTCGATCTGGTGCTGCTGGACATGATCATGGACCCGGGTATCAACGGCCGGGAAACCTATGCGCGGATTGTCAAGCGGCACCCGGGTCAGAAGGCGATCATCATCAGCGGGTTTGCGGAAACCGGAGAGGTGCGCGAGGCCCAGAAACTTGGTGCCGGGCAGTATGTTAAAAAGCCGGTAACCCTGGAGAAGATTGGCGTAGCAGTCAAAGAAGAATTAAGCCGCCAACCTTTCCAAGCCTACCAGGGAACTTCTTCATCAAAGTGAAAGAATTTTCCCGATGGTCCTTCAGGCCCCAGGGTTGCCAGTTGCACGGCTGTCTTAGCGCCGTCGGTGACGTCCATGGGTGCCTGGTGGCCGCCCAGGTCGGTTTTAACCCAGCCGGGATGGGCGGAATTGACCTTGATGGCGGTACCAGTCAGAGCGGCGGCCAGGTGGACGGTGAACTGATTCAGAGCTGTTTTTGAGGCATCATAGGCCAGGGGTTTTACCTGGGTGGCATCCGAGGATTCATCGCTGTGCAGGGTCAACGAGCCCAGGATGCTGGAGACATTGACGATGCGACCGGCCGCGCTCTTTTTAATCAGCGGCAGCAGGGCCTGGGTCAGGGCCACCTGGCCGAAGAAATTGACATCAAACGTTTCTTTAAGTGCGGCCTGCGAAACTGTTTCGGCGCTATTGGCAAACAAGGGTTCTTCCGGATGAATCATGCCGGCGTTGTTGACCAAAACGTCCAGCCTTGTGAACCGGTTTTCAATGTACGCTTTGGCGGCCGCAATGTGGTCTTCCCGGGTTACATCCAACTCCACCGGGGTCACGGCCAGGTCTGGCAAAGCGTTTACAGCCTGGGCGCCTTTTCCGAGATCACGGACGCCCAGCAGCACGGTCATCCCCTGTTGCGCCAACCTCCGACTCGTTTCCAGCCCGAGCCCCTTGTTGGCACCGGTTACCAGTGCGATGGTTTCGTTTGTCATATTATGTCTCCTTTCCAAGCTTCGCCGGGCAGGTCGCCGGATAAACCCGAAAACCCCAAGCACTAGGGTTTTAGAAGGTTTTCGCACGATAGTGCGACAACATCCTGCTTTTGCCTTTCTCTGCGCCTCCGCGTCTCTGCGCGAGATTATTGCCCATACTTTATAGCCAAAAACGCCCGACTACTGTGAAACGTAACAGATTTGGTCCTGTGGGCCAAATTGTTATGAAGTCCAAAAAAAGGCAGAGCCCCGGGGGGCTCCGCCTGTCAGGTTTCAGATTTTCTCGTTAGCCGGCTACATCGATACCGGGGTCGCACCCCAGATGCTCATCTTTGTTATCACATTCAAAATTGGCGGCGCGGGTATCAACATGTCCACCTTCTCTTTCATTGTCGTTTTCGACATAGCTCTCTTCTCTTTTGTCAGTCATGATTCACCTCTATATTTTCATTTCTCGGTTTTTAGGTTCACGGTTCCGGGTTCACCGTTCAAGGTAGCAAACCTTAAACCCTGAACCTTTGAACCTTGAACCTTCAAACCATATTTTTTGAATTATTTGCCCATATGATTCCAAGACTCTGCCCGGGCCGATTTAACCGGCCACATCGATTCCGAGATTACACCCCAGGTGCTCATCAGGATTGTCACATTCAAAATTCGCAGAGCGGGTATCCACGTGCCCATCTTCCCTTTCCTCATCCGTTTCAAAGTAGTCTTGCGTATTCATAGCTGCCTCCATTTGGCGTTGTATTATATTTGAGAAAGCATTTTCGCTTCCTTTAGCTATAAGTTAAGCTCCCGAGGCTTCGAGGTCAATGCGAACCGTTCCGGGGTATAGTAGCAGTCAAAACCTACCATTGTCCGGAATCCAAGCCGGCCAATTGCGGATCATCCCTTTTCAGCCGGATAGTCCGGTGAATCGCCTCCGCCGACCAGGGGTAGTTCCCGGTCGATTTTGAAAGCCACGAGAAAGCGGACCGCGTCCGGTTTGCCATCTATCTTGCAGCGCCGGCAGAGATCCTTGACCCGGTCAGTACCACTCTCTTCGTGGGTTTTGGTCAGGTGCAGTCGCAGGCCTTTGTAGCCGCTGCCCTCCTCACGAAACAGGAAAGCGGCCCGCGGGTTGGACTGCAGATTGTGATGGGTTAAGCGATCGCGCATGATAAACGCCAGGCTGCCGTCATCCAAGAAGTGTGGCCGGGCATATACGGCTGCATTAACCCTGCCCTCATCATCGGCTGTTGAAAGCACACCCAGTCCGCGTGTCTTTTCAAAATATTTATTCAGGTCCATTGTTTTTCCTTTCTGCTGGAAAGTTGCTTTTTTGATTCTCTAGGCAGTTCCGTTTAAGGTATTTTGACATAAAATGTGCTGTAATTGGGGATCGGTATCGGGACCTGGTTTTCGGGGTTCGGGCCATTCTTTCCCAGGCTGTCAATTGCCACTAATGTAAGAACAACAACTACCGATTTCGATTTCGATAGCGATTTCGATAAAAGCACTCAGTCTATGGCCCCGTGGTTGGAAAAATCTGGATCTTAGTATGTTCCGGGGGCGATTAAACCGCTCCAATAGATAACTGGAGTTTAATAGAGAACCGCGTTAGCTTTTAAACTGTCACTAACTTTTCCTGTTTCCCCACACCGCATAAACCGGGTCCGATAACGCCAGTTCCCGGGCATACTTGTCACCGTCCGGTCGCGGCAGCCCGCGCATGGAATAGGTTCCCAGGTTCTCGAAGGCGCCATTGTGCAGGAAGTATTCCATTACCAGGCCGACCCGTTCGAACTCGTGCAGTTCCTGCCAGATGCGGACCACTTTGGGCGGGAACCAGCGGTTCGAAAAGGTCACAACAAAGACACCCCCGGGTTTTAACACCCGGGCCACATCCTGGAATACCGCCAATGGATGCGTCAGGTATTCGACCGACACCGTGCAGATGTCAACATCAAAGGCTTCGTCCGCATAGGGCAGGCGCGGGTCGGCATTCAAGTCGTGCACCTGGAAGTCATCCAGGCGGGGGTTTTGTTCCAGTTCGGCCTGATTCATGCCCAGCCCGCTGACGAGCGCCGGTTTAACACCCTCCGGCAGATGGGATACCCAACTACTCATCAGGTCCAGGACCTGCATGCCGTCTTTTACGAACCGGCGGTATACATCAGCCACCATATCGCGGGCGGTCAGATCCAGGTGGTGCACCAGGCGCGGCTTTTCATAAAACATCCCATCCTGCCGCTCGTCCTGGCGGTCGAAGGGGGTGTCGCTGAAAAAATCCGTGGGGGTATCCTGCCAGCGGGCCTGCATACCCGGACCCTCGGTGAGCAGCCCCACCCAGTCCACGCTGGTGCCGCCGCGTTCATTTTCCTTGGACGTGATCTCGCCGATTGTCATCGAAAGCCCCAGGCGTTTCTCGGCCAGCGGATGATTCAAATCGATGGACATGTGACCGTTGTTCAACCCTACGATCCGAAAGGGATGGATGTTCTGGGGAAAGACGCCGGCCAGACCGCTCAAACGACCCCTGGGATAGAAGCGGCCTGTCCTGGGAGCCAGCGAAAACTGTCGCCTGTCTATATGCAGGGTTTGGCCATTTTGCCCGAAGAGTTGGCCGGGCGTGAAGTAGACCGCCGCATTCTCCCAGGATTGTTTTCCCACCAGCGCTTTGCGGACGCTGTCCGGCAACCAGTCGCGCCAGAGATTAACACCCCGGGCCGCATAGCCTTCCATATGGGTTGCGTGCTCACTCTTCCATCTAAGCTGAAAGGCAATATCGATAACACTCTCTTGGGTTATAGTATTCATGTTCACATCTCCTCGCAATAGAGTTTGATACAAATTTGTTTCCGGGAAAAAATTAAACACTGGGCGGGAGGAGAACAATGTGAAATGGTGGGTGGGTGAGTGAGGGGATAAACCTCTCAGACGCTATCTGAAAGATGCCTTTTGACCCAATCTCGGCGTTACGCGCGAGGATCAATTCCTCGAAATACTAACCGTATTCCTCCGGATTAAACCTAGGCGATTGAGATGAGATACGTTCGCAGGTTGGTCTGGCTGTTGCTGAGGCCGAATTTCTTGCGCAGGTTCTTGCGGTGGAAATGGACCGTGGTTTCGGCGACGTTCAAGATGTCGGCAATTTCCTTGCTGGATTTGCCGTCTTTCACCAGGGAAGCTACCTGGATTTCCTGCGGGGTCAGGATAATATTGGCATTGGCCAGTTTCTGCATCATGGGTGAAATGATGTCCTGCAGGTGGGAATCGATGATTTCTACTACGCGCTTGTCTTTGCTTTTCAGGTTGACCCGCTTGAGCTTTTCTACGTATGGCAGAACCATCTCTTTGACGTTGGTAATAACTTTTTGTTCCAGGTCAGATTTGTCACCTTCACGCTGTTTTAGCAACACTTTCAGGGCAATATTGGCCTCTTCCAATTCCACCTTCTGCTCGGTAAGGCGGGCTTCACTTTCGCGCAGGGCCTCTTCGGTGAGTTTGAGAGCCGTGATTTCCTCGTGGCTGACAACCACCCGTACCGGCCCCTGGCCGGACATGCGCAGAACCCGGGCGTAGTACCAGTGCGGGCCGTCAGAACTATGGCAGGGGTAGTCCAATAAAAATTCATCCTTCCGGCCGGCAATGACATCGCGTATGCCGGCAGCCACAGCTTGGGCATTGTCGCCATAATCGCCCGTGGCGGCATCGCAGATCTCCAGGTAGTTATCGCCGATGGACGTATAATCGGCAGGCATGCCGCTCTTGACTGCAAAATTACGCCAGGCCCGGTTTGTGTCGAGCACAACCCCGTCTTCGTTCACGATGGCAATGTGGGCTGAAAGTGAATCCAGGACTGTGCGGGCATCTTCACTGGAGTAACTCAATGGTGCCTGATCATTTCTGGACGTGCTGTCTTTCTTGGTCATATGCTGCTTCCCGGCCGTTATTCATTCTGGATGGCTTCAATTACTCTGTAAGATAATAGCTAAGTGTATCAAATGCAACCACAGTATGCAAATTGCTGTTATAACAGAACCATTGACACAAATAGGCGGGCTTGCCATAATTTGCCGCAGCCCTCGCAAAAGGAAATACAAACATGTCAATCGAGTCTGACGGATTTCCATTTTGAACCGAAAACCTGTTCAGGCGGGTGAATGGGTCCTTTATTGGATGCAACAATCCCAGCGACCTCACGACAACCCGGCTCTGGAGTACGCCATTTTTCGTGCCAATCAGCTGGATTTGCCTGTTCTCGTCTTCTTTGTACTGATGGATAACTATCCGGAGGCCAATCAGCGCCACTACCGCTTCATGCTCGAAGGGCTCGTGGAAACCCAGCGGAAACTACATCGACGAAGGATTGGCCTGTTTATTCGCAAGGGTGATCCCTTAAAGGTGGGCGCATCCCTGGCCCGAAGGGCAGCATTGCTCATATGCGATCGGGGCTATCTACGCCATCAGCGCACCTGGCGCCAGGCCCTGGCCCGGGAGGTCGGCTGTCAAACGGTGATGGTGGAAGGTGATGCGGTCGTACCGATTGGCCAGGTGTCCGACAAAGCCGAATATGCGGCCCGGACCATCCGGCCCAAGATTCACAAGCACCTGCAACGCTATCTCTCTCCCTGTCCCCGCTACCGTCCGCAAAGGTCTTCTCATGATCTAAAGTTAAAGGGCCTTAATCTGGATGACATTGAGTCGATCCTCGCAGATTTGAATGTTGACCGCAGTGTTTCGCCCGTATCACGATTTTTCAAAGGCGGCCCGGTGGTGGCCAAAAGAAGGCTGCGCCGCTTTATTCGAAACCACCTGAACCACTACGCCCACCATCACAACCAGCCGCAGACCGACGATGTCTCCATGTTGAGTCCCTACCTGCATTTCGGTCAGATATCATCGGTTTATATAGCCCTGGAAATATTGAAAGCCACGGGGGAGGGATCTGAAAACCGGGCGTCCTTTCTGGAAGAATTGATCATCCGTCGGGAATTGGCAGCCAACTATGTCCACTTTACCCAGGACTATGACCGTTTCAGTAGTTTACCCGGCTGGGCGCAAAAAACCCTGGCGGAGCACGCTGCGGACAAACGAGTCTACCTCTATGACCGGGATGCCCTCGAGGCAGCCGCAACGCATGATCCATATTGGAATGCCGCCATGGACGAAATGCGGGTGACCGGTTTCATGCACAACTACATGCGCATGTATTGGGGCAAGAAGATTCTGGAGTGGTCGCCATCACCGGAAGAGGCTTTTACAACCATCCTTGCTTTGAACAATCGCTATTTTCTCGATGGCCGTGACCCCAATTCATACACCGGGGCCGGATGGATCTTCGGGCTGCATGACCGGGCCTGGTTCGAACGTGAGATCTTTGGTAAAGTCCGCTACATGGCGGCTTCGGGGCTGGAGCGCAAATGCGATATCCAGGCTTATGTAGATAAAGTAGAGCGCATAAAACTTTCAGCTGTTTCTAAATAGGAAATGCCAGAGGGTAGGCTGGTTCTGTGTATTAACTTTCGTGACTGATAGGTTTCCCCCCCCCATCAAGCTGTTAATCGGCTCGTATTGACCTTTGCCCCTGTAAATCCAATTTTTTCCCCATGTAAGCCAGGCAAAAATCTTTGCTGTCTGATAGCGGACAACGCCACTAATAATGGAAATAAGCATGGGAAAGAAATTGGATATAGCCGTAGTAGGCGGGGGCATCGCCGGCATTTCGGCGGCAAATCAACTTCAAGATGAGCACCGGGTGACGCTATTCGAGGCCAACGAGTACGTGGGTGGCCACACGAATACCCTTACCATCCCGGACGGGCCGGATGCGGGGACACCGGTGGATACCGGTTTTATCGTCCTCAACGACCGCACGTACCCGGTTCTGAACAGCTTTTTAGAAGATCTGGATGTTGAAATCCGCAAGAGCGACATGTCCTTCAGCTATTTCAGTGAGCGGACCGGCTTCCAGTACGCCAGCCGCAATATCAACAGCCTGTTTGCACAGCGCAAGAATATCTTCAATCCATTGCATTGGAAAATGCTGGGAGAGATCCTGGCTTCAACCGGCGTGTGGAAGAAGGGCTTCGCAAAAACAAGCTGCATGGTTTCACTCTCGGTCAATTCCTGCAGCGTAACGAGTACTCGCGTCGATTTCAGCGCCACTATGTCTATCCCATGGTGGCGGCGATCTGGTCGGCCCCGGATGCCCGGGTAGAAGAATTTCCCATGTTGACCTTTGCCCGCTTCTTTCACAACCATGGACTGCTGAGCGTAAGTGACCAGCCTCAATGGTACTATGTGGCCGGCGGCAGCCAGTCCTACGTGCGCGCATTTTTTAAGCTATTTAACGGCGAGGTGCAGACCCGCGCAGATATCGCTTCGATTCGCCGCCGACCTGACGGTGTCTTCCTCAGAGATTCCAGCGGCCATGGCCGCCGCTTCGACAGGGTCTTCATTGCCACTCACGCCGACCAGGCCCTTGCTTTGCTGGAAGATCCATCTGAAGCGGAAAAGCGTTTGCTCGGTCCCTGGGTGTACAGTGTCAACGAAACGTATCTGCATACGGACACAAGCTGGATGCCCACCAATCGGCGAGCCTGGGCCTCCTGGAATTTTTTCCGCGAAGCCGAAGCGGGGGCTGATGCGCCTGTGACGCTGACCTATCACATGAACCGGCTTCAGGACCTGGACACCCGGAGCGAGTACCTGGTTACCCTGAATCCCTTCAAACCCATCGCGGAAGAGAAGATCATTAGGCACATGACTTACACACATCCAACATTTACCTTCGCAAGTCTGGAAACCCAGCAGGAACTGCCGGGACTGAACGGCCTGCGTAATACCTGTTTTTGCGGCAGCTATTTTGGATACGGGTTTCATGAGGATGCCGCCCGTTCCGGCGTCCAGGCCGCTGCCGCATTGGGGGGGCAAGATGAACTCAATGCTTTACAAAGGATTCGTCGACCACGAACGGTATTTTCCCAAGAGCCATCACTTACGATATAACCTGTACGTCTATGCTCTGGATCTGGATGAACTGGAGCAATTGGACCGGCACCTGCCCCTGTTCGGTTACAACAGGAGCCGACCGGTTTCCCTGCACGATGGCGACTACCTCGACGACGGGCCCGGAACTATCCGTGAAAAATTAACGGCCAGATTGAGTCAAGCGGTGGACATCGCGGCGATCGACCGGGTTGTCATGGTTACCTCGCCCCGGTTATTGGGCCATATTTTCAATCCGGTTTCTTTCTACTACTGCTTTGACCAATCCGGCGGTCTGCTGGCAACCGTGGCCGAGGTCAACAACACGTATGGTGAAAAACACGTGTATACGTTGCAGGCGACCAACGGCAATCGGTACAGCTTTCCAGCCCAATTCCAGGCGGAGAAAGCTTTTCATGTCTCGCCCTATAACACCATGGGCGGCCACTATGATTTCACGTTTGGGGATATTCGCAGGGAACTGGATATCTGCCTCGATTTGCACCGTGACGGTGAGCATATTCTCAAAGCATCGCTGCAGGGAAACGCACACGCCCTGACCCCCTGGAACCACCTGAAAACGCTGGCCAGGAACCCCATCATGCCGTTTTTGACAATTCCACGAATATACTGGGAGGCGTTCAAGCTGCGCTTTAAACGCAAATTGGCGTTTCATGACAAACCGGTGCCCTCCAGCCCGATGACCATCCGGCGGTTGCCGGCAACCCGCATTCAGAAATTCTTCCAAGGGTTAATTCAAAAACTTCTGGACAAGGCAGACCGGGGTAGTCTCAGGGTAACCCTGCCGGACGGTAAGGCTGTAGCATATGGCAATTCTGAAGGTGTGTCCCCCAACCATTTACGGGTAAATGATTACCGTTTTTTCTCTCGGGTGGCTCTGGGCGCGGATATCGGCCTGGGTGAAGCGTTCATGTACGACGAGTGGGATACAGATGATATCCCGGGGGTGCTGGGCTTTTTCATCAACAACCGGCCGGCATTGAACGACGGAAACCTGAAAGGCGCCCTTTTGCAAAGGCTCCTGGAAAAAATGCGATTTCTGGCCCGGGCCAACACCCTCATTGGCAGTCGCCGCAACATCCATGAGCACTACGATCTGTCCAATGACTTCTTCCAGACGTTTCTTGACGATACCATGGCCTACTCCTGTGCGGTATTCGAACATCCCGGCGACGATCTGGAAACGGCCCAGCGCAACAAGTTCCGACGCATTATAAAGAAGCTGCGGTTGCAGCCGGAAGATCATCTTCTTGAAATCGGCTGCGGTTGGGGGGGCTTTGCCATAGAGGCGGTGCGTCAAACCGGCTGTCGCGTTACCGGGATAACCATATCCGCAGAGCAATACGACCTGGCACGCGAGCGTGTTCGCGAGGCCGGCCTGGAAGACCGGATCGAGATTTTATTTCGCGATTACCGCAAAATGGAGGGCCAATTTGACAAGATTGTCTCCATCGAAATGCTGGAAGCCGTGGGCCACACCTACTACCGCTCATTCTTTGAACAGCTCGACCGGTTGCTGAAACCGGAAGGTATTGCTGTTCTGCAGAGCATAACTATTCCGGATCAGCGCTATGATGCTTATCGCAAGAGTCACGATTGGATCCAGAAGCATATCTTCCCCGGCGGACTCCTGCCGTCGCTGACCATTCTTGCTCAGACCATGACACGCCACACGAGCCTCATGGTGGAGCATGTGGAGAACATCGGGGATCACTATGCCGCCACCCTGGCCGAATGGCATCGCCGTTTCAAAGCCAACCAGGAACAAGTGGCCGCGATGGGTTTCGACCGGGTGTTCCAGCGCAAGTGGTCCTATTACCTGGGCAGCTGCGAAGCAGGTTTTCGTGAGCGTGTGCTGGGGACGCTGCAACTGGTGTTGACCCGGGAGGGGAATCCTGCCTTGAACTGGGTCAAAAACACTTAAACCAAAACCTTGTGTTTTGTCTACAACCCCGCCAACTCATCAAGGGCTTTGACGAGAGCCCGGCGGTCGGCGGCGGATTCGCGCGTGCCGGGAAAGACGTGGGTAGCACGGATTTTGCGGTCAAGCCAGAAATGGCCGGACGCCCGCGCCGCATCCGGCGATGCCGCCAGCCAGACGATGGTGTCGGCACCTTCAGACGGTGTACGCAGCCAGCGCGACAGCTGCTGGTGGAAAGCCGGCAGGGCCCTGGCCAGACCGGGGGTGTCGACCCAACCCGGGTGCATGGCGTGGAAACTGATACCCAGCGGAGCCAGTTGCCGGGCCCAGATTTCCGTCAAGATTACCAGGGCGCGTTTGGCTCGCGCATAAGCGGTCGAGCCATCATAAGGCTCGGCCCGAAATTGCAGGTCGTCCACCCGGATGCCCTGAGTGTACATGCCGCCCGAGGCCACCTGTATGACCCGGCCGCCTTTGGAGGCGCCCAGGGCCGGGAGCAGCAGCCTGGTAAGCAGATAGGGGCTCAAGAGGTCGGTGGTCAAGGTCATTTAAAGGCCTTCCCCGGTTTCCTCACGCTGGTTGAACAGGGCTCCGGCATTGTTGATAAGTACATCGATGCAGGGATGCTGCGCTTTCAGGCGCTGCGCCAGAGCCCTCACATCGGCCATCAAACTGAGGTCGGCTCTTTCTATTTCAACAGACCCACCGGGTGTCTGTCGCAGTTCTGCGTGCAGATCAGCGAGTTTGTCCGGATTGCGTCCCACCACCACCAGCCTGGCTCCACGCCTGTAAAGCGCGTGGGCTGTCGCGCGGCCAATGCCGGATGTTCCACCGGTCAGCACCATGGTCCGATTTTTGTAGAGGGCGGAGGCAACCGGCCGGCGGTTTTGGGCCTGCCGATAGCCGAAACGGGTGAAGCCCAGCGCACCCGGTAGGATCGCCTGGTCTACCATGCGGGTTGGCAAGCTGAGCTTTGGTATTGGTCGGCTGCCGGACAGAACCACCTGGAGGCGCTTGACGGCCCGTTCGGCATTAAACCGGAATAGACGCTGCCCCAGGCCGTCCAGAAGGAGGCCGGGTATTTTCGGGAATATAACGTCGGACTGGTATCGCAGGCGGGTCCCGCCGGTGATGGCCTCGAACCGGAGGCGGTCCACGGCCGTAAAGGAAGATGCGCGGCCTTCCAGAACAATTTCGCGGTCCGGTTCCAGGGACGTAATTTCATAAATCATGGCACCCGGGCCAGGCCGAAAATCAGGGTCAACCGAAAACGGCTTCCCGCGGCCGGCTTGCCCGCTGTCAGCGGTTGCGCGGTCAGAACGCTGGTATCCCATTCCCGGATATGGTCGAATTGTGCAAGGTAGTCAAAAACCCTTGCCGGAGATAGCGGGATGTCGATTTTTTTATGTATGCGCCACATCATTTGATTTCTATTGATGATTTTGGTGGGTGGAAAGGCCTACCATTCGGACCCTGTTTTTCACACAATATTAGAGCCCTCCTGATGGTTGTCAAATGGCCCTGGGGGCTTAGGTTATGTCTCATGGATAGCGGATTATCTAAAAACCGGGGTTTGCGGGAGATTGAAAAATGAAACCGATGACAAACATGCTAATTGTCTTGTTGATCATGGTTATGACAGTACTGCCGGCTGCAGCCGTTACCAAAGTTGAGATCGAAGGGGTGGCTTTCCAGCGCAACCTTACAATCCGTGGTGAAGCACTGGAGCTTAAAGGGTATGGCCTGCTCCGTTACATGGTCTTTATCAAGGCCTATGTGGGCGCCCTTTACCTGCCACCATCCGTGGCATCCAGCGATGTGCTGGAACCGGTGGCCAAGCGCCTGGAGCTGGAATACTTCCACGCCATCTCCAAAGAAGACTTTGACCAGGCCACGCGGGTGAAGATTGCCGATAATGTGGCGCCGATCCAATTGGAACAATTGCAATCCCGCCTGGATCAGCTCGGAGCAATCTACCAGGATGTACAGCCGGGGGACCGTTACAGTCTTACATACGTGCCGGGCCAGGGGACGGAGTTGGCCCTGAATGGTAAGGCCCTGGGAACGATACCGGGAAAGGATTTTGCCCGCGCTCTTTTCGGCGTCTGGCTGGGAGCCAACCCGATCGATGATGATTTTCGGGATGTCTTGCTGGGGGTATGATGAACATATCCGGACATGCCGAGAACCTGTCCAGCGGCCAGAAGTTTGCATATGGTTTGCCGGCGTTTGCCCTGGCCGTGGTCGGGATCCCCGTCTACGTTCATATCCCCAAGTTCTATGCGGACGTGGTGGGCGTCAATATCGCCTTGATCGGCAGCACCCTGCTGTTCATTCGAATGTTCGATGCCTTTACCGATCCCGTTCTCGGCATCCTTTCCGACCGCACCCAAACGCGCATGGGGCGCCGTCGGCCTTATATTCTCTGGGGTGGTCTGGCCCTGGCCGTGGCCATTCTTTTTCTGTTTATTCCCCCGGACCTGTCGGCGGCTGGAGCTCCTGTCTGGTTTACGATATCCCTGTTTGCCTTGTTTCTCTTCTGGACCCTGGTAACAGTTCCTTACGAAGCTCTGGGGCCGGAGTTGACCCGTGACTACACCGAACGGACGTCCCTGTTCGTGATTCGCGACGGTCTATTGATATTCGGCACCCTGGCGGCGGCGGCCGCTCCGGCGGTGGTGGACGGGCTGCAAAACGCCCTGGCTACCGGAGGGGGCGAGCGGCAGAAATTCATGTGGATTGCCTTGGCCTACGCGCCCCTGCTGGTGGGCACGACCCTCTGGTGCACCTACCGGATTCGGGAGCGGGATACCGAAACCGAGGCGAGCCAGCTGCCGCGCCCGAAAGACCTCAAGGGCATTTTTCAAAACCGGCCCTTCAGGATTCTGCTGATTTCCTATACCATCAGCGCCTTGGGAAGTAATCTGCCGGCGACCCTAATTCTCTTCTATGTCCAGTACGTGCTGGAATCCAGTCGCGCCGATCTGTTCCTCCTGCTCTACTTTGCATCCGGCATTCTCATGTTGCCGGCCTGGATCAAGCTGGCCCGCCGTTTCGGTAAAAAGACCGCCTGGCTCGGGTCCATGGCCCTCAATACCTGTGCGTTCAGCGGTGTGTTTTTCCTGGGAGCTGGTGATGAGCTTGCTTACGGTGTACTGGTGGTTCTTTCCGGACTGGGGTTTGGTGCGACCCTGGCCCTGCCGTCGGCCATCCAGGCCGATGTGATCGATTACGATGAATATCTGACCGTCCGCCGCCAGGAAGGCTGGTACATCGGCGTCTGGTCGGTGGTTAAAAAACTCACCGCCGCGGCCGGTGTCGGCGCCGGGCTGACCATCCTGGGTGCCATGGGGTATCAGCCCGGTGAGGCTCAACCGCCGGAGGTCATCCAGGCCTTGAAGGTTCTGTATGCCCTGGTCCCCAGCCTGTGCAATGCGGCTGCTTTTGCGATTGCCCTGGCCTACCCTATTTCACAGGCCAAACATGAAAAGATCCTTTTTGGCATTGCCCGCCTGAAACAGGGCGAGCGGGTTCCCGACCCTCTCGGTTATTGAGGTGTGCCGGGGTACTTGCTATCCAGGCCGGTTTAATACTAAGCTGAATCGAAAAAACCACTACTACCGAGGTAACTTCACATGACTTCGCTGCAGCCGGAAAAAGTCGGTATGGAAATACGGCAGAAAGTCCGTGCCCTGCTGTCCGGACAGGGGCTCGGGGTGCTGGCCACCGCGGATCCGGACGGACACCCTTATGCCAGCTTGATTGCCATAGCGGCGAATGCGGACCATACGGAACTCTATTTCGTTACCCCCCGGGCCACCCGCAAATTCGCCAACTTGATGCATGACAACCGCGTGGCTTTGCTGGTCAACAACAGCATCAACCAACCGGCTGATTTCCATGCGGCGGTGGCGGCCACCATTTTGGGGCAAGCCAGGCTGATGGAAGAGGAAAGCCGCGAAAAGGCGCTTTCTATCTATCTGGAGAAACACACCTATTTAAAACAGTTTGCCACATCCCCTTCGTGTGCGCTGTTTGCCATCGAGATCACCGGGATTACCATGGTGCAAAAATTTCAAAGTGTCTCGGAGCTTTCACCTGACCATGGACTGGACACGGACTCCTGAAACCCTGGCGCCGGATGAGCGCCGATTGTTGGGGGGCAAAGCCTTTCGGCTCGCCCGCCTGGCGCAGGAGGGCTTTGCGGTACCACCCTGGGTATGTATCACCACCCGGGCCTATGACACGTTCCTCGATGCCACCGGCCTCAGGGAACGCATTGCCCTGGAAGTCCACCGCAAGGCTTTTGAAGCCATGCGCTGGGAAGAGCTCTGGGACTGTGCGACCCGCATCCGCAACCTGTTTCTCCAGACACCGATTCCCGCAGAGTTAAGCACCGATCTGGAAACGTCCATTGAAACCCATATCGGCCACCGGGCAGTCGTCGTGCGTTCTTCGGCTATCGACGAAGACACGGGGCAAGCCTCCTTTGCGGGGCTCCATGATTCCTATGTCAATATTCGGGGCATGGCTGCCATTCTCCACCACGTGCGGCTGGTCTGGGCCTCCCTGTGGTCCGACGCGGCCCTTTTATATCGGAGCGAAATCGGACTGGATATCAGTCGCAGTGCCATGGCCGTGCTGATCCAGGTGCTGGCGGTGGGACAGAGTTCCGGGGTGGTTTTCACCGTCGATCCTACTGATGAGCACCAGGCCGTCATCGAAGCGGTGCATGGTCTCAACCAGGGGCTGGTGGACGGTACTATCGAACCCGATCGTTGGATCTTAAGCCGCGATGATGAACAGATCATGGCCCATACACCGGCGTGCCGCCGTTTTTACCTGATTCCCGGGCTGGAAGATGTTCGGAAAGTAGAACTGCCGCCCGACCTGGCGGGCAGCCCGCCCCTGGCCCCTGATCAGGTCCGCGACATCTACCGGCGTGCCGGTGAAGTCGAAGCTGCCTTCAACCAGCCTCAGGACATCGAATGGACCTTAACGGAAAACGGACTTTTTTTATTACAGGCCCGGCCGATTACCACCCGGCCCGGAAGTGGTGATGATCAGCGCGGCTGGTACCTGAGCCTGCATAAGAGCTATGACCAGCTCGTGGAGCTTCGCGACAAAATCGAAAACGATCACATTCCCAAAATGATAGAGACCGCCCGTGAGTTGGCCGCTGTTGATCTGGCGGCACTCTCCGGTAAAGCGCTGGCCGCAGAAATCAGGCGGCGCTGGGAGCTCAACCAGCACTGGTCGGCCGTGTACTGGGCCGATTTCATACCCTATGCGCACGGCGTGCGCCTGTTCGGCCAGTATTATAACGATCGGGTCAACCCCGAAGATCCCTACGAGTTTATGGACCTGCTCACCCAGACCGGGACGGAGAGTCTGGCCCGCAACGATCTGCTCGCAGAGTTGGCTGAGATGGTCAGAGGTGACGTCGGCCTGGTGCAACATCTATCCGCGGAGCTGGACAAGAACGCGTTTGAGCGCAAACTCAATACGTTTCTGGAGCACTACGGAGACCTGTCCACCGGCGTTACCGGCGGGCGTGCCGCGACCGGTGATCTTTCCGTCCTTTCCGGGTTCATATTAGAGCTGTCCCGCCATCCCCATCCGGTCGGCAACGGTGCCGGCCGCAAAGATCCGGCCCGTTTGAAGGCCGATTTTTTAGAACACTTTGATGCTGATGAGCGTCGGCAGGCCGAGGCCCTGTTGGACCTGGCCCGCAACAGTCATCAACTCAGGGATGATGACAATATACACTTGGGGCGGATTGAGGCCCAGTTTCTGGCCGCCGTAGATGTTGGGCGGCAGCGCCTGGCAGCAACAGAGGATACCGGCAATCAGGCCTTGCAAGAAATACTGGAGCAGGTCAATGCCGACCAAAATCCGAGTTCCCTTAAATCAACTGCCGATGAACGGCCAATAAGCTTCCGGCAGCGCCAGTTGGTCGGCCAGCCGGCCGGCCCCGGGCTTGTCAAGGGCCGGGCCCGTGTGGTGCATGCGGCCGGTCACTTGTTGAACTTTCAATCTGGAGAAATTCTGGTGTGTGATGCCGTGGATCCCAATATGACCTTTGTCATTCCCCTGGCGGCCGGCATTGTTGAGCGGCGCGGTGGTATGTTGATTCACGGGGCGATCATTGCGCGTGAATATGGACTGCCCTGTGTTACCGGTGTTCCCCATGCCGCAGTCATGATCAAAACCGGCGACAAGATTACCGTGGATGGATACCTGGGAATCGTTACGGTCGATTAGCGGGCAAATCAAGGTGCGGGCATGTATTCCGACAGCCGTTGGGCCAGGGGGATCAGGCCGGCACCTTTGTTGTAACAGGAAAGCATTTTTTAACGGTGCGTTCCGCAAGGGCCCGGTTGCCAACCCGTCTGAATTGCCTTATGTTTTTGGGAATACTGGAGCCGGCTGTCCATAGCATGGCTGAACCTTTAACCGATTCGACTCAATGGGAGCGTCAGGATGGGACTAAATGCGACAACGATGGTACGGGCCTCTTTTGTAGCCGACGCCTTGGCCCTGGGCGGACACTGGGTATACAATGCCGGCGTTATTGCTAAAAAATTCGGACGCCTGGACAGCATGCAGGCGCCTTTGGGCAAAACCTACCATCCTACCAGAAAAGCTGGTGATTTTACCCATTACGGAGACCAGACCCTGGTGTTGCTGGAGTCCGTGATTCGGGACGGGCGGTTTGACCTGGCGGCGTTTGCCCGCGACTGGCAAGCCCTCTTCGATGGCTATGACGGCTATTTCGACCATGCCACCAAGGACACGATCATCAACTTCAAAAATGGTAAGGGCCCGGAAAAGTCTGGATCTGAATCCACTGATTTTGCCGGTGCAGCCCGGATTGCGCCGGTGGTTTTCATTCATCATGTGGATCGGGAGGCCCTGGTGGCGGCCTGCCGGGCCCAGACCGCCATGACCCATAACCAGCCGGATGTGGTCGCAGCCGCCGAGTTTCTGGCTCGGGTAACCTGGCATGTGCTGCAGGGACAGTCGCCTACGGCAGCCATCTCGCAGGTGGGAAACGATGAAATGGACAACCCGACAATAGCCGGTTGGGTATCGCAGGGCCTGGAGAGCGCCGGTGATGAGACGCTGGACGTCATTGCTGATTTCGGTCAGGCCTGTGCCATTGATATGGCGTTCCCGGCAACCATTCATTTGGTGGCCCGCTATGAAAATGACCTGGAAACCGCCCTGGTGGAAAACGTCATGGCCGGGGGGGATTCAGCCGCACGCGGGATGGCGGTCGGTATGCTGCTGGGGGCCTGGCTGGGAGCCGATGCCCTGCCGGCAGCCTGGCTGGACCAGATGAACCAGGCCGAAAAAATCAATGCATTGATAGCCGCCGTGGTTTAATATGCGGTGGTCTGGTTTTCCATCCAAGTCCTTCAAAGGAAGTGAAAGGTCCGAACCTATTGCACAGACTTCTTGAAAGATTGCCCGCAAAGGCGCAAGCAACCCTTAAAGAACTGATTCTGGAAATTACCGCAGCGAACTCAGCTGGACGTGGTCAACATATTCTCGACCTGCTGGAAAATTGGCTGCTGGATGATGAGCAGCGCGAGGTTCTGGGGTTGAATCCCTGGAATATCTATATGCTCCAGGCTGCTGCGTATCTTTCTGCCCCTGAAGCGGCTGCGGTTGCAGCGCACCTGAAACAGTGGCCGGCGGCAGGCTTGGATGATGAGGCCCTGTCCGGTATCCTGGCCCGGATCTGTTTTCTGGCGGCCGGCAACGATAAGAATACACCCGCAATGAACGGGGCCGAAAAACAAGATTACGCCGGGGCACCGGTCAATATTGCGCTGCTGGCCACCGCAATTCATTTGGCGGCCACCCTTGATCTATCCCACCCTGAAACGGCCCGGGACATAGCCGGCACACTGCCGCCTGAAGGCCGGATGCCTTTAGACCAATTCAGTAAACACTATTTTGTTCAGTATGTAGGCCCGCATGCTTACGCGCCGGGAACAATCCAGGTCAAAATCCGGTGCACCCACCCGGAAGTCCATCGGGCACTCAAGCATCACGAGAGCCGGGTGCAGAAGCTGCTGCATCAGGCCAACGGCCAGGTGAGCCCGCGGTTTCTGTTTTCCGAAGTCATCTACGAGATCGACCCTGAGGGGTATACGCCCCTGGATATGAAATTTTCCGTGGATTCCACCGCCGCGCTTCAGCTTTTCATGGGCAACCGGCTCTATGCCGACAAACGCGTTTTTCTGCGGGAGCTGATTCAGAACGCAGTCGACGCCTGCAACCTGAAGAAACTATTTGACGCGGACTACACCCCCGACATTTCGATCGAGTTCGATGACAACATCGACGAAATCACTTTTCGGGACAACGGCATTGGCATGGATCGCCAGTGGATCGAGAAGTACTTTCTCAAAATCGGTATTTCCTTCTACCAATCCGGCGATATCAAGGCCATCAACCGCAACCGGATCGATTTCAACTTCATCAGCCAGTTTGGTATCGGATTTCTATCCGCGTTTCTTGTTTCGGATAAGATCGTCATCAAGACCCGCAAGAACAACAGCCCCGGCTTGTTGATCACGATTACAAACCTCCAGGACTATTTCGATGTCCGCTTTGCGCCCGAAGACTGCGCCCCCGGCACCGAAGCCAAACTAGTTTTAAAGCAGTCCAAGATCAACTATTGCCGCAGCCTGGAGTATATCGGTTACCTCAAAATCAACATTCGCTACCTCAATATTCCCGTGCACCTGCTGGACCACGAGGGCCGGACCACTGTTCTGGGACAGAACCAGCTGGCCTACAACATCGATGAAAGGTATGGCTGCGATTTTGTGGCCGACCTGGATTTTCCCGATTCCAGAGGCCACCTGTTTCTTAAAGCCAAGCGAAATGCAGAACATATCCATGCCCTGGAGGCCGCCAGCGGCGGCGTTTCGATTTTCCAGGATGGCATCTTCGTCACCCAGACCGACGCCCTGCTGCCGGAAGGCGCCCGGCAAAACGTGGTGGGTCGGATCAATCTCACCGGCAAGGACAAGTGCGAGCTGAGCATGGACCGCAACCGCATCTTCTGGACGGGCAAGCAGCTGCAGAACATCAAACGCACGATTCGCCTGGGCATGGTGGACCTGGCCAACCAGCTGTTGACCGCCGCCCTGGCTCTGGACCCGCCGGTGCATACCGAACGCAGCCTGGTCAATCACCTGGCTATTTTCTTCGATTTCAATGAGATCGATGATGAAATGTATCGCCGGCTGGGGCAGCCGGTGCGGGAGATAGTGGCCAAGCGGTTTCGGGATTTCGTACGCGTCAACTTTGCCCACGCCCTTAAAAACAAGCGGGTTCCGGAGGCCGATGGCTACAGTGAAAAGTGGCAGCTGGAGATCTTGTCCTCTTTTGCGAAAAGGGGTCGGCCATCGCTGCCTTTAAACTGAGGATTGCTGCAACATGGACGGCGCGCCCTTACCCTTATCCTTTCTGCGAAGCTTCCGCAGCGGCGTCATATCCTTCCGGCGTTAGAAAGGCCGCATTCACCAGTTCGTTCATATCCACCAGCCCGTTTTTAAACAGACGCTGCAAGGCATCGAAGGTATCACTGGGCGCCTGGTCCAGGGCGGCCACAATTTGACTGACATCCAGGATGCCGGGTGGGCCGCTGTAATCCCACTCCTTAGACAGCAGTTGCAGTATCCGGGCTTGTGGTTTGCTAAGCTCCATAGGACCTTTTTTCAATTGAAAAATAGAAGCTATTTCAGGAAAGGATTTTGGTTCAAAATCAAGGCGAACGCGGAATCTGACCCGGAGGAATACTATAGTATTTCGAGGAATTAGATTTCGCGTTCAACGCCGAGTTTGGGCCAAAAGATTTTTTGAAATAGCTTCTAACGGTTACCGGGCGTAATACTCAATCACCTTGGAAAATTCACAATGCACCTTCACTTCCTCCCGGGTGGGCACACACGTCAGACGCGCACTCAGCCCGTCTTCCAGCCGCTCGAGGTACAGGGGGGCCGGCCGGGCCACGAGTTCTTCCGCTGCTGATACGAAGGCCGGCATTTTACGGCTGGCCGGTTTGACGGCCACGACATCGCCGGGTGCAACCGGACAGGACGGAATGTCGGCTTTACGGCCGTTGATCTGGATATGGCCGTGACTGACGAACTGGCGGGCGGCCGGCATCGTACGGGCAAAGCCGCTCCTGTAAACCGGCGCGTCCAGACGGCTTTCCAGGGCCTGGATCAGGTTGTCGGCTGCATTACCCGATTTGCGCACGGCCTGGCGGGCGTAATTGCGCATCTGTTTTTCGAGGATATTATATTGCAGGCGCAGCCGCTGTTTTTCGAGCAGTTGTTGTTTGTAATCCGACGCCTTGCCGCGCCGGATTTTCCGGGGACCGTGCTCTCCTGGTGGATAGGGTCGGCGGTCCATATATTTTGAGGCTTTCGGGGTAAGCGCGATGTTCAATTTGCGGGACAGTTTTACCTGTGGATTGGCAACACTCATCGATTATCAGTCCTTATATTTCAGCAGGCCGACGGCCTGGTTTTATCAGATTCGGGGTTGAACCAGTGGCGTAACCCTTTTTACGGCATTCTAAACTTTGGGGCTATTTCTAAATTAGGATTTTGGTTCAATATTAAGGCGGCCGTGAGGTTTCAACCGGAGGAATACTGAAGTATTTCGAGGATTGAAACCGAACGCCCAACGCCAAGATTGGGCCAAAAGACAATTTAGAAAAAGTCCCTAGATAATGGCACCGCTTTATTATTTGTCAAATTGACCGGATATTTTGTCCGTGATATTTATTTTGAACAACAACATGCTTCAAAGGGGGGGGTGAACCGTGTACATCAATTGCCATGCTGTAGTGGTCCAGTAAAAACGGACACGGTTTTAAGCAGCATTGTTTAATTGTTCTTTTTCATAATTAATCGGGCTGAGATATCCCAGCGTCGAATGTAGCCGCATCGCATTGTAGAAGCCGATGTAG
>Ga0209783_1000116_pt1 | contig 29121 bp, 23 predicted proteins | sample WorMetfiPIANOSA1_FD_187395 | JGI IMG/M metagenome (GOLD analysis project Ga0209783, IMG submission 187395) | Marine gutless worms symbiont microbial communities from Max Planck institute for Marine Microbiology, Germany - Olavius filocauda... | ecosystem: Host-associated > Annelida > Digestive... | reverse complement strand
GCAAACCACATAAAGTTGCTTTAACCGCTTGCATGCGAAAAATTCTAATAACAGTCAACGCTATGGTAAAGAACAAGACCTATTGGTCACAAGGTTATAAAAACCTTGACTTTGAACACGGCTGCTATAGTGACCTAAAGTTAAGGCATTCTGCTGGTTGTAAGAACAGGGGAGCGAAGTGACTCCTCAACTTTAGACACTATAGTTCACTTTAGTCACTTCACACTCATGAGATTGGGGTATGATCCCCTTTCAGGGGCAACCCAAAGCCTGGCGCTCTATGCCAGGGTTCTTTACATTTTCCCCAGGCCGATTATTTCGTCTACCAGGATTCCCAGAAACAAAACGACCGAAATGGTGCTGTTAACATTAAAAAAGGCAATGTCGATTTTGCTTAAATCATCCGGATTGATCAAGCGGTGTTCGATAATGAGCAGCGCCCCGATACACAGGGTCGTTCCGTAGTATATCAGGCCCAGGTCAAACGCCGTACCCACCCCCAGCAAAAAGCCCCAGGCCAGCAGGTGAATGGCCCGGGCAGTCAGCAGGGCCTTGCGGACCCCGAACCGGGCGGGAATGGAAAACAGGCCGGCCTGCCGGTCGAATCCGGTATCCTGGCAGGCATACAGGATATCAAATCCAGCGATGTAGGTGAGCAGGGCCAAGCTGAGCAGCAGGATGGGGCCGTGGAAGCTGTTGGTCAGGGCAATCCAGGCCCCCAGGGGGGCCAGGGAGATGGCAAACCCCAAATACAGATGGGCCAGCCACGTAAACCGCTTGGTATATGAGTACAGGCAGAGAACGGTTAGTACCGGTACGGACAGAACCAGGCAAAGTTTGCCCAGCATGGCGGACGCCAGGATGAATACCCCGGCCGACACGGCTACAAAAATGACCGCGGCATTCAGGCTCAATTGGCCGGACGGTATTTCGCGCATGGCCGTGCGCGGGTTGCGGGCATCGATGCGGGCATCCACAATCCGGTTAAAGCCCATGGCGGCCGAGCGGGCGGCAACCATGGCCACCAGGATCCAAAACAAGCCGTACAGGCTGAAAGGTACTTGTCGATTTGCCAGGACAACGGCGGCCAGGGCGAAGGGCAGGGCGAAAATCGTGTGGCTGAATTTGATCATGCGGCCATAGGTCACGATATGGTTTCCCAACCCGTTTGGCTGCGAATTCAGCTTGTTGGTGTCGGTGCGCATAGTAACCTGACCCCATATCGCTTTTTGGATGGGGTGTCCAGATCTTAAAATCGATATTGGGATCGGTATCGAAATCGGGACCCGCCTGGCGGTGTGCCTCGATTTTCCCTGGTGATTCCAATGGCGGTGAAGGTCCCGGGTTTAAGACCCAGCCAGGATACGGTTTTTAAGGCCGGGGGTTACGCGGAATTTCCCGACTGCACCAGTGCTTTCATGCGGGTGATCAGCGACCAGGAAAAGCCTTCGCGGCGGCACGGGAAAATGGCGTTATTGGTGAAAATCGGATCGGCGGCCAGATCGTAGCGTGAGGCCGACACGGCCGCTTCCCACAGGGACGTATGCGGCATGGGGGTGTAGTAAGCCGGGATGGGCGTAATACCGCTGTCCAGGACGGTCCGGATCGACGCTTCGATGGCGGCTTCATCCTGATCTGGCAGACCAACCAGCAGATAGGCCCCGATCTGATCGGCCGTGAAACCGGCCCGCTGCAGGCACGCGACCGCCCGCTTGAATTCAGATGCGGTTACTTTCCAATCCAGCTGGTCACGCTGATCAAGCGCGGTGGTTTCCAGGCCCAGCCGCAGGGTGGTAAAGCCGGCCCGGAACATCAAAACGGCAGTCTCATCGCTGATGTTGCGAATATGCAGGGCATTCGGCGTGTGAAACCGCAGCTCCAGGCCGGTCGCAATGATGCCCTCCAGCAGCGGTACGGCATGCTGTTCAGCTTCCATAAGCAAGGCATCGTCGTAAAAGGCGAAATCGCGTACACCCCGGAGACGGTGCCAGTGGGCGATTTCCCGGACGACCGCCGGCGGACTGCGGCGGAGCCGGCGGGGATTGAGAAACCCGGATGCGCAGTAGGCGCATTTGAATGGGCAGCCCCGGGAAGTCTGGAGAGGAATGTAACCGACTGCAGGCCGCAGGTCGAAGGCCGGATAGGGGTAAGTATCCAGGTTGTCCGGATTGAAGCGGGGTGGGACGGCCTGACCGGTGTATTCCGCCGCCAATTCCAGAATCCGGCTTTCACCCGCTCCGGTGATAATGCCGTCGGCGCCTGAGAATTCAGCGGCGTGGTCCGGATACAAGGTCGCATAGATGCCGCCGAGACCAATCGGAACCAACGGAAAGGCGCGCTTCAGTTTGGCAATCGTTTCGATGACCCCGGGATACCAGTAGGTCATCAGCGAGGTTACCAGTATGAGATCCGGCTGCGGTACCGCGCGCAGATCCTGTCGCAGCCATTCCGGCTCAATGCCGTAGCGTGAGTAAGCCCGGGGGACATCCTCCAGGCCGGGTGGTTTGGCAAGCGGGGTTTTGTGGTAGGGGCCGCGCCCATGACGCCGGGACGAATCGCTTTGCGGGGCATTGGGGTGAAAGCGGTCCAGGCAGTCAATATACGTTACCCGGTACCCGTGCTGGCGCAGGATGGCACCCAGGGTGAGCAATCCCAGCGGTTGGGCCCAGACATCATAGGCGGCAAAATCATGTATCCAGGGATTGACCAGCAGGATGTGGGCCCCGTTGTTGGCGGCCCCGGACGGGTCGGGTTTCATTTCAAGTCTGCAAAATAAGCCATGGAGGTTTTTTTCAACTCCCGGCGGCTGAACAGAAGCGAGTAGGTATTCACCTGGGCCTTGGCCGCCATATCCGCGGCAATCTGGTGGCACTCCGCTTCGCTGGTGGCATGGATCATTGTATATAGATTGAAGGGCCACTCAGCCTGCGGATTACGGCGGTAACAGTGGGATACCTGCGTAAAACCGGCCAGGGTGCTGCCGACTGCTTCTATCTTTTCCTCCGGCACCTGCCAGGCCACCATGGCGTTGGCGGAAAATCCGGATTTCTGGTGGCGCAAGGTCGCACCGAAACGTCGGATAACGCCCCGGTCGCACAGTCCTTCGAGAATCTCCAACAATTCAGTGGTGGTAATTCCCAGATCCTCTGCGATTTTATCATACGGGCGGGCGGAGATTTCGATATCCCCCTGGATCGCGGCGATCACTCTTTTTTCAATACGGGTCAACATGTCGACAAACCTTTATTTTTGGGCAGATTTATTTTCAGGGAACAGTTCCAGAATTTCTGCTTCGTGCGCACCGCAAACCCCTCGTTCGGTGATGAATCCGGTGACCAGACGTGCCGGGGTGACATCGAACGCCGGGTTGCCGGCCGGGCTGTTGGCCGGCGGTACCAGCACCTCCTGGACTTTCTTGCCCGCCAGGCCCTGGATGAACCGGATTTCATCCGGATCGCGGTCCTCAATGGGAATTTCGCCGACCCCATCGCGCAGGTTCCAGTCAAAGGTGCTTGAAGGCAGAGCCACGTAAAAGGGTATGTTGTTGTCTCTGGCGGCCAGTGCTTTCAGATACGTGCCAATCTTGTTGGCTACATCGCCGGTATAGGTGGAGCGGTCCGTACCGGTGATGACCAGGTCTACTTGCCCGTGCTGCATCAGGTGGCCGCCGGCATTGTCGACGATGACGGTATGGTTGATACCGTATTTACCCAATTCCCAGGCAGTCAACCGGGACCCCTGGTTCAAAGGCCGGGTTTCATCCACCCAGACATGGATATCGATACCAGCGTCGAAGGCGGCATACATGGGGGCGGTCGCCGTGCCCCACTCGATGCAGGCCAGCCAGCCGGCATTACAGTGGGTGAGGATATTGACGGTTTCCCCTTTTTTGCGCCGGCTGATCTGCTCAATCAGCGGTAGACCGTGAACGCCGATCAGGCGGCAGTTTTCGGCTTCCTCTTCCGTGACGGCCTCAGCTTCAGCAGCGGCCACTGCGGCCCGCTGGTCGATTTCCGTCTCTTCTAAAACGGTGCCGAGTACCCGGTCAACACCCCATGCGAGGTTTACGGCCGTGGGGCGGGCCGCTTTCAGCCGGGCGCACTCTGCCTCAAGATAGGCGTTTTCCGCGCGGCCGCCAGGTGCAGTCAGTACGGCCAAGTATACACCCCAGGCCCCGGTGGCACCGATCAACGGTGCTCCGCGTACATACATTTCCTGAATGATCCTGATGGTGTCATCCACATGTTTGACGTCCGCAACCACAAATTCATGCGGTAGCCGGCGCTGGTCAATGACCTGGACCCTCCGGCGGTCAGCGTGCAGCCAGATCGGTCTGATATCTTTACCGTCTACCTTCATAACATCCCTTCAATTTTCCAGTTGGCTTCTGCGTAAGTATAACCGGCGGCCGGTTGCAGGTCCGGCCGCCGGTCCAGATTTGCATACCATGTTTTGATCAGGGGGGTCAAACCGGTATTGGGAAGCTGCGCGGGGTGCGGTTTATCCGGTCAGCAGGCTTTTTTCAATTGCTCGAGTTCCGTTTGCAGCGCTATCAGCTGTTCGGTTGTGTACCGCAAACGCCCGGCCAGGATCTCGGCAAACCCGCGGAATATGAGATAACGGAACATGTGGGTATCGGACCTGTTTTTACTGTCGATAACGGACAGGTCGATTTCAACGCATTTTACTTCGCTCAAGGCCTTGACGCTGGCCGAGCGGGCTTTGTCGCCGATCGGGCCCATTTCGCCGAAAACGTCCCCGGTCCTATGCAGGGTCATGAGTACATGGCTATCTTTGATTACCTTCACTTTGCCGGAGATCAGGTAGAAGATCAGTTTTCCCATGGTGCCTTCTTCAAATATAATATCGCCGGCATCGAAGGCCTTGATCTGGCTGGCGGCCAGCAGATCTTCGAGATCATCGCCGTCCACTGATTTCAGCGCCGGAATGCGCATCAGCTGGTTGATGATTTCAGCATTGCTTTTTAAAAAGGTGCTGTCGATCATGATCGCTTTCCTCATTCAAAACATTTATGCCGGTTTGGCCGGATTCCGGTATTCATCCACCCGGCGAAAGGCGTCCACCAGCAGTTCCAGGGTATTGAGCTTGACGACCACCATCCAGGAAAGGTTGATCTGTGTATCCCGATACTGGAAATCGCCTTCCGGCCACAGGAAAAGGTTGTAGATAATCTCTTCGACCTGCTGGTACATGTACTTTTCAAGATCCTTGAGCGTGATGTGGCCTTCATCTATCAGGATGCGGCCGATGGCCTGCCGGCGTTCCCGGGCCAGTTCCAGGCAGCTTTCCAGGATTTGGGTGGTGATCAGCCCGTCCCGGATCAGCAGGCTTCCCAGGCGGGCCTCCTTTTTGGACTTGATGGCATAGATGATCGCGCCTTCCAGGTAGAAGATCTGGTATTCTTCCTTTTCCCTGAAGACCCGCAGGATTCCCGTCTTATGTTCATTGCACAGCAGCTGAATGATGCCGTAGAGCGATACGGTTTGTATGCTGCCTTTCAGGGTCATGTGCCGGGCTGGCTCCTTTTGGTTGCTTTTTCGCTGAATACCGGAACGGAGGTGCGACCCATCGTTGTCTGTTGCGCGGTGCGGGTTGCAGGAGAAAGCCGGTGCGTGGCCGGCTTGCGCGCATAATCGTTTGGAAAGATAACGTGATGGGCCGTCAATTCTAGAGCAATAATGAGTTACATACATGATTCCGGGATTCTGGTCAAACCATGGCAACAGCTCCAAACGGGTTTGCCGCGGATAGCACGCCGGGTTGAACCCCGGCCGCTGTTTGCGCTTGACAAGCAGGTACCGTGTTGGTAACCTATTGTTTCTTCATGCAATAATTGCGAATACGGGCATACCCAACAAAAAGCCGAAGGTGGTGTTATGATCATCCATTATTCCCTTCCGGATGGAAAGACCGCCACATTTGAGACGGAAGCCGATACCGTCATCCTCGGTCGGAATCCCTGCGCCGACTCTCCGGTGGACCTCGCCTTCGATACCGATGAATATATTTCCCACCAACATGCCCGTTTAACATTTGAGCACAATCATTTCTGGGTCGAGGACCTTAATAGTGCCAACGGAACCTGGGTCAATGGTGTCCTGGTTGCCCGCAAGACACGGATCATCGAAGAAGACCGTATCCGGGTTGGCTGGACGCGCTTGAATGTAAAGACCGGGCCGGCGGTCGTCGCCGAAGAAACCGACGCCGACGAAGAGTTTGCCACCATAATCAAGGACCCGGAAAGTGAGGCCGGTGAAATCGAGCAGCTGGCGGCCAAGGCCGATGACGGAACCGGGGTTGAGGTGCCTTTTCTCCAGCCGGTTGAAACTATGGCCGACGACCGGACGGCGGCCGTAGCCTTCGATGGGACCAGTGACCAGCCCCGGATAGTCCCGCCGATAACCCCGGCTGCGGGGGGTCCATCCCGGGCCCTGGTCAACGAACCGGAACCGGCCCAGGCCCCGACCGAGCCTGTTCCGGCCGCCGCGCAATCCGAAAGGCAACCTGTGGACGATGCCTGCACCGCGGAGAGCCGCAGCACCCGTCGTTATGTGGTCCCGCCCGCGGCACAGCCTGACCAGGCATCTTTGCCGGAACCAGGAACGTTAGAGGCCCTGAGTGAACTCAGCGCCCTGATCGGCGGCGCTGAATCGCTGGCAGATCTTATGCCGAACCTCGAAGAAAAACTACCCCGGATCATCCCCAACGCCACCCGCGGGGCACTACTGCTGCCGGATGAAAGGGGCAAGCTATTGCTGAAAGCGCACTGGCCCCAGGGAGAACATTCGGTCAGCATGACCTGGGTCAGACAAGCCTTCGACGACCAGAAAGCGTTTTTATGGTCCATCCCGGAAGAAGAGGCAACTGCCGACGCCACGCCCCACAGTGCTTATTTCTACAAGGTCCAGTCCGCTGTTTACGTACCGCTGACCACCGGACAGGAGGTGCTGGGGGTCATGTATGTAGACAATCATCTGATCCGGGAGGCCTTTTCCCACGCCGATCTGGAATTGATGAAGGTTCTGGCCGCCCAGGTCGCCCAGTTCATCAAGCTCCGGGTGTTGGATCGGGAAGATAACCGGCAAACCGACATGCGGTCTATTTTTCTGAGGCAGTTTCCACCGAAAGTCGCCGAAAGACTGGCCGGAGAGTACAGCCGGGAGAAAATCGGTGGCGAGAAGGTCGATCCGGTGACCATCCTGGTATCCGACGTGCGCAACTTTACCGCCCTTTCGGCGGAGATGGACCCGGATGCGGTTGTCCGGATGATCAACGAAATGTTCGATGCCCTGGTTCCGATTGTCTTCGAGTTCGACGGGGTGGTTGATAAATTCGTAGGCGATTCGGTGTTGGCTGTCTTCGGCAGCCCGGAACCGGATGACCAGCAATGGGAAAAAGCAGTCCGCGCCGCCCTTGAAATGCAAAACGCCATTCGCATGCTGGGCGAGGGGCGCCGGGCGCGACGCCTGCCGGTGTTCGAAGTCGGTATCAGTGTCCATTCGGGAGAAGTCATCCACGGATTTATCGGCTCCCAACAGAGGACGGAGTATACGGTCGTCGGAGATGCTGTGAACAAAGCTTCCCGCTTCTGTGACGGGGCGGGACCGGGGGAGATCGTTATCAGCCAGCCGGTATTCGAACAGGTCTTCGGCCTTGTGGATGTGGTTCCCAGATCCATCAAGACCAAACATGCGGATGTGGAACCGGATTTGAAGGCCTATGTGGTTAAAGGCATCCGGGACATGGGTAGTTGAATCAGGCCCACGCGCGGTTGTGCCACAGTCTTCTGTGAAAAGCATTATGGGCGGATACGCTTTCGAAAACGAGCCGTATCGGCTGTCTCAGTTGCAGCCTTCCAATTCCAACCGCTAACGCCCCCGGCGGCCAAACCCCTCCTGGTTGACACTCGAATCTTCATATTCTATAATTCTTCTTTCGGGTGCTATTATTTCCAACTTCTTCGATCCATACAATTGTAGTCACAGAACGCGACTTGGTCGTTTGCAATAGGGAGAGGCCTGCCATGGAGGGAAATTATACCAGGAATGCATATGGTATTGTGCTGCTGATCTGCCTGGCACTATTTGGGGGGTATGGCCCCCCGGCCGCAGCCCAATCCATTGGAAAGGTAACTCTCAATTATATTGAAGCCTCAACGGCAGCTGACCAGCGTTCGAACAAGGTCAGTGTTTATGTGACTGTTTCCGATACGGATGAAAAGAGTATACCGGGATTGTCCCCGGAAGCCTTTACGGTCATCGAGGACGGCCGGCCGATAAAGGATTTGGCTGTTTCCAAGGCCACGGACGCCATGTCCGTTATTTTAGCGATCGATACCAGCGGTTCCATGCAGGCTATCGGAAAATCCGGGCGTTCCTCCATGGAGGCGGCCAAAAGTGCGGCCATTGACTTTATCTCCCTGATGGGAAAATCCGACCGGATTGCCCTCTATACGTTCAACAATGAACCCCAATTGCGGCAAGATTTTTCAACCGACCATCGCGCGGCTAGCGCTGCAGTCCAGGCAATCGCCGCCAAGCCCAATGCCGCCACTTGCCTCTACGACACGGCCTACGATGCGATAAAGAAGGCCGCCGAGATACCCCGGGGGCGCCGGGCCATTATTCTGCTCACGGACGGCCGCGACGAGAAGGGCAAACAAGCCTGCAGCCGTTATACTTCCAATGATGTGATTGACGCGGCCACGACCAAAACCATCCGGGTGCCGATCTATACGATCGGAGCGGGTCCCCGGGTGGATGAGCGTGAACTGGGCCGCCTGGCCAGTTTTACCGGGGGGCGCTACCTCCAGGCAGCCTCCGTGGATGAACTGGGAGGCTTTTTTCGGGCCCTGGCCGGACAACTGAAAAACCAGTACGTATTGAATTATAACAGCCGCACCCCCAGCGGCGAACATTCGCTTGTCCTGAAAGTCAGTTACCATCAGGCTACCATCCAGGACGAAAAACGTTTCTGGTCACCGCCCCTGCCGGTTCTGAAGCCGCCCACCGTCGTTTTCAAACAGCCTGGTTTTACCGGGCCGGTCAGCGGGACCGTTGACTTGAAGCTGAAGGTTGACCCGGACGATGCCATCCAGAAGGTGCGGTATTACGTGGATGCGCTCCTCAAGCAGGAGATGACCAGTGCCCCTTTTAAGACGTTTCGTTTCGATACCAGCGGATTGCCCGGCGGTCTGCATATCATCCGCGCCGAGGTTATCGATAGCTACGGTCAATCGGTGTCCGCCGAGATATCCGTGAATGTCAAGATGCCGCCCCCGCCGCCGACCGAAAAACCGGCCCAACCCACACCGCCGCCGCCGGCCGACAGCGGCATGCACACCGCTCTCATTGCCGCCGGCGTCGTTGTCCTGGTGGTGATTGCGGCCTTGCTGGCCTGGTCCCTGCGCAGGCGGGGTTCAGCGGCCCCGGTGGATGACCAGCGACCCGCACCGGAGATCCCGGCCGCGCCCCAGTGGGAAGACGACGGTGACGAAACCTTGTTCATGCCGGATGTCGAGGCCTCTCCCGGAACGGACGGCGAAGCCACGTTGACGGTTGTCGAGTGTGACGGCCTGCCGGCGGGCCAGGTATTTACCATTAGCGGTACGATCCGGGTGGGGCGGACCGCGAAAAACGATATCGATATTCCGGACAAGTCCGTTTCCCGGAAACACGCGGAAATTTTCTTCGAGAATAATGCTTACCATATCCGGGATCTGGGCAGCGTCAACGGCCTGAAGGTTGACGATCAGCGCGTCTCCCTGGGCGGCATGCCCCTGGCAAACGGGGTCCACATCCGGTTCAGCCCGCAGACGGTGCTGGAATTCAATTGGGTTGTCCCGTCGGCAGGGGAAGATGAGGTCGACTTTGATGATTCGACTGCCATTTATGAGTAGCCGGGCCCTTATTTTCTCGAACGCCATGTGCCTTGCAAACTTGTCGATGCATATATTTGCGCCCAGTGGCTTAAAAAATATATGATTTCAGCATGTTAACCATCGGACAATGTCCCTTTGCCAAAATCCGCATTTTCTGATACACAACACCCTTTAAATTCAATCAAAAATATGGGGATTTTCAGACTCCATTCATAAGCAAGAGGGATGCATACTGGTATGGGTAAACAAGTTACCGGGATTTTGGGATATACAGTTGTATTGTTGCTGATAGTTTCGGGGACATTTTATGTCGTCAATCATTTTACAGGCGGGGGTGCACCTGCAGCACAGGCCAACGGCCAGACGCGGATAGAAGCCGCCTGGCCCTGGGATGACTTCTTTCTCCTCCCGGACAAGACCCGCAAAGTCGGCAAGACCTGGCTGACTTACCGCGGTAAATTGGACTCCGGGCATTTTCTCATCGATGTAACCATCCCGGCCCTCGATCCACAGATGCATTACCGGCATAAACTGAGCATCGCGGACGCACGCAAGGGTTTTTCGCTGGTCGGACAGAATTATCGCCTGTTGAAAATAAGCGCATCAAGTATTCGCTTGCAGCAGGGCTGAGGCAAAACGAGCGCACGGAGAATTTTATGAACTTGCTGAAAGGTTTTGGCTTTGAACTGCCGACGCGAATCGATTACGGTCCGGGCGTAATCCGAACCTTGCCGCAAGTTTGCGCCCAATTCAATTTGCAGCGCATTGTGCTGGTGACTGATTCCGGTGTGCAGGCGGCCGGGCTGCTCGAGCCGGTTTGTGATCAATTGGACCGGGCCGGCATTACCTACCAATGCTTCAGTGAGGTCGCTGCCAATCCAAAGGATTTCAACGTAGCGGCTGGTGCGCAGGTAGTCCGCGAATTCGGGGCTGACGGCCTGGCCGCCATCGGTGGCGGCAGCCCGATTGACTGCGCCAAAGCCATGGCCATATGCGCTACCCACGACGGTGCTCCCCGGGACTTCGAACGGGGCCGCAACGTTACCGGGGCGGTATTACCCCTGGTGGCCGTGCCCACGACGGCGGGTACGGGCAGCGAGGTGACCTTCAGCTCCGTTATTACGGATTCGCGGAAGAATTACAAATTCAGCATTCGGCATACCAAAATCGGGCCGATCGTGGCCCTGGTTGATCCGGAGCTGACCATTACCATGCCGCCGGCCCTGACCGCGGCCACGGGAATGGATGCCCTCACCCATGCCATCGAGGCGTATACGGCAACGGTGGCAGAGCCCCTGGCAGATGCCGCGGCGTTGTATGCCATTGAATTGATCGGCGGCTATCTCAGGACGGCAGTTGACGATGGCCGTGACCTGGAAGCCCGCGCCGGCATGCTCATGGGCAGTCTCCTGGCCGGAATTGCCTTTTCACACGCAGACGTGGCCGCCGTACATTGCATTGCCGAAGCCATGGGCGGACGCTACGATACCCCCCATGGGGTATGCAATGCCGTGGTGCTGCCGGCCATGATGCGCTACAATCTGGATTGGTGCCGGGCGCAATATGCGCGCATCGGATCAGCACTGGGCCTTGCGGAGGCGGATGAGACGCGCGCTGCTGAAAAGGCGGTTGCCGCTGTCGAGCAGTTGGCCGGCGATGTCGGTCTGCCCCGTTTTGCCAGCTTCGGAGTCGATCCGGCCGATTTTGATCTCCTGGCTGAAAATTCAGTCAAAAACGGTAGTAATGCCAGTAACCCGCGGCCCATGGCGGCGGCGGATTATCTGGCCGTTCTCGAGGCGCTGCAGGCCGGTTCCTGAGCGGCCGTTTGCATTTCAAGTAATTATCCCTTATTGTCATTCCCGGTAATGTCATCCAGCACCCTGCGGAGGTAATCGATGGGATTCTTCAAAGGTCTGACGTACAACTGGCGCGGCCTGCAAATGGGACTGCGGACACCCAAACTTCTTTTTCTGGGGCTGGTGCGCTTTGCCGCGGTTGCCCTAGTTACCGTGGTCTGTGCCGGATTGATTCTGGCTTACCATGAGCAGATCCTGGCGCTGCTGTGGGTCAAACCTGAAAGCGCTTGGGTGGTTTGGTTGTGGCACCTGGTCTCCTGGCTGGTCTCCCTGCTGCTTATCGGCATATCCACGGTTGTATCCTACCTCATTACCCAGATCCTGTTCAGTGTCTTTATCATGGACCTCATGAGCCGCTTCACGGAAAGGTGTCTTACCGGTAAAGTGGAGGAACCCAACGATTTGCCTCTTTTTACCCAGCTTGTTTTTCTCGTCAAACAGGAGACCCCCCGGGCAATCATCCCCATCGTGATATCCCTGTTCATTATGCTGATCGGCTGGTTGACGCCCCTGGGACCCATTGTGACGGTGGCCTCTTCGCTTGCGGCGGCTGTATTTCTGGCCTGGGACAACACCGACCTGGTACCGGCCCGCAGGATGATGCCGTTTAAAAACCGGTTTGCCTATCTCGGGAAGCACCTTGCGTTTCATACGGGTTTCGGCCTCTGGTTCCTGATTCCGATCATGAACCTGCTTTTTCTGAGCTTTGCGCCGGTGGGGGCCACCATGTTCCACGTGGATGTCGCCGGGGACCCGGAGACGTCCGCCCAGGCCTGATGGAACGCTTGTACCGCGTACCCTGATCCGCCGGTCCGTCTTGAAGCGATACCCTATGTGGCCTCCGGCTGGACCGGGCATACCGGATAGAGGGGGCGGGAGAACGGACAGATGAATCAAGACCGCCTGAAGAAAATTGCCCTGATAGCCGCGCCCTGGCCAATCTACAACCGACCCTCCATTCAGCTGGGTACCCTCAAGGCCTACCTCGGTCAGGCCGTGCCGGATCTCACGGTGGATGCTTTCCATCTCTACCTGCCGGTTGCCGACCGGGTAGGATATACCTCCTATAGCACTGTTTCCGAACGGACCTGGTTGGCTGAAGCGGTGTTCGCGGCCCTGCTGTATCCGGAAAAAGCGACCGCGGCCCGGGCAGTATTCGAAAAAGAGGCCCGCCGTCACAGGCAGGCCCGGTCAATAGATTTCGAACAGCTGGTCCGGACAGCCGGCCGCGCCGTTGACCGCTTCGTTGCCGGGATCGAATGGGATACATACCTGCTGGCCGGGTTTACCATATCCCTGTGCCAGTTGACCGCTTCACTTTACCTGGCGCGTGAAATAAAACGCCGGTGCCCCACCCTCACGATTATCGCCGGCGGCTCCAGCGTGGCCGGCGCCTCGGGACAGGCCATCGGGCAGCATTTTGAATGGATTGATGCCGTGGTCCAGGGCGAGGGTGAAAAGCCGCTTGTCAAGCTGATAAACAATTTATGCGCCGGTCTTGACATCAGCGCGGCTGACAGCCCGGCCATCATTGTGGCCGGTGGCACACCTTCTCCCGCAAGCGATAGGTTTGATCAACTGGACACCCTGGCAGCTCTGCCGGTTCCGGATTATGGCGCCTATTTTGACGAACTTGGCAACTTGCCGCCCGAAAATCGATTTTTCCCGGTCCTGCCGGCGGAAATATCCCGGGGGTGCTGGTGGCAAAAACGATCGCCGCTGGGCAGCCGGGGCTGCGCTTTCTGCAACCTCAATACCCAGTGGCGCGGCTACCGCGCCAAGGCACCGGCCCAGATAACGGCCGAACTGGAGAGCTTGAAAGAGAGGCACCAGTTGGTTAGCTTCGCCTTCATGGACAATGCTTTGCCCACTAAAACTACCCCGTGAGATTTTCGATGCCCTGGCAGCTACCGGGCATGACTTTTCACTTTTCGGTGAGATTCGGGCCACCACGGACCACGACACCCTGGCGGCCATGCGACGGGCAGGGCTGGATAGGGTCCAGATCGGGATTGAGGCCCTCAGTTCCGGCTTGTTGCAGAAGTTGAACAAGGGCACCACAGCCGTTAAAAATTTAAGGGCCATGCGCGATTGTGAGGAGCTGGGAATCGAGAATCGTTCGAACCTGATTGTCCGGTTCCCCGGTTCGGATGAAACGGACGTGGCCGAAACACTGCGGGCGATTGAATCTGCCCGGAACTTCCGGCCGCTCAAGCCGGTTCCTTTCTGGCTTGGTCTGGGCAGCCCGGTCTGCCGTGATTTTGACCGCTACGGCATACAGACCCATTTCAACCACCCCAATTACAAGGCCCTGTTCCCGCCGGATATTACCCGGAAAGTACCGCTGGTGATTCAGGCGTATCGCGGCGACCGGATGCGGCAGAAAAAACTCTGGGCTCCGGTGATGCGGCGTATCCGGCAATGGGAAGCAACTTACACGGCTCTACGGCACCAAAGCCCCGGCCGGCCGGTTCTAAGTTATCAGGACGGTGGCAATTTCATCATCCTGCGGCAGCGACGCCCCGATGGACCGGCCCATACCCACCGGTTAACCGGCTCATCCCGCGACATATATCTATTCTGCCGCCCGGGGCGGCCTCTCGCTGAGATTGCAACAAAGCATCCGGGATTTTCGGCGGAACAAATCAAGTGTTTTCTGGACGAGATGGTGCGCAAGCGGCTGATGTTCAGTGACGCTGGACACTATCTCAGCCTGGCCGTGAGACTGTCTTTTTCCAGGGGTGGCAACTAAAGGAGGGCTGCGATGAAAGTCACGCTGACGCGCAAAATCGATTATGCCCAAGTGGATGCGGACTTCAAGCAGAACCTGGGGTCCTTTTTCAAGTTGATCCAGGAGGCCGCCGTCATCCATTCGGAAAAGGTCGGCTATGATTCGAAGACCCTGCTGGACCGGGGCACAGTCTGGATCCTGAACGCCCTGGAAGCTGAAATCTAACGTTTCCCGCAATTGCGCGAAGAGGTGCGTGTGGAGACCTGGCACAAGCAGAGCAAAGGATTCAAGGCTTTTCGTGATTTCTGTGTGTATGCCGGTGACGAGAAACTGGCTGCGGCGTCAAGCTTGTGGCTCTATTTCGACATCCATAAAAAACGGCTGACCCGGGTACCGGCCGAGACGGGTGCGGTCTACACCAGTGAATCTGAAAACGCCCTGGACGGCAGTCTGCAATCCTGGAAGCCAGGAGATACGTTTACACCAGAATTCGAAACCGAATTATGCGTCCGGCACAGCGATTTCGATCCCCTCAACCACGTCAACAATGCCGTTTATCTGGACTACCTGGAGACCCTGGTAGCCCGTTCCGGAGCCCCGGGCCGGCAGGTGACCGGTTTTCGGATTCAGTATAAGAAAGAGATCGACAAGACGATTACCAGCCTCAAGGCCGGGCTGCAATCCACGGATCAAGGGTGCCTTTTCAGGATCTACAACACAGCGCACCTTTTTGCCGCCGGCGAATTGGACCTGTCCGGTCACCTATAATTCGCTCTTGACCCAATTCCGGCACTATCTTGTCATTATTCAATGCGTTGTTATACTGTTGGGTATCGGCGAAGGCCCGATACAGATATTTCAGATGCACCGTTATGCCGGATGAGGGCGGTGGGGTACGCCAGGGCCGCATACGGCGCAAAGCCCAGGATACGCCATGAAAATTGAACAAGAATCATATGAAAAAGTTATCGCCAGCCTGCACGATGGCCTCTATTTCGTCGACCGGGACAGGAAGATTATCTACTGGAACAAAGCCGCCGAACGCATCTCCGGATTTAAAGCCGAGGAGGTGGTCGGCAAATCGTGCGGTGACAGCATTCTGACCCATATCGACAGTGAAGGTCGCAATCTATGCCGGCATGGGTGCCCGCTCGCCCGAACCATTGGCGATGGCAAACCGCGTGAAGATGAGATCTACATGCATCACAAGGATGGCCACCGCATCCCGGTTTCGGTGCGGGTAAGCACGTTGACCGATGGAAACGGCAACGTGACCGGCGGAATCGAGCTGTTTACCGATATCAGCAACCAGGCGGCCAATGAACTGCGGGTCAAGGAACTGTAAAAAATGGCCCTGCTGGACAACCTTACCCAACTGGCCAACCGCAATTATATAGAGCGTGAGATCCAGGGGCGTTTTGAAGAAAAAAGACGGTTAAAGGTCCCGTTCGGCATTCTGTTTATCGACATCGATCATTTCAAGGATTTCAATGACCGCTATGGTCACGATGTGGGTGATGAAGTCCTGAAGTTCGTGGCCAACACTTTTAACGCCAACAGCCGGCCATTCGACCTGTACGGGCGCTGGGGCGGGGAAGAGTTCATCGGTGTTATCCGCAATATCAACCGGGATGATCTTGAAAAATTGGGCAATCGGCTGCGCATTCTGATTGCCGATGCCTACATCCTGCAAGCCGGCGAAAGGCTTTCGGTTACCATTTCAATCGGGGCTACCCTGGTCGAAAACGATGACACCATGGACAGCATCATCAAGCGGGCCGACGCATTGCTCTATGCGAGTAAAGCGGCCGGCCGGGACTGCCTGTCCATGGGCTGAATCAGGGTGTGACGCACGGTGCCGGAAATGGCGCTCAAACTCGAATATTTCAATGTGATCGTTCCCGTTGCCAAGATCTTTGTCTCGTCAACTCCGGCCACGGGCCTTCGTATCCCTGCGATTGGCTCGCATACGACCAACTGACAAACACCATCTGGCTCAAAGGACACCCGCCGGTGAAGCGGTGGGACCTGCTTGAAGAGATATTGCTGCAGAGCTTTGAGCAGTTCAGGATCGGGCTACCCGGTTTTACGAATCAGGATACACATCAGCGTGCCGCTAGCCAGTCGGACCTTTGCCGTGGTTTTTTCCAGGACGTTGCTGATTCCCCGGGATGAGCCGCAGGCGAGCACTGCATCTGCCAGGGGATATTCAAGCCCGTCTAGAGATACCCCGGCCGCCGCGGCGCTTAATGGGATCAAGGAGAGGGTGTCGCCTGGTTTTCCGTGGAAAGTGGTTTTGCCGGGCCCGGTTACCAGCGTGATTTCCTGCCGCCCAGCGACGAATTTTACCGGGATTGATTTCAACGCGGGCAGGGCCATGAGCAGCAGGTTGCCGATAGACATATCCCAGCGACCCCCCAGGGCCCCTATCACAATGATGCGCTGTGCCCCTCTTTCCAGAGCCAGATCAATGGCGAGTTCCAGATCGGTGGCATCCTTGCGGACCGGGTGGCGGATAATTTCGGCCGTTTGAAAATCGGTCTTAGCCGGATCGCCCGTGATTGAGTCCATATCCCCGATGATCACATCCGGCACCAGACCCAGCTTGCGGCAATAGTCTGCGCCACCATCTGCAGCGATGATCAGGGCCCCCGGGGGGACCTGCTGCTTGTCGGCGACCGGATCGGTCGGCATGCCGTTGGCGACGATTACCGCGTTCATGCGTCTTCTTCCGGGTTGATCCACTCGTTGATATATTTTTTCACCGTACGGCGGTCCAGGTTGGTACGCCGGGCGACCTCTTCAAATGTGCCGTGCCGCCGGTACAGCATCTTGCAATAACCGGACAGCAGGTTCTGGGCGTCCAGTTCGCCCCGGGAAATCCCATCCGCCAAAATCGCCGCCAGGTCGCCGTTCAGGGTTTTCTGGTCACCCCGGTAGTCGCGTTTGAGCATGACGCGGCGAATGCATTGCTCCAGTTCCCGTACATTGCCCGGCCAGGGGTAATTCCGGCCCAGCTGTTTTTCGATGACCTCCAGAACCAGGTCGACCAGTTCCGGATAGGGTTTGCCGACCATCTTTTTAACCGTAAATACGACCAGGTCCCGCAATTCGGCCGGATCTTCCTCAATCCGCTGCCGCAGGGGCGGCACGGTGATGATGTCGGAACTGAGGCGGTAAAAGAAATCATCCCGGAAGCCCCCCTTACTGCGAATATCCTTCAAGGAGCGGTTCGTGGCCGCAATGACCCGCCCCTGGAACCGGTCGGTTTCATGGCTGCCCACCGGGGAAAAAGTCCGTTCCTGGAGAACTTCCAGCAGCTTGATTTGTACGGGAGTCGAAACCTCGCCGATTTCATCCAGCAGGATCGCGCCATAGGGGCTGCAGCGGCTGAACACGCCGCTGTGGTCCTTGACGGCTCCGGTGAAGGCCCCCTTTTTATGCCCGAACAGTTCCGACTCAATGAGTGTTTCCGGGTATTGGGAGAGATTCAGGGAGATGAACGACCGCGTAAAGCTTTCCACGAAGGTCTTTCTACGATCGTTGAAAGGGATAAACCCGGAGCGCCCGATGGCCATGGCAGCAGTGCCCTTGCCTGTCCCGGTTTCACCCAGGATCAAGGTGGAGAAGTCTTCCAGCCGGTTCCACAGGTAATGGCTGTATAGATCCAGGTTGTGGGTAAAGACATTCTGCCACAGGTTCCGGCGCAGGCGCTTCATAGTGTCACTGCGGCCTACCAGGCTGCGCTTGATAAAGAAAAAACCCCGGCGCAGTTGGTAGCACAGGGCAAAGTAGCGCTGCACATCCGTCATGGAAAAACCCCGGTTGAGCATGAGTGAAAATGCGTCACCGGCAAACGTCACCTTGACCGGCGCGTCACCGGCCTTTATCTGGTCCTGGATAAGCTGGTCGAATTTCCGCCGGAATTTATAAAAAAACTCGAACAGGAAGGCCGCCCGGACCAGGCGGCGGTCATCGCCGGAGAAAAGGGACATGTCCGCCACCCGTTTTTGTTCCAGGGAGGCAATCCGACGCTGGACTTCGTTGATGGTTTTCTCGATCCGGTCGGGTTGGGACACCTCGGGAAACAGACCGCCGATTTTCAGGTCTATTTCAGCCCGGGCATCACTGAACGGATTGGTAATGCCGGCCTGGAAAACAAGATTGAAAAAATCCCGTTCCCGCGCCGTCAGTTGATTCGCGGATTTCATGGAACTCCCCTAAGTTTTTCCCCAAATTACACGCCCACTGATATCCTGTGTAGGGGGCATGTACCTCCTGTGTAAAGCGACTGGATTTTAACACAAAGCGCCTGAAAAAATAAGCAAATAATTATTTCTATAATTTCAGGGGGTAAGGTCACGTTCCCGGTGATGGCACGATGCTTGAATCCGTACCGCACATGTGCCCGGCAACAAAACTCTGCCCGAGTGCGTATTCATGCTGAGGGGCCGGTTGGCGGGCTGTTTGGGAAGACGGATGGACCGGTCTGCCGGTCTATACGGACAAATTCTTTAGAAGCTGTTCCAAAGGACTTTGTTTGAGACTGAATCTAATTGGAGAAGGCTGATGATTAAACGCATACTCGATTCCCGCTTGCCGCTCATGGTTTACAACCCGCCGGTATCGGTGGACGCGGACTACTTTGAAAATATCCACTAGGCCGGTGGTCTACCGGTGCTGGATACCGAGTTTTTATCGCCGGAAATAGTCCGGCAGGAAATTGAGAACCTGGAAGCGCGGGGCATCTTGTTCGGTATCCGGCTGCAGGTCACGGATAAATATCTGATATCACTGCTGCGGGATAAGCAGTTTGTTAATCTTGATCTCGTCATATTCAGCTATCGGCAGGTGGCGGAGCTCGGCGATTTTGATTTTGACCATACCCGCTATAAGTTTTTCATGGAAATCTTCGATATTGGCTGTACCGATGCTCTGGCATCCATATCTCCGCATGGTCTGGTCATCCGGGGAAGTGAGGCTCCGGGCCGGGGATCGCGTTATTCGGCTTACGTCCTTATGCAGTGGTACCTGGAAAACGCGGACCTGCCCCTTTTTATTCACGGGGGGGTTGGCTGGCATACCGCGGCCGGACTCTTTGCCGCTGGTGCCAGCGGACTGGTTTTGGACAATCAGTTGTATTTAACCCGGCAAGCCCCGGTAGCCGCCGACTTTAAAGCCGCCATCGCCAAAATTGAAGAGAACGATTCGGCGGTCATCGGCAGCGCCCTGGGGTGTTCCTACCGTTTTTTTTCCAAGCTGGGCACCCGCATTGTCAAAGAACTGAAAAGCCGGGAGGCGGTTCTCAAAGACGGTGCCGATCCAGAGGCAGCGCTTTACGCTGAGATTTGCAGCCACATCACTGGTTTGAACGACCTGACCGCTGAACCGCTCCAGAGTTTATTCTATCTTGGCCAGGACGCGGCCTTCGCCAAACATTTTACCAAAGTGTCACAGGACGTGAACACGGTTATCAGTGCTTTTTTCGAAAACATCGGGGTCTGCCTGGGCTGTGTCGACGAACACGACCCCATGCAAGCGGGGACTGCCCTGGCGGCGGAACACGGTACCAAGTACCCTGTTATGCAGGGTCCCATGGCGAATATCACTGATAATCCTGAATTTGCGCGCCGGGTGCTGGCGGGTGGCGCCTTGCCTTTTTTCGCCATGGGCAGTCTGCCCGAGGATCTCACTGAAAAGATGCTCGGCGCCGGCAAACAGGCCGTGGACCGCTTCGGGGCCGGTATGATCGGCATCGAAACGTTCAACCAAACCATCGACAGTCACATGGCCCAGGTGAAAAAGCATAAGGTCCCCTTTGCCCTGTTCGCCGGCGGCATTCCCTCCCAGATTCTGGAACTGGAGGAGGCCGGCACGCGGGCCTACCTGCACACGCCGTCAATGATGATGCTGGAAAACGCCCTGAGCAGCGGTTGCCGCCGGTTTATCTTCGAAGGCAGCGAGGCCGGCGGCCATGTCGGTACGCTCTCCAGTCTGGTTCTCTGGGAAATGGCCCTGGAAAAAATTCTGGCCCTGCCGGAGGGGCAACAACGGACAATCACCGTTATTTTTGCGGGTGGCATCAGTACGCGTTACGGGTCTTATTTTATATCCGGCGTCAGCTCTGTGCTGGCTGCCCGGGGTGCCAAGATCGGCATCCAGGTGGGCAGTGCCTACCTCTTTACGCGTGAAATCATGGAGACCGGCGCTATCTGCAAAGTCTATCAGGATGTGGTCTGTGCCGGTGAAGGTACGATTTTGACGGGTGAGACGGTGGGGTTGACGTCCCGGACGGTCCCAACGCCTTTCTCACAGAAAATGCTCGATGGAGAATATGAACAACTGCGCAATAAAGTGCCGTTGGCGGAGCGCAAGCAGAATTTCGAGCAAGCCAATATCGGTTCGCTGCTGATCGGCGCCAAGGGTTTTGCCCTGATTTTGAAAAAATGGCCGCAGATGGCCAGGATGCCTGCTTCATCGAATATGACGAGCAGCAGCAGTATGAACTGGGGAACTTCATGGTAGGGGACAGCCTGGCGTTCTGGTCGGAACCAGCGACCATTGCGACAGTCCACGATCGCTATTTCCATGCCAAGGCGGGCCTCGGCGAGATCCTGAATGCCCTTGAGATTTTCTCCCATCGGACCAGTCAGATAGATGACGAAATCGCTATTATCGGAATGGGCTGTATTTTTCCGGATGCCCCGTCGCCCGATCAGTTCTGGGAAAATATCCTGTCCCGTAAATACTCTATTCGGACCATGCCGGCCGAGCGCCTGGATCCGGACCTGTACTACGACCCGGATAAAAAAGCTGAGGACAAGTCCTATACCCGGCTGGCCGGTACCGTGGAAGACTTCTCTTTCGATCATACCCGGTTCGGCTACAGTCTCGAAAAGGCCCGCAAACTGTCCCGCAGCCAGCAAATGATACTGGAGGCCGCATATCAGGCTGCTGCCGGCGCGGACTTGCTGGAAGACGGGCTGCATTTAAAAGAAGAACTGCGGGAGAAAACCGCTGTAATCGTTGCCACCTGCCTGGGCAACGAGATGGGCAACGACCTGCATCTCAAATACTACTACCCCGAGATTAAGTGGCACCTTGAACAGACCGATGCCTACAGTCGGCTGAGTACCGCCGAACAGCAGGCGTTGTGTAGTGGGGTGCAGCAAGGTTTGTCCGGCGAGTACGAATATGAGCCCGTGCATGGCGTGGTGTTGAATATGGAGGCTGCCCGGATTGCCCACCATTTTGGGGCCCGCGGTGTGAACTACGTGGTGGATGCCGCCTGCGCCACATCTTTTGCAGCCATTGACTGCGCCATGAAGGAATTGTTGTCCGGCGCCCATGATACCGTCGTCGTGGGCGGTCTCAACACCCATTTGGCGCCGGAGCCCTTTGTCGGATTCTCAAAAATGGGCGCCCTGTCGGCCAACGGTTCCTGGCCGTTCGATGAAAGAGCGGACGGGTTCGTGCTGGGTGAAGGTGCCGGGGTTATCATCCTGAAACGCATGAAGGATGCCCTGCGGGACAAGCACCCCATCATCGGGGTGCTCAAAGGCATGGGCTCCAGCTCCGACGGTAAAGGCAAGGCAATTGCCGCCCCGAATCCCAAGGGGCAGGCCCTGGCTCTGGAGCGCTGCTTCGCGAGTATCAAAACAGGTGTCGTCCCGGCGGATGTCGACTATATTGAAGCCCACGGGACCTCTACCATCATGGGCGACCAGGCCGAAATTCAGACCCTGAAGGCGATGTACGGTGAGCAGTCGGGTGCGGGTGTCAGTTCCGTTAAATCCCAGATCGGGCACCTGCTGGGCGGCGCCGGCATGGCGGGGTTGATCAAAGCCCTGCTTGCGTTGCAGCATAAAACCCTGCCGCCCAACGGCCAATTTCAAAACCCGGCCGACCGGCATGGACTGGATACTTCGGCCCTGTATATCATCGATCAAGCCCAGGCCTGGAACTCCGCCCAGGACCGCCCCCGGCGCGCGGGTGTCAGTTCGTATGGATTCGGCGGCATCAATTACCATTGCGTGGTGGAAGAGTACAACGGTGACTACGCAGCGCTGCCACGGTCGATATTCAAGGACCTGGATTATGATTTCAATGCGGACCGCATCGTCGTGACCGGGATGGGCGTGGTATTGCCCGGGGCACCGGATGTTGAGAGTTTATGGCAGCGCTTGACCGGCGGAGAGCCCGCTCTGTCGACTATTCCGGCGGAACTGCAGGTCGAGAATGTGCTGCGCACCCGGATTGCGCTGGTGGAAAAAATTATCCGCAGTCTCGACAACGTGGATCCAGAACTACGCCAGCAGGCGGGCGTTGAGCTCGTCGGGCGCCTTAAAGACCGCTACCTGGTGAATACCGAAGACACCATTCCGGGCTTGCTGTCCAACATCGTGACCGGTCGGATCGCCAACTGTTTTAACTGCAACGGCGCTAATTTCGTTGTGGATGCATCGTGCGCCTCTGCCACGGTCGCCCTGGACCTGGCGGTGAAAGGCCTCAAAGCCGGTGACCACGATTTTGTTATCTCCGGTGGTGTGGATGCCAACCTGTACCCCACCGTGCTGCTGGCCTTCAAGCGCCTGGGATTGCTCTCCGAAGATGATTGCCGGTTCTTCGACAAAAAGGCCGGCGGTTATGTGATGGGAGAGGGTGCCGCGGTCCAGGTGCTGACGACATACCGGAAAGCCCGGGAAAACAATATGCCGATCCTGGGCGAACTGAACGGCATCAGCATGACCTCCAGCGTTACGGAACATCTGCTTTCGCCATCGGACAAGGCATATGCCCGCGCCATTGAGCACTGTTATGCGCGGGCGCCCATCAACAAACGTCAGATCAGACACCTGGATGTCTTCGCCGGTTCCAATATCTTCCTGGATGCAGTTGAAAAACAGGCCATCGAGAAGGGTTTTTCCCACCCCTCAATTTCGGTAATATCAAGCCGGAGTTCGGCTATTTCAAAGCCGCCAACCCGGCAGTGGTATTCGCCAAGCTGATCCTGATGGCGCATCATCGCACGGTGCTCCCCAACCGCAATTATGCCGCGGATACAACCATTGTGAACGGCGGCCCGGTTTTACAGGCCCTGGCCGAGGTCCGTGAGCTCGAATCCCGCAACCAGGTCCACCTGGCATCCAATGTGAACGGTATCGGCGGCAATCACGGTCACATGGTGGTCGGAACCCTGCCGGCCCATCTCATGTCGCACCGCGCGGAGGCAGATCAACAGCCGGTTGTTGCATCCGAGGTGCTTGAGGTCAGCGTGCCGGCGGACGCACCACGGGTCGTGCCGCCTGCAGATCAAGGCGCTAACCCGCAGCCGCTGGTCGCCCTGCTTTCCGGGCAAGGTGCCCAGCACCCCGGTATGATGCAGGCGCTGTACCAGGCGGAGCCCACGGTCCGCAGGGTGCTGGATGCCGGCAACGCCATATTTCGGAGCCAGCGCGGTTACGAATTGCTGGAGATCATGTTCGCCAAAGACGAGCGCCTCAACCTGACGGAGAACACCCAGCCGGCCGTATTCCTCTCTTCGGCGGCGATCTATCGCTATCTGGCTGACCGGGGGTTTGCGCCCGATTTTTTCATCGGTCATAGTGTCGGTGAGTATACCGCCTTGTATTGTGCGGGTATGCTGGATTTTGATCCGGCCATGCAGTTGATTGTCAAGCGGGCCGGCTTGATGAAGAGCGCGGCCGAGGCCTCGGCCGGCCGCATCATGGTGGTTTTCAAAGACAGTGCGGCGACCGGCGGTTTGATTACCCAGTCCGGTATCGACGAGCTCTGGGTGGCCAATAAAAACAGCGAAAACCAGACAGCTGTTTCCGGCCGGACGGCGTCGATTGACCGGTTCTGCACTTTTCTGAAATCCAAGGCAGTCATGTTCAAGAAACTGCCGCTGTCCGGCGCCTTTCATACCCCCCTGTTCGCGAGTGCCGCCCAGGGTATGTCCGCCTACCTGGAACCGGTTGTATTCAACGATGTGTCTTTCGGTCGGGTCATCTCGAATGCTACGGCGCAGCCATACCCGGAAGATGCCGCCCGGGTGAAAGAACTGCTGGTGCGCCAGATCGTTTCGCCGGTGGAATTTATAGCCGCCGTACAGGGTGTATCCGGCAGAGGCACCCCCCAATTTATAGAGGTCGGCCCCGGCAAGTTGCTGGTCAACCTATTGCAAAACATCTCCCTTGGGCCGCATGACAGCCTGAGTGCCGTTGATCCCAGGAAAGGACAAGTTGAATCCATGCAGTCCCTTACGCGATACCTCACTGATCAAGGGCGACTGGTCGCGCCGGCAGGCAAGGCTGCGGCCGAGACGGCGGCCGCACCCCAATCCGACGGCATTGCCCGGGCGGAAGCGGCCCCCGGCGATTTGAGTGCTTCCGAAGACTTTCAGACATTCCTGCAGACCAACAAATCCGCCCTCGAGCAAATGGCCTACCGGGAATTTTTGAAGCAGAAGCACGAATCCGCCCTGCGCGAGATTCAAAAATTCAATTTCTGTATGGAGAAGATCGCTATTGCGGGTGTATCCATCGGGCTGCCCGGCACCGGCAACAAGGTTTTCAACGACGACAACTTCGACCGGATTCTCAACGGCAACAACTTTATCGAGCCGCTGACGTCGGAAGAAAAAGAGAGAATTGTCGACATGAACATCACCCGGGTATTCAAGGAGCCCGACGGAAATGCCCGCCTGGTGAAAATAACCCGCACGGAAGACGTGATTCAACTGGCGGGTAAGCTGGGGTACTTCAACTTTAAAAATGAATATGGGATCGACTTCGATTATGACGTGACCATTTCCCTGGCTATCGCGGCCGGTATCGAAGCCTTGAAGGACGCGCGGATACCCCTGGTGATGCATTACCGGGAAACCTCGGCCGGCAATCGCCTGCCGGAAGGATTCACGCTGCCCCGGGAGATGCAGGATACGACCGGTGTGATCCTGACGTCGCTCTTCCCCGGTTTTGAAACCCTTATCGACCAGATGAACAATTACTACTACAACAAGTTCTATGTGCGGCCCTACAAGGAACTTGAAAACATTTACTACCACTTGATGGAAAGCGTGCGCGATACGGAGATCAAGGCGCAGATTACCGACTGGTTTTTCAAAATCAAGGAAAGACGCAAGAAATACGGCACCTATAAGTTTGACCGCAACATTCTGTACGATCTGGTGCCCCTCGGGTCCGCCCATTTTGCCCAGTTGATCAAGGCGCGCGGGCCCAATATCCAGATGAGCGGCGCCTGCGCCTCCACAACCCAGGCCGTCGGTGTGGCCCAGGACTGGATCCGGACGGGTCGCTGTGACCGGGTGATCATCATCGGGGGTGAAGCCGCTACCTCGCAGGTCCAGAGTCCCTGGATCGCGTCCGGTTTCCTGGCCCTGGGGGCCGCAACGGTGAAAAATGTCGTGTCTGAAGCAGCCAAACCGTTTGACGCCAACCGCAATGGCACGATCCTGGGCAGCGGGGCGGTATCCATGGTGATTGAACGCGAAGACCGCATCCGCGAAAGAGGTTTGTGCGGACAGGCCGAGATCCTGGGTACTTACATCGGCAACAGTGCGTTCCACGCAACCAAGATCGATGTGGCGCATCTGGGCTCAGAGATGAAACGTTTTGTCGCTGACGTGGAGCAGCGCCACAACCTGGATCCGCAGAACTACGCCAAGTCCATGGTTTTCATGAGCCACGAAACGTTTACCCCGGCCCGCGGCGGCAGCGCCGACGCCGAGATCACCGCGTTGAAACAAGCGTATCCCGAGCACTTTGGCAATATCACCATAACCAATACCAAGGGGTTCACCGGACATACCCTGGGAGCGGCCATTGAAGATGCCGTGCTCGTCAAGGTACTGCAAGACGGCATGGCGCCGCCGATCGCCAATCTTGCAAATATCCCCGCGGAGTTCCAGGAACTGAATTTCAGCCGGCATGCCAGTGGCGACTTCCAGTACGGGCTGCACTATTCGGCCGGGTTCGGTTCTCACTTTGCCTTTCTCTTCATAAAACGCATCGCTGAGGTGGCCACGCAGAACAACCCGGTGTACGAGCAGTGGCTGCGCAAGGTGTCCGGCACCCGGGATCCCGAGCTCAGGATTATCAACAACACCCTCTGTGTGGAAAGTTCCGGAAACAGGTCGGCTGACGAGCTTCCGGCTGCCGCCGAAAAACCGGCCCTTGATCGGTCCGCACCTGCCGTGAAACCCGCACCGCCAATCCCGGCCCCGGTTGTAGAAAAGCCGGTTGTCGATGTCATTCGCGCGCTTATCGCCGAACACACCGGTTATACCGATGACATGCTGGAACCCGATCTGGATCTGGAAGCGGATCTGGGTATCGACACCGTGAAACAGGTGGAAGTGTTCGGTAAAATATCCGCCCATTTCAACCTGGAGGTGCCGGAGGATTTGAAACTGCGCGACCTCAATACGGTTGCCCTGCTGGCGGATTATATCGGTCGGCAGGACCTGCCCCAGGATCCCGGGTCGCCGGCTGCGGCGCCAGAGACAGCTGCCGCCCGGCCGGCGAATGCGGATGTTTTGAAAACCATCCAGACCATCATAGCCGAACACACCGGGTATACTGAAGATATGCTGGAACCCGCGCTGGACCTGGAGGCTGACCTGGGAATCGACACAGTCAAGCAGGTGGAAGTCTTCGGCAAGGTCTCGGCCCATTTCAACCTTGAGGTGCCCGAGGATCTGAAGCTGCGCGATCTCAATACGATTGCCCTGCTGGCCGACTACATCCAGGCCCAGGCGGACAACACCGGTGCGGCGGTCTCCGCCGGGCACGCTGATTCGCCGGCCGCTGAACAGGCGGAAGCGGGTGTATTGCAGACCATCCAGACCATCATTGCGGAGCATACGGGCTACACCGTGGACATGCTGGAGCCTGAACTCGATCTGGAAGCCGACCTGGGTATCGACACCGTCAAGCAGGTGGAAGTCTTCGGCAAGGTCGCGGCCCAATTCAGCCTGGAGGTCCCCGAGGATCTGAAGCTGCGCGATCTCAACACCATTGCTTTGCTGGCAGGCTATATCGAACGGCAAACGGCCGCCGCCAGTCCCGGTGACGGTGTGGACAACATTGCTACCGGTCAGTCAGAAGAAAAGGTGACGCGGACCACCGGTGTTGAGCGGATGGAGGTGCGTGTTACCGAGATCCCAACACCGACCGGCCGCTACAATCTATTTAAAGATAAGACCATCCTGGTTTCACCCGATAGGTTTGGATATGCAGAGGCGGTCCAGGCCGGTATCGAAGCTTTGGGGGGGCGCGTTGTGCACCTGCAGCTGCCGGTAGGGGCCAGTACCCGCGAGGTACAGGCTGCCACGCGGCAAGTGTTGGAACGCCACGCGGACATCCACGGATTTATTCATCTGGCGCCCCTGGATCTGTTCTTTGACACCACCGTTGACGAGCATTCGGCGGCGGCCGTGCCGGCAGCATTTTTCGCCGCCCTCAAGGAATTGTACGGCCAGCTGGATCACCCGGGCGCTTTTTTGGCCGCTTTGAGTATTGACAGCGTGATCTGGCCCTACGGAGAACAGCCCGTCCGCATCGTACCGGCCCTGGCCGGGATCGCGGGGATGCTCAAAACCGCGGCCAAGGAATTGAACGCGACCCGGGTCAAGGTTGTCGACTTTTTGGGATCCGACCTGGATTGCGGCCCCCAGGCCATTGCCGACCAGTTCATCGCAGAACTCACGGGATCGGATACCCGGGTTGAAACGGGCCGCTCCGGTTCCCGGCGGTTGGCGCTTGCGCTGGAGGCACACCAGCCGGCCAAGGGCAACCGATTTGTATACGCCGGCGACACTATCGTGGTAACCGGCGGGGCCCGGGGCATCACCTTTGAGATTCTGAAGGAACTGGTGGCCGGCGAGCCTGCGCACCTGGTGATCCTGGGCCGCAGTGATCTTGCCGCCCTCGATCCCCTGTTTCGGCCGGATTCAGTCGATGAGACCTTTATCCTGGGCGAATTGAAAAAACAGATGGCCAACGCCAAACCGGTTGAGGTCAAGCGGGCCGTTGCCCGCATTGTTGGTCTGAAGCAGACCATTGCCAACCTGGAACAGCTGCGGACCGGCGGTCTGACCGTGGACTACCACGCGGTCGATGTGACCGATGCTGCGGCGGTTGCCGCGGTCCTGGGCCGTTACGACCGTATCGACGGTGTCATTCACGCAGCCGGGGTGGAGCAGAGCCAGTTCATACCCAAGAAAGAACAGGCTGCCTTTGACCAGGTGTTCAATACCAAAATACTGGGGGCTCTTAATCTTTTCGCCGGACTCCGGGAAAGAGACTACCGGTTCTTCATAGCTTTCTCATCGGTAACCGCTCGGTTCGGCAACGAAGGCCAGGTGGATTATACCGGCGCCAATGACATGCTGGGGAAACTGGTGCAGCGTGAGAAACTGAAAAGCCCCGACAAAGTCTTCAAGGTGCTTAGCTGGACCGCCTGGGAAGGGGCCGGCATGGCCTGTAGTGGTCCAGTAAAAACGGACACGGTTTTAAGCAGCATTGTTTAATTGTTCTTTTTCATAATTAATCGGGCTGAGATATCCCAGCGTCGAATGTAGCCGCATCGCATTGTAGAAGCCGATGTAG
>Ga0209783_1000115_pt1 | contig 29422 bp, 28 predicted proteins | sample WorMetfiPIANOSA1_FD_187395 | JGI IMG/M metagenome (GOLD analysis project Ga0209783, IMG submission 187395) | Marine gutless worms symbiont microbial communities from Max Planck institute for Marine Microbiology, Germany - Olavius filocauda... | ecosystem: Host-associated > Annelida > Digestive... | reverse complement strand
GGGTTCCGTCAACCATTCGGGTCCAATGAAGAGCCGGCTGCGATCCTGCTCACCAGGAGCCCTATCAAGCTTAGGGGGCGACGATCCGACAACCGGCGGCCCGACCCCGAATGGCCATCGGGGTCGGGCCATTCCCTACGGAATATCCGGATTCTATCGCAGTGGGTTAATACAAGGAGGCGCGCGCCGGCGCGGCGTCTCGAACCGTGTGGCTGCCGCCCGCCTCGTTGCTACGACCTGAATTGACCCCGCTCTAGCGCTTCGCCCGCGCCAGCGCGTCCGGGGTGTCGATGTCGTGCAGCACCGCGTCTGTGGCCATCTCCACCTCGCAGACCGCCTCGGGATAGGCGCCGATCAGGTGGCGCGCGCCGACGTCGCCGGCCACCGACCTGATCTCGTCGAAGAACTGCCGGCCCCACAACACGGGGTTGCCGCGTTTGCCGTTGTGTGTGGGAACGCAGATGGCGCGGCCTTCCACCGGATTGAAGGCCGCGATCAGCCTGTTCAGATCGTCGGCGGCGATGCGCGGCATGTCGCCCAGGCAGACCACGACTCCGTCCCAGCCTTCAGGCACGGTGGCCAGACCGGCGCACAGCGAGGCGCTGAGCCCCTCGGCATAGGCGGGGTTGTGCACAAAGGTGGCGTCGACCGCGCTCAGCGCCCGGCGCACGGCGTCGCGCTGGTGCCCGGTCACCACGATCAATCCCTCGGCCTTCGACGCCAGGGCCGTGTCGCAGACACGCCGGACCATCGGCACGCCGTCGATGTCGGCGGTCAGCTTGTTGGTCGCGCCCATGCGCCTGGACTGGCCCGCGGCCAGCACCAGCGCCCCGATCCGCGGGACCGCAGGCGGTTCCTCGCGGGTCGACCGATCGCGGCCGGCCTCGGCGCGGGGCAGGGGGCGGCTGGGGATTTCCTTCAACAGGCCGCCTGGGCCCATGCGCATGATGTCGCCGGGGACGACCGCCACGTTGGCGCACAGCCGCTGCAGCACCCAGTCGAAGCCGTTCAGCTTGGGCGAGCGGACGCAGCCCGGCAGCCCCAGGACCGGCGTGTCGTCCAGATGCCCCATCAACAAGAGGTTGCCGGGATCGACCGGCATGCCGAAATGGTCGACGGTTCCGCCGGCCGCCTCGATGGCGGCGGGGATGACGTCGCGCCGGTCGGTGATCGCCGAGGCGCCGGCGATCAGGATCATGTCCTGGTCTGTCGACTGCCGTATCAGCGCCGTCAGCGCCGCGATTTCGTGGGGACAGCGGTCTTCCCGCGCCATCCTGGCGCCCAATGCGGATAGACGGGCCTGCATGACCGAGATCGTCTTGTCGAGAACGCTCTCCTTGGTGCCGGGCAGCCTGGTCTGGATGAAGGCCGCCGATTTGGGCTCGAACGGCCGGATTGCGACCATCGGCGCGGCGTCCCGGGCCGCAGCCTCGCAGGCCTGCACCACGGTTTCGGGAACCGCGAACGGAATGACCTTGACGGTCGCCACCATCTGGCGCGGCTTGACCACCTCGAAGCGGGGAACGGTCGCCACGGTCATCGCCTCGTCGATCACGTTCAAGGCGTCCAGCGCCGCGGCGTCCAGCGCGACGACCCCGGCGGTCTTGGCGACCAGGTTAACCCGGCCGGTGAAGGCGGCGGTGACGTCCAGGCCCGGTCCGCACAGCGCATCGGCGACCCGCGCCGCGGCGGTGTCTTCGTCCAGGTCGCCGGGCTCCAGGCGCGCGGCCATGACCCGTTCGACGCCGGCCTCGCGCAGCGCATCGACGTCGACCGCGGTCAGGACGCGGCCCTTCTTGAACCGGACCCCCGCGGCCTGGGTGCCGTGCGCCAGGATTGCGCCTTCCGCGCGGTCGATCTCGATATCGCCGAACTTCATGGGCGCCTACTGGGCGGGGTCGACCGCGTGCAGATGCCGGGTGACCTCGGCCATGATGGAGATGGCGATCTCGGCCGGCGAGACGGCACCGATGGCAAGGCCGATGGGGCCGCGAATGCGGTCGATCTCCGTTTCCTCCAGCCCTTCCGCCGTCAGCCGGTCGACCCGCTTGGCGTGGGTCCGCTTGCTGCCCAGCGCGCCGATATAGAAGGCCGGGCTTTTCAGCGCCACGACCAGCGCCGGATCGTCCAGCTTCGGGTCGTGGGTCAGCGTGACGACCGCGGTCCGGGTGTCGGGCGCCAGGTCTTCCATCGCCTCGTCGGGCCAGCGTCGGTCGATCCGGGTCTCCGGGAACCGCGCATCGGTGGCCCAGGCCCCGCGCGGGTCGACCAGGGTCACCTCGTAGCCGGCCAGCGTCGCCATCTGCACCAGCGGCTGGGAGATGTGGACCGCGCCGACCACGATCATCCGCTTGGGCGGGTTGAAGACCTGGATGAAACACTGTCCGTCCTCGCGTTCGACGATGCGGCCCTTGTCCTTGCGCAGGGCGTCGGACACCGCGTCGGAAACGTCGTCGGGCACCGGGTCGCCGTCGACCAGGGCGCCATCCACCAACAGGCTTTGCGCGCCGGTCTCCAGCACGGTCACCAGGGCGGCCGGGCTTTTGCTTTCCCGGGCCGCCAGCACCTTATCCAGCGTCCCGCGCTTCATTCCACCTTCTCGACAAACACCTGGACCTTGCCGCCGCAGGCAAGCCCGACCTCCCAGGCCATCTCGTCGCTGATCCCGAAGTCCAGCAGCTTCGGTGCGCCCGATGCCATCACGTCCTGCGCTGCGTGCACCACGGTTCCTTCAATGCAGCCGCCCGAGACCGAACCGACGAACTCGTTGTCGGCGGTCACCGCGAGTTGGCTGCCCACAGGCCGCGGCGACGAGCCCCATGTCGTGACCACCGTCGCCAGGGCGACATCCTTGCTGGCGGCCCGCCAGGCGGCCGCCTGGCCCAGAACGTCTTCGTGGTCCGTCTTGCCGGTCTCGGTCATGCCGCGCGCTCCCGCCATTGTCGCATTTCCAGCTCGTGGTCCAGGTTGGGTTCCCCCAACACATCAGCCAGCTGTTGCAGGCTTTCAAGATTGTGCACCGGCCGGAACTCGTCGACAAACGGCATGATCGCGCGGCTGCCCTGTGCCTTGGGCTCGAACGCGTCGTACCGCAACAGCGGGTTCAACCAGATCAGGCGCCGGCAGGACTTCTGCAGCCGTTCCATCTGACCGGCCAGGCCCTGGGCGCCTTCCCGGTCCAGCCCGTCGGTGATCAGCAGGACGACGGCGCCCTGGGTCAGCACCCGGCGTCCCCAGAACCGGTTGAAATCCTCCAGGCAGCCGCCGATCCGGGTGCCGCCGGCCCAGTCCTCGACCGCCTCGGCGATGTTGTCCAGCGCCACGTCCGGGTCGCGTGCGCGCAGATAGCGGGTGACATTGGTCAGCCGGGTGCCGAACAGGAAGGTGAACACCCGGTCCCGGCCGTTGGTGATCGCATGCAGGAAATGCAGCAGCATGCGGGAATAACGGTCCATCGACCCGGAAATGTCGCAGATCACCACCAGCGGCGGATGCCGGGTCCGGCGCTTTTTCCGTTTCAGCAGGATCATGTCGGCGCCCTGGCGCGCCGACGCGCGCAGCGTCGCCCGCATGTCGGCGCGCGGGCCCGACGGGTGCGCGGCGAACCGACGGGTCGGCAGCTCCATGATCGGCAGCCGCAGGCGCCGGATCATCTGGCGCGCCTGGTCCAGCTCCTCGCCCGACATGTCCTCGAAATCCTTGGCTCGCAGAACCTCCTCCTTGGAGAAGGTCAGCGCCATGTCGATCTCGATCTCCTGTTCGCCCGGCTCCTCGCCCTCGGGCCCCTCGGGCTCGGCCTCGCGTTGCAGCGCCTCGGCCACCCGCCGGGACAGTTCCGCTTGGTCCTGTTCAGGCCCGCTGGGTGCCTGGAACGACGGCAGCATCAAGGCCATCACCCGCTCCAGCAGGTTGGGGTTCTTCCAGAAGACGTGGAAGGCCTGGTCGAAGATCGGGCGCTGGTCCCGGCGGTTCACGAACACGGCGTGCATCGCCCAGTAGAAGTCCATGCGGTGCTCGAAACCCACCGCCTCGACCGCGCCCAACGCCTCCAGCACCGTGCCCGGCCCGACCGGGAGGCCGGCCCGGCGCAGCACGCGGGCGAAATGCATGATGTTGTCGGCCATGCGGCCGCCGGCGGGATCGTTGGCGGCCAGTTCCGGTCGGTTCAGGTTAGGGCGGTCGGTCACGCGGCGCCGGCCCGGCTGGCGGTCGCCAGTTCGGCCTTCACCTCGTTCAGGATTCGCGACGCTTCCGAGCCTTCGACCCGGGCGATGTCGTCCTGGTACTTCAACAGCGTGCCCAGGGTGTCGTTGATGGTGTCGGGATCCAGGCTCAGCGCGTCGAGCTGGGTCAGCGCCAGGGCCCAGTCGATGGTTTCCGCAACGCCGGGGTTCTTGAACAGGTCCAGTGTGCGCACCTTCTGCACGAACCCGACGATCTCCTCGCTCAGCGCGGCGGGCGTGTCCGGCGCCTTGACCGACAGGATCTGGCGTTCCCGGGCCGCGTCCGGGTAGTCGACCCAGTAGTAGAAGCAGCGGCGTTTGATGGCGTCGTGGATCTCCCGGGTCCGGTTCGACGTGATCACCACCAGGGGCGGGCGGTCGGCATGCACCGTGCCCATTTCCGGGATCGTCACTTGGAAGTCCGACAGCACCTCCAACAAGAAGGCCTCGAACGGCTCGTCGGCGCGGTCCAGCTCGTCGATCAGCAGCACCGGCGGGCCGTCGATGCTGGGCTCCAGGGCCTGCAGCAACGGCCGCTTGATCAGGAACTTCTCGGAGAACAGGTCGTGCTCCAGCTGTTCCCGGTCGCGGTCGTGCGCCGCCTCGGCGAGGCGGATCTCGACCATCTGGCGGGCGTAGTTCCACTCGTAGACGGCGCTGGCCACGTCCAGCCCCTCGTAACACTGCAGCCGGATCAGCCGCCGGCCCAGCGTCGCGCCCAGCACCTTGGCGATCTCGGTCTTGCCGACCCCGGCCTCGCCCTCCAGGAACAGCGGCCGGTTCAGGCTCAACGACAGGTAAAGCGCCGTGGCCAGGCTGCGGTCGGCGACATAGTCGCCCCCGGCCAGCAGGGCCAAGGTCTCGTCAACGTTCTGGGGCAGGGCAGCGTTCATCTCGGTTCTTCATATGGTTTCGGTCGGGGGCGCACACTAACACACGGCAAGGGGCGACGGCATGGGTTAGAAATAGGGCTGAATGGTTTGACTTGTATGCCAAAATAACCGGCGGCCCCCCTGGTTTTGGGGACGCCGCCAAGCATTCTACCGGGCAGGGCGCGTCAGCCGCAGGCGGCCACCGCTCGCCTTGCCATCACGCCGATCAGGTGCGCGCGGTACTCGGCGCTGGCGTGGATGTCCGCGTTCAGCCCGTCGGGCGACACCGAGACGCCGTCCAGCGCATCGGCGGAGAAACTGCCGCCCAGGGCGCCTTCCAGCTCGGCCGCCCGGAACACCCCGTCGGCGCCGGCGCCCGTCACCGCGACGCGCACGCCGCCGCCGGTCTTGGCCACCATGACGCCGACCAGCGCATAGCGCGAGGCGGGGTTGGGGAACTTCTGGTAGGCCGCCGCCTCGGGCACCGGGAACCGCACCGCGGTGATGATCTCGCCGTCCTGCAGGGCGGTCTCGAACATGCCGGTGAAGAAGTCGTCGGCAGCGATCTCTCGGCTATCGGTGACGATGGTCGCCCCCAGGGCCAGGCAGGCCGCCGGGTAGTCCGCCGCCGGGTCGTTGTTGGCGATCGATCCGCCGATGGTGCCGCGGTTGCGGACCTGTGCGTCGCCAATGCCGTCGGCCAGCGCCGCCAGCGCCGGGATGGCGCCCGCGACCTCGGCCGAACCGGCCACCGTGGCGTGGGTGGTCATGGCCCCGATGACGACGTTCGTGCCGTCGACGGAGATTCCCTTCAGCTCGGCGATGCCGCCCAGGTCCACCACGTCGGACGGAGAGGCGAGCCGCTGTTTCATGGTCGGCAGGATCGTCTGCCCGCCGGCCAGAAGCGTGCCGTCGGACGCGCCCTTGACCGCCGCCGCGGCCTCGGAGACCGAGCCCGGCTTGTGATAAGTGAACTCGTACATAGCCCGTAACCTCCCTTATTCGGCCGCTTGCAGCCGTTTTGAATCCTGGATCGCCTGCCAGACCCGTCCGGGCGTTGCCGGCATGGCGATGTCCTCGACGCCCAGGGGCGACAGCGCATTGACCACGGCATTGATCACCGCGGGCGGCGAGCCGATCGCTCCCACTTCGCCGACGCCCTTGACCTCCAGCGGGTTCATCGCGCCCAGGACTTCCAGATTGCCGACCGAGAAGGTCGGGATGTTGTCTGCCCGGGGCATGGTGTAGTCCATGTAGGATCCGGTCAGAAGCTGGCCGTCGTCGTCGTAGACGCAGCCCTCCAACAGGGCCTGGCCGATGCCCTGGGCGACGCCGCCGTGGACCTGGCCGTCGCAGATCATCGGGTTGATCACCCGGCCAATGTCGTCGACCACGGTGAACTTGGCCACCTCGGTCACGCCAGTCTCCGGATCGACCTCGACCTCGCAGATGTGGCAGCCCATCGGGTAGCTGAAGTTGAGCGGGTCGTAGAACGCGTTCTCGTCCAGCCCCGGTTCCAGGGTTTCGATGGGATAGTTGTGCGGCACGTAGGCCTGCAGGGCGACCTCGCCGAAGGCCAGCGACTTGTCGGTGCCGGCAACGGTGAAGGTCCCGTCCTTGAATTCGACGTCGGCCTCCGAGGCCTCCATCATGTGCGCCGCGATCTTCGTCGCCTTGTCGACGATCTTCTCGCAGGCCTTGTGGATCGCCGAGCCGCCGACGGCCAGCGAGCGGGACCCGTAGGTGCCCATCCCGAACTGAACCTTGTCGGTGTCGCCATGGCTGATCTCGACCGCCTCGAACGGCACGCCCAGCCGGTCGGACACGAGCTGCGCGAACGTCGTCTCGTGGCCCTGGCCGTGGCTGTGGGTTCCGGTGAACACCGTGACCGAGCCGGTCGGATGAACCCGGACCTGCGCCGACTCGTAAAGGCCGGCGCGGGCGCCCAGTGCGCCGGCGACCGCCGAAGGGGCGATGCCGCAGGCTTCGATGAAGGTGGAGATGCCGATCCCGCGCAGCTTGCCCCGGGCCTCGGACTCCGCCTTGCGGCCGGCGAAGCCGGCATAGTCGGACGCGTCCAGGGTCTGGTCGAAGACCGCAGGATAGTTGCCGACGTCGTATTGCAGCGCCACCGGGGTCTGGTAGGGGAACTGGTCCGCCTGGATCATGTTCTTCTTGCGGATGTCCACCGGGTCCATGTTCATCTCGCGCGCGGCCTTGTCGACCAGGCGCTCGAGAAGATAGCTGCATTCCGGCCGTCCGGCGCCGCGATAGGCGTCCACCGGCACGGTGTTGGTGAACAGCGACTTCACGTTGGCGTAGATGACCGGCGTCTTGTAGACGCCCGCCAGCAGCGTTGCGTAAAGGTAGGTCGGCACCGACGTCGCGAAAGTCGACAGATAGGCTCCCATGTTGGCCATGGTCGAGACCCGCAGCGCCAGAAAATCGCCGTCCGCGTCCATCGCCAGTTCGGCATGGGAGACGTGGTCGCGGCCGTGGGCGTCGGTGATGAAGGACTCGGAGCGGTCGGCGACCCACTTGATCGGGCGCTGCACCTTGCCGGCGGCCCAGGTCACCAGGGCCTCTTCGGCATAGTGGAAGATCTTCGAGCCGAACCCGCCGCCCACGTCCGGGGCGACGACCCGAAGCTTGTGCTCGGGGATCTGCAGCACGAAGGCGCCCATCAACAGCCGGATCACGTGCGGGTTCTGCGACGTGGTGACCAGCGTGTATTCGCCGGTCGCCGGGTCGTAGTCGCCGATCGCCGCGCGCGGCTCCATCGCGTTCGGGATCAGCCGGTTGTTGGTGATGTCGATCGAGGTGACGTGCGCCGCGCCCTGGAAGGCTGCGTCGACGCCGGCGGCGTCGCCCAGTTCCCAGTCGTAGCAGACGTTGCCCGTGGTGTCGTCGTGCACCTTCGCACTGGACGCCTCGGCCGCGGCCGTCATGTCCAGCACCGCCGGCAGTTCTTCGTAGGTGACCTCGATCTTCTCGGCCGCGTCGCGGGCCTGGGCGCGGGTCTCGGCCACCACCAGGGCGACCTGGTCGCCCACGTGGCGCACCTTGTCGGCCACCAGGATCGGGTGCGGCGGCTCCTGCATCGGGGTGCCGTCCTTCGAGGTGATCAGCCAACCGCAGGGCAGGCCGCCGATTCCGGCCTCTGCCACGTCCTTGCCGGTGAAGACGGCGACGACGCCGGGCGCGCTTTCGGCGGCGCTGGTGTCGATGGCCGTGATGCGCGCATGGGCATGCGGGCTGCGCAGGATATGCCCATAGGTCTGGCCGTGACGGTTGATGTCGTCGGTGTAGTTGCCTTTGCCGGTCAAAAACCGCTGGTCTTCGACACGCTTCACCGAGGCGCCGATTCCGGTCTCGCTCATGATGTCTCCTCCCTCAGAATCGACGCGGTCAGCCGCGCATGGTCGTGGTGGCCTGCTGAATGGCCTTGACGATGTTGTGGTAGCCGGTGCAACGGCAGATGTTGCCTTCCAGCCACTCGCGGATCTCCGTCTCGGAGGGATCGCTGTTCTTCTGCAGAAGGTCGATGGCGCTGATCACCATGCCCGGCGTGCAGAAGCCGCATTGAAGGCCGTGATTGTCGCGGAAAGCCTCCTGCATCGGATGCAGGGTCCCGTTGCTTGCCAGGCCCTCGATGGTCGTCACCTCGGCGCCGTCCGCCTGGACTGCCAGCATCGTGCAGCTCTTCGCGGAGTCGCCGTTCACCATCACGCAGCAGGCGCCGCACTGGCTGGTGTCGCAGCCCACATGCGTGCCGGTGAGGCTGAGTGTCTCTCGCAGAAACTGGACTAGCAGGGTGCGCGGTTCGACGTCACCCGAAACGGACTTGCCGTTTACCGTCATGGAAACGGTGGGCATACCTGTCCTCCCTATACGTGGTTGTAACCCCTATCCTGGGACGGCTCTTGTTTGCCCGGCCGCCGCATGGCGCGGCAGCGGGAGTGGGGGCCGCCTCACGACCGTTGCGGTTTCGTTGGCGCGAGTTTGGGACGTGCCATCTCGGAGGTCAAGGCCGAGCGTGTCCCAGCCGCCCCCTCCGCTTCGCCATCGCCCGTACGACAGTCGCTACTGCGCGGCCAGGATCAAAAGCACCGCCACGATGACCACGATCAGGACGATCCAGGTCAGCGGCCGCATCCCCTTGCGTTCCGTGACCGGGCGCTCCGGGATCTCTTTCCGCTCCAACGCGGGCGAGGGCTGCGCCTCTCCGGCCGCGGCCGCCGGTGCGGCTTCGGCCGACGGGCCGCCCACTTCCGCGGCGAACTTGCCGAAGAAATCGTTCGCCATCTTCTTCGCCGTGGAGTCGATCAGCCGCGAACCGATCTGAGCCAGCTTGCCGCCGACCGTGGCGTGCACGGTGTATTTCAACAGCGTTGCTTCGCCGTCCTCTTCAAGCGTCACCGTGGCGCCGCCCTTGGCGAAACCGGCCGGCCCGCCCTTGCCCTCGCCTGAGATGGTGTAGCCGTTCGGCGGGTCGATGTCGGACAGCGTGACGTCCCCGCTGAACTTGGCCTTGACCGGCCCCACCTTCGCCTGGACCGTTGCGGAGAAGCCCGTATCGGACGTTTTCTCCAGCGTCTGGCAGCCCGGGATCGCCACCTTAAGAACTTCCGGATCGTTCAACGCATCCCACACCGCCTGGCGCGGCGCCGCGATCCTGTATTCACCCGACATATCCATGGAAACAACCCCACTTTGCCTGTGTGTTTATTCTCTGCGGAGAAGCTAGTGCGCGGACGGGGTCAAGGCAACCTCACCCCCCTGCATGCGCCGGGAATGACTCATCGCCCCGCTGCGCCGCGCTGCCAAGTGGCTCCAAACCTTAGGAAATCGGGAGGTTTCATTCGTTAACGCCCGATTAGGGATGCCTGTCTTAGGATGTCGAGGTTCGGTGGGAGGACCCCGGATGACCACAATGGCAGTCGATACGGTCATTGATGTCGCGTTCTGGTTCATGGACAAGGCGCGCTCGGAGGACGTCTATCTGCAGGTGCAGAAGCTGCAGCGATTGCTGTACCTGTCCCAGGGTCACTACGCGCAGGCCTATCACGGTCGCAAGCTGATGCCGGCGATCTTCCAGGTCTTTCAGGCGGGTCCGATCGAGCCGAACACCTACCGCATCATGGAGGCCGGCCGGCCTGACATCCGGGTGGTCAACCTGCCGCCCGAGGTCGCCAACTTTTTGGACCGGATCTGGCTGCGTTACGGCCACCACGGCACCGACCACCTGAACCAGGAGGTCAAGGCCCACGAGATCGTCTGGCGGGTCCTGCGCAAGGGCGAGGGCGAGGAGATTCCCTTCTCCTTGATGGCAGCCTTCTTCCAGCAGCTTGGGACGACGCCGCGGCGGCGCACGATCAAGACGCCGGCCGGCCGCCGGCTGCAGAAATGGGTTCCGTCGGGGCGTCCGGTTGCCCGCAGCGTCACCCAGAACTAACCGAAGACTTAGCCGCCGCCCGGTTTGCGGCACACGATGTCGATCGGCCTGACGCGGCCGTGCTCGATATTGCCGGCGCTGTTTCGCATTTTCTCGCGCGCACCGGCCCCCATCAGAATATGCGGCCCCAGTTTGGGCGGTCCGTCCCGTGCAATCTGCGCGCGCTGGGCGCGGTTCGCGGCGATCACCGTCTCGCTGTGATCGCGCCAGGACACCAGGTCGTAGCCGGCCGTGGCGATGGCCTGCTTTGCCGCGTCCGGTGTCTGCAGATAGCTGTTCGACCCGTTTGAAGACCAGGGAACGGGATAGACCGGATCGCCGCCGTCGCCGCGGGCAATCTCGGCGAACGCGGCCACGCCGCCCGGCTTCAGCACGCGAAAGATCTCGCCGTAGAACCGGGACTTGTCGGCGATGTTCATCGAGACGTTTTGGGAATAGGCCGCATCGAATGTCCCGTCTGCGAACGGCAGGTCCGTCGCCGAGCCGACCTCGATCGTGATCCGCTCGTCCAGCCCGACGATTTGGTTGAGACGCCGGGCGACGGCGCAGAACTCTTCGGTCAGGTCGATCCCGGTGACCCGGCAGCCGAACCGGTCGGCAACGTAGCGTGCCGGGCCGCCGATGCCGCATCCCACGTCCAGAACGAGGCAATCGCGGGCGAGGTCGAGGCTGTCCAGCAACTCCTTCGTCGCCAACAGTCCGCGGCCGTGGAAATGATCCAGTTGCGCCAGATCGGCGACGGTCGCCGAGTCGATGTCGATGCCGGCCGATGCCATTGCCGCGGCGATCGATGCAAACAGGGTGCCGTGCGTATAGTGGTCGCGAACCTGTTGTTCAGTGCCCATGTTCACCTCTCATCGCTTGACCTGTTCCAGGGCCTGCGCCGGCATCCCCGATCACGAAAGTCCGGCCTGTGATGGCACGGGGGCTTGCCCTTGCACCCGGTTCGATAATACTCAGTACTCTGGTTCTTGGGGCTGCCGCGAGTGGTTCGGCTCGACAGGGAAGTAGAGGGGGCATGGGCAAATCGGTCTTGCGGGCTGTGGGTACGGCCGTTGCGGGCGCAATGACTGCGGCGGCATTCTCTACAGGTGCGTTTGCTGCCGGTGTGGGCGCGCCGCATCTGGATGGGGCGGAACTGAACCTGTTCTGGACAGTTCCGTTCGCCGGGATCCTGCTGTCCATCGCCATCATGCCGCTGGCCCTTCCAACGATCTGGCACCATCATTTCGGCAAGTTCTCTGCCTTCTGGGCGCTCTCTTTCCTATTGCCGTTCCTTGTCCTGTTCGGCTGGCAGCTTGCCCTGTTCGAACTGCTGCACGTGCTGCTTCTGGAGTACATCCCCTTCATTATCCTGCTGCTGGCGCTGTTCACCGTGGCCGGCGGTGTGCGTTTGCGGGGCAGCTTGCGAGGAACGCCCCTGGTCAACACATTGATCCTTTTTGTCGGTACGTGCATCGCAAGCTGGATGGGCACGACCGGCGCGGCGATGCTGTTGATCCGTCCCTTGCTGCGGGCCAACGACAGGCGGAAGTACAAAGTTCACACAATGGTGTTCTTCATATTCCTGGTCGCCAACATCGGCGGCTCGTTGACTCCCCTTGGCGATCCGCCCCTGTTCCTGGGTTTTCTGAAGGGCGTGTCCTTTTTCTGGCCCACGACGGAGATGTTCCTGCCCATGCTTTTGGTGTCGGGCATTCTCCTGGTTCTGTATTACGCCATCGACGTGCAGCTCTTCAGACGCGAGGGCATCGACATCGAGTCCGATACCGAGGAGCATGCAGAGGACGGTGCGCTGCGGCTGGAGGGCCGCATCAACCTTGCCCTGCTGGCCTGTATCGTCGGCGCGGTGCTGATGAGCGGTCTTTGGAAACCCGGCATCTCGGTGGACGTCTTTCACGTCCCCGTCGAGGTGCAGAACGTCCTGCGGGACCTTCTGCTGGTGGCGATCGCCTTTGCCTCGTGGAAACTGACCGACATGGAGAGCCGCAAAGCCAACGGCTTCACCTGGTTCCCGATCCTGGAGGTCGCCAAGCTGTTTATCGGCATCTTCATCACGATCATCCCGGCGATTGCTATTCTGAAGGCGGGAACCGCCGGCGCGCTGGCGCCGATCGTGTCGCTGGTGACCGCGGAGGACGGGACGCCGGTGAACGCCGTCTATTTCTGGGCCACCGGTCTGTTGTCCAGCTTCCTGGACAATGCCCCCACCTATCTGGTGTTTTTCAACACCGCGGGCGGCGATGCGGTGGAACTGATGGGGCCGCTTGCCGGGACCCTGCTGGCCATCTCGGCCGGCGCGGTCTTCATGGGCGCCAACACCTATATCGGCAATGCCCCGAACTTCATGGTCCGGTCGATCGCCGAGGAAGGCGGCGTGAAAATGCCCAGTTTCTTCGGCTATATGGCCTGGTCGTTCGGCATTCTGACGCCGCTGTTCGTCCTGACGACGTTCGTATTCTTCCTGTAGCCGCCGTCCCTCAGTGGGACAGCAACACCGGCACTGGGCACTTGGTCATGATGTACCGGGATGCGCCGCCGAAAAGTTTCTCCTTGATCCCCATCTGTCCGTAGGCACCCATCACGATCAGGTCGACGCCATGCTGTTGGGCGACGTTGATGATCTGGTCGCCGATGCGGGAGTCCTGAATGTGGTGGTCAGACACCGCGTCGATCCCGTGGCTCTTCAGATAGCGCAGGATGCCGGTGGCCGGATTGTCGTGCTTTTCCGGATCAACGTCGGCCGTGAAGACGATCACCTCAGACGCCGCCTGGATGATTTCCAGGGCGTCGCGCACCGCCCGGATCGCCTCGCCCGTGGGTTTCCAGGCGATCATGACTTTTTTCGGGTGGTTCCAACCGGTGGCATTGAAACCTCCGGGCAACATGAGAAACGGTGCGCCCGCCCGCATAACGAGTTCTTCGGTCTGCTTGTAAAAGATCCGGTCTTCCAGGTCCTCGACGGTGATCTGACTGATGATGATCAGGTCGGACAGCGACGTGTATTCGAAGACGGACGTGAAATGCTCGCTGTCAGAGCGGGCCCAGTCCCACTCCACCTTGGCGGCCTTGCACCGCTTGGCGACCTCGCGCCGCAAGTCCTCGGCATGTTGCTGGATCTTCTCCTGGTTTTCGGCCAGGTAGCCGCCGCGTCCGACCGCGCCGACGGGGATCTTGACCTCGTGATAGTAGAGCGCCATCAGATGGGCCTGGAAATGCTTGCAGATATTCACGCCGGCCTGGAGCCGGGTCTCCGTTTCCGGGTCGTCCCCCAGATGCACGAGTACGTTCTTGGTCGCCATGGGTCCTCGCAGCTCTTCGCGGTCGCCCCGAAGCTAATCCCCGCATCCGGCCGTTGCAATGGCGATCACCGGGCAAAAACGATGCATTGCGGCCCGAAGCCTTGAATATCGCACCCGCCGGGGCAAATCCCGTTAACATGCGGCCCGCAGATGACAGTCTAGTATCGGGACCGGAATGAGCCAGGACCAGGCCGACATTGCCGGCGCCGGCGGCGAGCGCAACGAGCTCGGCACGCTGCGGACGCTGTTGCCCTATCTGTGGCCCAGCACGCGGGCGGAACTGCGCGTGCGCGTGCTGTTGGCCCTGGCCTGCCTGGTGGCGGCCAAGCTGGCCAACGTCGCCGTCCCCGTCTTCTACCGCGACGCGGTCGATGCCCTGAACGTCGAAACCGGCGCCGTCATCGCGCTGCCGATCGCGCTGATCCTGGGTTACGGGCTGGTCCGGCTGATGACCCAGGTGTTCGGCGAGCTGCGCGACGCCCTGTTCGCAAGGGTCGGCCAGCACGCGATCCGCACCGTGGCGCTGCACACGTTCCAGCACCTGCACAACCTGTCGCTCAGGTTCCATTTGGACCGCCAGACCGGCGGCTTGAGCCGGGTGATCGAGCGCGGTGTGAAGGGAATCGAGTTCCTGCTGAACTTCATGCTGTTCAACATCCTGCCCACGCTGCTGGAGATCTTCCTGGTCTGCGGCATCCTGTGGGGCCTGTTCGATATCTGGTTCGCGCTGGTCACCTTCGGCACCATCGCCACCTATATCGCCTACACGCTGATCGTGACCGAGTGGCGCCTGAAATACCGGCGCGCCATGAACCAGAAGGACGAGGAGGCGAACACCAAGGCGATCGACAGCCTGCTGAATTTCGAGACGGTCAAGTATTTCAACAACGAGGCGCACGAGGCGTCCCGCTTCGACTCGGCCATGCGCGGCTACGAGGACGCCGCGGTGAAGTCGATCATGAGCCTGTCGGCGGTCAATGTCGGCCAGGGTTTCATCATCTCGGCGGGCCTGATCTCGCTGATGGCGATGGCGGGCATGGGGGTGGTCGCGGGCACGATGTCGGTCGGCGACTTCGTCCTGGTCAACACCTACCTGGTGCAGCTTTACCTGCCGCTCAATTTCCTGGGCTTCGTCTATCGCCAGATCCGCCAGTCCCTGACCGACATGGACAAGATGTTCCGGATCCTGGACATCCGCACCGACGTTGCCGACCGGCCGGACGCGGGCGAACTGGGCCTGGACCGTGGCACGGTCACGTTCGACAAGGTCTTTTTCGGCTACGACCCGCGCCGGCCGATCCTGAAGGACGTCTCCTTCACCGCCCATCCGGGCGAAACCGTTGCGATCGTGGGGCCCACCGGCGCCGGCAAGTCGACGATCAGCCGGCTGCTGTTCAGGTTCTACGACGTCACCGACGGCACGATCACCATCGAGGGCCAGGATGTCCGGACCCTGACCCAGCAGTCGGTGCGCCGGGCGATCGGCATCGTTCCTCAGGACACCGTGCTTTTCAACGACACGATCTTCTACAACATCGCCTACGGCCGGCCGGGCTCCAGCCCGGCGGAAATCGAGGAGGCGGCCCGCCATGCCCGCATCCACGATTTCATCATGGCGCTGCCGGACGGCTATCACACCCGGGTCGGCGAGCGCGGCCTGAAGCTTTCCGGCGGCGAGAAACAGCGCGTGGCGATCGCCCGGACGATCCTGAAGAAGCCCCAGATCCTGCTGTTCGACGAGGCGACGTCGGCGCTGGACACCGCCACCGAACGGGAGATCCAGAAAAGCCTGCACGAGGTCTCCGCCGGCCACACCACCCTGGTCATCGCCCACCGTCTGTCGACCGTGGTCGACGCCGACGAGATCATCGTTTTGGACGAGGGCCGTATCGTTGAGCGCGGCAAGCACGCCGCGCTGCTGGAGCACAAGGGCACCTACGCCAAGATGTGGGCCCGCCAGCAGGAGGCCCAGCAGGTCGAAGGCCCGGTGCCGCGGCCGTCGCTGGAGCCGGACGCAGCGGATTAGGCCGGGCATCAAGGTTGCACAGTTCGTACACTAGCGCAGGCCGGCCCAGCGAACCCGGCTTATTTGCCGGGAGTGGTCGGCGACCACAGCCGCTACGATGATGATGCCTTTTGCGATGTTGATGTAGAAAACATTGATGCCCAGGAACGTGAAGCCCGAGGTAAGCGACCACTCCACTGTCCGCGCAGCGCACGACGAGGTCGAATCTGCGCGCGCACTTCAGGGGGTCGGCGTCTGATATGAGGCGGTCTTGCCCGCAGGCGGTCCTTATTCTCGGCATTGCCCCAGGCCGCATGCACGGTATCGTTGGATTCGGGAGGCAAGCATGACGGATCTTTCGCGCATCAGCCGCAACGATTTCGTCATCGTCGGGCGGGCGGGAATGGATTTCTATCCCGACCCGCCCGGGACCAAGACGGAAGAGGCGACCAACTTCTTCGCCTGCCTTGGCGGGTCTTCGGCCAATATCGGTGTGGCCATCACCCGTCACGGCGGCAAGGCCGCACTGGTCACTTCGGTCTCAGACGACGCGATCGGGCGGTTTGCGCTGAGTCAGCTTTCGCACTACGGCGTCGACGCGAAGCACGTGAAGTCCGTCGGCGGCGAGGCGCGCAACTCCCTTGCGGTCGTCGAATCGCGGGTCGAGGACCACCAGTCGGTGATCTACCGCAACGGTGCGGCGGATTTCCAGATGACGGTCGACGACGTCGCCGCGGTCGACTATGCGCCCTATGGCGCGCTCATCACCACCGGCACCGTCTTTGCCGCCGAACCGTCGCGCAGCGCGGCGTTCCACGCCTTCGATCTGGCCAAGCAGGCGGGGCTGCTGCTGATCTTCGACCTGGACTACCGGCCCTATTCCTGGCCATCGGCCGAAGTTGCGGCGGAGACCTATTCGCGCGCCGGCGCTCTTTGCGACATCATCGTCGGCAATGACGAGGAGTTCGGTTTCATGGCCGGCGGCATCGAAAAGGGGCTTGAAAAGGCGCGTGCACTGGCCCATTCGAGCGCCGCGATCGTCATCTACAAATTGGGCGAGAAAGGCGCAATCACGATCACGGCGGAGGACGAGTTCCGGACCGGCATCTACCCGATCACCGCGCTGAAACCCACCGGTGCCGGCGATAGCTTCATGGGCGCTTTCATCTCCGCCCTTGCCGCCGGCCACGGCCTGCGCGACTGCGTCCTGCGCGGGTCTGCCTGCGCGGCAATCGTGGTCTCGCGCGTCGGCTGCGCGCCCGCGATGCCGACGACCGCCGAACTGGAAGATTTTCTTGCAACCCACCCGGGCCCGACCGAAGCCTGAAAGGATCGACCCATGCACATCGCACCCTACGACAATCACAACGAACCCATCGTCGCCCCCGACAACGACTGCGTCCCGCTCAATTATTTCAACATCGTCAAGCTGACCAAGGGCGAGACCTTTGAGTATCGCGTGCCCGGCTACGAGACATGCGTCGTGCCGGCGACCGGGACCGTAGACGTCACGGTGAAGGGGCAGTCGTTCGAGAAGATCGGCAACCGCACAGCCGATGTCTGGGACGGCGAACCGGAAGGCGTCTATATCCCCACCGGCGTCGCCGCACAGATGGTCTGCGTGTCCGACAAGGCGGAGGTTTTTGTCGCCGGTGCGAAGTACGACGACGTGCTGGAGCCGTTCGCCGTGCGCAGCGACGAGATCGATTCCGTGCAGTACGGGTCGGACGACACCAAGACCCACCGTAAGATCAAACACATCCTGGGCCAGAAGCAGCACGGCAAGGTCGGCCGGCTCCTGGTGTCGGAGCTGTTCACGGTGGGCCAGGGCGGCTGGTCCGGTTTTCCCTCGCACATGCACGACACCGACCATCTGCCCGACGAATCCCGGCACGACGAGACCTACAATTTCCGTTTCCGCCCCAATTACGGATCGGGATTGCAGATGTTGCAGCGCGAGGACAACAAGCCTGGCGACGCCTATCACATCGTCGACGGCTCAACGGTCTGCATCGACAAAGGCTACCACCCCTGCGCGGCGTTGCCGGGATACGAGATGTACTACTTCACGATCCTGGGCGGACTCAGCCAGCGCAGCCTGAAGCAGAACTTCCAGCCCACCCACGCGGCGCAACTCAAGACCATACCCGGCATCATAGACATGGTGGCCAAGTTCAAATGACCCTGGCGACCCTGTCCCAGGTGCTGCAGCCCGCCCTGAGGGACGGTTATGCCGTCGCGGGCCTGGTGGTCCTGGGCTGGGAGGACGCGCGCGCCTATGTCAAGGCAGCGGAGGCGGAAGGGGCCCCGGTCATCCTTCAGGCCGGCCCCGGCTGCCGGGCGCATACGCCACTTCCCGTGCTGGGCGCCATGTTCCGGACCCTGGGCGAGGCTGCATCGGTGCTGGTCGTCGCCCATCTCGACCATGGGACAACGGCCGACGAATGCCGCGAGGCGATCGACTGTGGCTTTACTTCGGTGATGTATGACGGCTCGCGCAAGCCTTTGGATCTGAATATCGCAGAAACCGCGGCAATCGCCGCCATGGCCCGAGACGCGGGCGTCTCCTGCGAGGGCGAGATCGGCTTCGTCGGCTATGCCGAGGGCGAGGCCTCCGCCCGCACCGATCCTGAAGATGCGGCCCGCTTCGCCCGAGAAACCGGCGTCGATGCGATGGCCGTTTCGGTCGGCAATGTCCACCTGCAACAGACGGCCACCGCGGAAATCGACCTGGAGGCCTTAAGCGCGATTGAAGCCGTCACCGACGTTCCCCTGGTGATCCATGGCGGTTCCGGCGTGCCGCCGGATGTGCGCAGCCGTCTGGCCCGGACTTCAAAGATCTGCAAGTTCAATATCGGGACTGAACTGCGCATCGCCTTCGGTCGGGCGTTACGCGAAGCGGTCGACCGCGACCCCCAGCGGTTCGACAGGGTGTCGATCCTGAAAGAGGTCGAAGACCCGGTTTGCACCGCGGCCCGTCACGTGATCCGGGCATTGTGCGCCCCGGACATGGAGATTCGAACGGCCTAGACGGCGCCCGCTGTGATCCCGGTCACAGTTCTGACGGCATTCGTCCACTAGCAATTCGCCCGGGCCCGCACCGCCGCCACTGTCGACCGGTGCGGTGTCCTGGTGTAAGATCCATTACACCCGGGACGGACCCTTTGCTGCATTGCCGGTGTCCCGCTTATCAACATTTCAGACAGGAATTGCGCCGGCAGCGCCGGCCCTGCCTGTTTCGAAGAAAAGGAGGCAAGCAATGCCGCTGAGAATCAATGACGAAGCCCCCAACTTCACCGCCGAAACCACCGAAGGCACGGTCGTCTTCCACGACTGGATCGGCGACGGCTGGGCGATCCTGTTCTCCCATCCCAAGGATTTCACCCCGGTCTGCACCACCGAGCTGGGCTATATGGCCGGGCTGAAGGACGAATTCGCGAAACGCAATTGCAAGATCCTGGGCCTCAGCGTCGACCCGGTGGGCAACCACGCCGAATGGTCCAAGGACATCGAGGAAACCCAGGGCCATGCGGTCAACTACCCGCTGATCGGCGACCCCGACCTTGCGGTGGCCAAGCTCTACGACATGCTGCCGGCCGACGAGGGCGAGACCTCGGAAGGGCGGACCGCGGTCGACAACGCCACCGTGCGCACGGTCTTCCTGATCGGACCGGACAAGAAGATCAAGATGATGCTGACCTATCCGATGAGCACCGGCCGCAATTTCGACGAAGTTCTGCGGGTTCTGGATTCCTGCCAGCTCACGGCCAAGCACCAGGTGGCGACGCCGGTCAACTGGCAGCAGGGCGACGACGTCATCATCGTGACCGCCGTCTCCGACGAGCAGGCCAAGGAGAAGTTCCCGGGCGGCTGGAAGACGGTGAAGCCGTACCTGCGGATCGTGCCGCAGCCAGCGGATTAGGCGCTGGCCAAACGCAGGCTGTACCGCCTGCAGCCAGATGCTTCGTGACGGCGCGCTGACGCGCGCCTCCTTGAGCCATGAGGGTTAATGCACCTCTCACCCTGAGGAGCGCCCGAAGTGCGCGTCTCGAAGGGTTTGGCTGCCATAATGCAAGTGCCTACCGCAGCTCCACCGCATAGCTGTCCAGCGCCGGCGGCTCTTCGATCAGGCCCTGCTTTTCGAGGAACGCCGCGAACCGGGCGTAGCGCGCCCGGTCCAGCGCCGCCGGCCGCAGCGCAAAGCGGGGCAGGGTGTCGGCCCAGGCGCGGCGGTTGAGCTCGTTGTCCAGCTCCGCCGGGCTGTAGGAAACGAAGCTCTCCCATGCTTCGTCGGGGTGATTGATCATGTACTGGGTGGAGGCCTCCACGACGTCCACGAATCGGGCGATCCGTGGATCGTCAATCCGGTCCCGGTGGGCGACGACAATCAGTTCGTCATAGGCGGGCACGCCTTCTTCTTCCGGGTAGAAGGCCCGGCCCGGCCGGCCCTCGATCTCCATCTGGTTCAGTTCGAAATTTCGGAAGGCGCCGATCACCGCGTCGGTCTGGCCCGCAAACAGCGACGGCGACAGGGCCCAATTCACGTTGATCAGCGTGACATCCTCGAGGCTTAACCCGTGTTTTTCAAGCATCGCCGCAAGCAACGCATCCTCGAAACCGCCGACGGAAAAACCGATCCTGCGCCCCTTCAGGTCGGCGATCGACTGGACCGGTCCGTCTTCCATGACCACCAGCGAGTTGAGCGGCGTCGCCACCAGGGTCGCCACCCGCACCAGCGGCAGCCCCTGCGCCGCCTGCACGTGAAGCTGCGGCTGGTAGGAGATCGCAATGTCCGCCTTGCCCGTGGCGACGAACTTCGGCGGGTCGTTCGGGTCGGCCGGTGCGATCAGCTCGACCTCCAGGCCCGCGGCGGCGAACATGCCGCGCTGCTGGGCGACGATCAGCGGGCCGTGGTCGGGATTGACGAACCAGTCCAGCAGCACCGTCAGCCGGTCGGCGGCGCCAGCGCCGGCGGGCGCGAGCAGGAGTGTGAGGGCAAGAGCCAGGCGGACGAACCGCGCCAGGAACGGACTCATGAGTGGGCTTCCTTTCAAGTTTCAGGCGGGCAGGGTGTCGAGCGTTTCCGGTTGCCACGGCAACGCCTTGCGAAGGGAGATGTCGACCAGCGCGTAGAGCGCGACGGCCAGCGTCGCGAGGACGAGAAGCGCGGCGAACATCAGATCGATCTGCATCCGCCCGTTGGCATGCAGCATCAGATAACCGAGCCCCGCCGACGAGCCGACCCATTCGCCGACCACGGCGCCGATCGGCGCGACCGCCGTGGCGATGCGCAGGCCCGACGCGAAGGCCGGCAGCGCGGCTGGCAGGCGGATCAGGCGCAGCTGGCTGATTCCGTCGGCGCCCATGGTCCGGGCCAGGTCCAGCCAGCCGGGGTCGGTGCGCCTGAGACCGTCATAGAAGGCCGCGGTAACCGGGAAATAGATGATCAGGATCGCCATCACCACTTTCGACGCCATGCCGTAGCCGACCCAAAGCACCAGGATCGGGGCCAGCGCGAAGACCGGGATCGCCTGGCTGACCACCAGCACCGGCAACAGCCAGCGCCGCGCCGGCCGGAACGCCGTCATCACCAGGGCGCTGAGGGCGCCCAGCAGCGTGCCGCCGGCGAGTCCCAGCAGGATCTCCGCAGCCGTATGGGCCGCATGCGGCAGCACCAGCGCGCGCTTGTGCCAAAGCACGGTCAGGACCTGGCCTGGCCCCGGCAGGATGTAGCTGGGCGCATCGGTCAGCCACACGACCGCCTGCCACAGCGCGATCAGCCCGGCGGCGATCGCCAATGCCCGCAACCCACGCATCAGGCCGCCTCCGTACCCGCCGCCAGGCGCTCCAACAGGTCCGCCTGCAGCGTCAGGATCGCGCTGTCGTAGGAGTCCCGGGGCGGCGCGCCCGGCGGGACAAGGCCGGCGTCGATGGTTGCGGGAAACCCGCTCAGCACATGCACGGCGTGCCCCAGCCGCAGCGCCTCCAGCGGGTCGTGGGTGACCAAGAGGACGGTGCGGCCGGCCAGCAGCCGGGCCGCCAGATTCTGCAGATTGAACCGGGTGATGGCGTCGACGGCGGAGAACGGCTCGTCCATCAGCACGATGGGCCGATCCTCCATCAACGTCCTGGCCAGCGCCGCACGCTGGCGCATGCCGCCCGACAGCGTCGCCGGCCGGTCGCCGGCCCGACCTTCCAGGCCGACTTCGGCCAACAGCCGCCGGGCGCGTTCCAGGTCGGGCCGTTCGCCGCGCAGCCGCGCGCCCAGGACGACGTTCTCCAGAACGCTAGCCCAGGGCAGCAACAGGTCCTGCTGCCCCATCCAGACGATCCTGCCGGCCAGATCGCGGCCGCTGCCGTCGGCGATCTCGGCCTCCGGGTTCGGCGGGATCAGGCCCGCCACCAGCCGCAACAGCGTCGATTTGCCGACGCCGCTGGCCCCCAGAAGGCAGGTCGTTCGGCCCGCGGCCAGCGTCATGGAGAAATCGCGGAACAGCCAGGCGCCGTCGTAGCGGACGCCGGCGCTGCGGATCTCGACACTCGTGGTTTCTACGGACGAAAGGTTCATGTCCCACGCGTCCCTACGCCGGTCCTAACCGGATCAGGTTCTAGGGGTCGTCCTCGATCGGCCCATCGGGGCCAGGGACGTCTCAGCCGCTTGTGCGGGCGGCTCCCCCCGGTGATGACACATAAATGACGCTTAACCGCCCCCTTGGCAAGGCCGGGCCATCGGTCTAGGTGAGGGGATCATGGTGCGCCCGGTTTATATCGGTTCGGAGATCTACCGCCGCTCGACCTATGGGTCGCGCCATCCCCTGGCCATTCCAAGGGTTTCGACGGTGACCGACCTGGTCCGCGCGCTCGGCTGGCTGGATGACGGCGCCTACCTGGACAGCCCGCGCGCTACCCCCGACCAGCTCACCCGGTTCCACACGCCCGCTTATGTGGACGCGGTGATGCGCGCGGAACGGGACCAGGCGTTGAGCCGGGTCGAGCGCGAACGCTTCAACATCGGCGTCAACGGCAACTCCATCTATGGCGAGATCTTCCGCCGCCCGGCGACCGCCTGCGGCTTCTGCTATTTCAACGATCCGGCCCTGGGCATGCTGGCGATGCTGGACGGCGGCCTGACCCGCATCGCCTATGTGGACATTGACGCCCATCACGGCGACGGGGTGCAGGACGCGTTTGCCGACGATCCGCGGGTGCTGACCGTCTCGGTCCACGAGCAGGGCCGCTGGCCCGGCACCGGCGACGCGGAAGACCGGGCAGGGGGCGCGGCCCGCAATATCCCGGTCCCGCCGGGCTTCAACGACAGCGAGTTCCGTTTCGTCCTGGAGACCGCGATCCTGCCGCTGGTCCAGGGATTCGAACCCGAGGCGATCGTCGTTCAATGCGGCGCCGATGCCTTGAGGAGGACCCGCTGAGCAAGCTGTCGCTTTCCAACAATGCCCATCGCCTGGCCGTGCAGGCTTTGAAACCGCTGGCGCCGCGTCTGCTGGTCCTCGGTGGCGGCGGATACAATCCCTGGTCGGTCGCCCGCTGCTGGACCGGCGTCTGGGCCGCGCTGAACGATTTTCCGGTTCCGGACCGGCTGCCCCCGGAGGCTGAAGCCGTTTTGCGGGCGCTGCAATGGAACCGGCGCGAGGGCCGAAACCCGCCGGAACACTGGATGACGACCCTGGCCGACAGCCCACGGGAAGGCCCGATATCCGACACGCTCCGGCACAGCGTGGCGACGGCCATGGCCCCTATGTAGGCGATTCTGGCGGGACCGGTGGTTACCGGTAGTTCTCCGGCCCGAACAGAGGCTGGATTGCGAACATGCCGAACTGCGCGACCCAGTGCGCGACCTTGCGATAGTCGCCGGACCAGTTCTGCGGATCGTCGTAGCTGGCCCTGACGTGCGCCGCATAGCGCTCGGCCAGGGACGCGCGCCCAGTTGCGACGGAGACGTCCCACAGCCCCCAGGCCCGGCTGAAATTCAGGCCGTATTCATGCGCCCGGCGCGGGTCGGTGACGGGTTGGAGTTTGTCCAAGGCGGGAAGAAACGCATCGATCCAGGCGACCATGTCGTTCCGATCAAACAGCCTGGCGGCAAGCATGGCCCGCACCAGGCACGTCGCCATGAATCCGCCGCGCTGGTCCTCGGGCGTGCAAGGCCGATCGACCACCAGGAAGTATCGGCGTGCGATGGGCAGCACGTCTGCGATCAGCTGAAAATCGCGCCGGTAGGCCGCATAGTCCAGGAGATTGACCAGCGCCCAGCTCTGATTGCCGTAGCTGCCCCTCCAGGGATCCTTCTCCGCCTTCTTCAACCAGTCGACCAGGCTTTCGGCGATATCATCGGCCATCGGCACCAGGGCCGACGAATTGCGCGTGCGTCCATGCTCGATGCTGAGCCTGAGGAACCATGCCCGGCCGTAGGGCATCTCGAACCGTGGCGCACTCGCCAGATCGGCCCGTTCGCTGTGGATCTTCTCGGGGTCCAGCACATCGTCCACCAGCGATGCATAACGCTCGTCGCCGGTTGCACGTTCGTAGGCGAGAAGGGCCCAGGTCGCATGCACCGACGAATGCCAGTCGATGCAACCATGAAAGGCCGGGTGGCCGGTGTCCTGGCGAACGATGCAGGCCGCGATCGGCTCGGCAAGGGCAGAAGCGATCGCGACGCGGTCGGCGGCGACCGCGGTCGCGTCGGCGCGCACCTCCGCAACGAAACCGCCTGCCAGGCCCACCAGGAAAAGGATGAAAGCTGCGATTGCCGCCCGGGTCGCGGGCGCGCGCGGGCGTTTCCCTGCGGCCGCCGCTGTCTCTCCGGAAACCACGGACACCGCGCGATCTATCGCCGGCTCTGCGCCAACAGGGCGCATCGCCTCATTCGACGAAGGCCAGGTCGAAGCTGCCGCGGGTGCTTGAAATGACCCACTCGCCGGTGATCCTCCGTGCGTCCAGATCAAGCCAGCCCGTGTACTTCACGCTGTGCGAAACGCCGCCCGTTCCGTCATAGGACTTGGTGAAGCTGAGCCGCCCCTCCGGCGTTACCTGGCCCCGAATATTGGCATAGAGATATTCGGACGGTCCCTTACCGAACGTCCTCGGCTCGACCGTGGTTCCCGTCACCGCGCCGTCCTGTACCTTCAGACGCAGAACGAACTCGACGGGCGCGTTGCTCGATCGGGGGGAGTATCTGTAATAGCCTCTCCAGGTGCCCTGCATGTCGTCAACGGTCAGGGCCGGCGGGGGCGGCGGTGGTTCGCTCCGGGCGGCAACCGTGGTTTCCGACTTGGCGGGCGTTTCGGATGGCTCCGACAGGAGCTTCGAGAAGACATATGCCGTCCGGCCGTCGGACAGGGCGATCCTGTACCAGTTCTTGTTCTTCACACGGCCGGTTACGGTCACCTCGGCACCCGGATCCAGGCGTGCGACGACGTCGAAGGATGTTCCCGGTCCGGCGCGAACGTTGCTGCGGTCGTTGGTAACCATGACCGCATCCATCTCGTCCGCGTCGACCGTGAGCGCCGCCGTGGCCGGGCCGGAGGCGCCGGAGGACACCTCAGGCCGTGCCGGGAACGCGCCGTCCCGCGCAACTGCCGGCGCCACCTCGCGGCGGCCGCTGGAGGTGACCGTCTGCTCGCGCAGGTATGTCCGGCGGGCTGCACGCGTCATGTGACGGTCCAGGTAGGCCTTCGTTTCCGCCACCGTGACGGTCCCGTCGCCGTTCTTGTCGCCCTTGCCGTAGAGCGCGTCCAGCAGGTGATGCGTAAACAACCCGTGCTCCGCATTCTCGTCCCAGCTTGCCACCTGGTCGCCGCTCGTCGCCGCCAGGACCGTAAGGTTGCCGGTGTCCTCCTTGATTTCCGCCCTGACGAAGACCGGGCTCGCCCGTTGCAGCAGCATTCCCTTGTGGCTGTCGCCGGAAAAACAGGCGTCGAGAAACACCCGAACCGACCGCGCCTCGGTCAGACGACCGAGGTTGGTGTACAGCAGGTCGATGGGATAGCCGTTGATTTCAGCGGTATCCGGGTCGGCGTCGACGGGAAGCAAATATCCCCGCTTGTCGTGCAGACCGGGCACGCCGTGCCCGGAATAGAAGACCACCACATCCGACGCGCCTTCCGGGTCAAGATAGCTCCAAAGCTTGCCCTGTTGCCGCCGCTCGTTTCCGAAGGTCGACTCCATCGCCGCCTGGGAAGCGTCGCGCAGGTCGATGATATTGTCCGGGTCGAAGCCGAGCACTTCGATGACGTACTGCCTGAAAGCCGCGGCGTCCCGGTGCGCATAGCTGACCTCCGGGACGCGGTCGTTTTGATAGGTTCTGTTGCCGATGATAACCGCCACGCTGTACGGATCCCGGGGTGCGGCCCAAGCCATCGAAACCGCGGTGCAAAGCGCGGCGACTGCCGCAAGCGCCGGAATAAACCGTCTGCACAGGTTCGGTTTTCTGCTTATCAACACCGGCGACCTCCCCAGGCGGTGATTGATCCGATTCTGCATCAGAGTATGCAGCAGCCCCCGGTGCTATGAAAGCTCCATGGCGGTTTTTGGGGCGCCGGACCCGTTCTCAAATGCGTTCGCAATTCAAAGACTTACCACCTATGAGAGCGCCTCCTTGGTTTTTCGCGCCCGATCGGTTGCCAGTGAGATCACGATTCCGCCATGGTCCGGACATGATGGCAGATGCGCGGACGCTGGACGGTTGACATGGGTGCCATGTCGCTTTTAATCCCATTGGCCGGATCACATATCAAAGAAATGCAACCGGGGCCCAAAGACTTAAGCTCCGGAATAAACTGGGGCGGACCCGGCCAGCCCGCAGCAAGCTGGAACACGAGGGTTGCAGATCCGGCCTGCGACGCCTTCCTTGAACCGCGGAGTGCCTTGTTATGAAACACCACCCTCTGCTCGCCGATCCCGGCGGCCCGGCGTTGCCGACGGATTTCCGGGGCGCGGGTGGGGCACTGACGCGGCGGTCCTTTCTCGGTGTGTCGGTCGGCGCGCTGCTGTCGGGGTCGGCGCTTGCGGCCGACGAAGAACTGATTGAACGGCTCGATTCGAAATACAACACCATCCTGGTCTATCGGCGCGGCGACTACGTGACGCTGACGTTCGGATACAACAGGCGGATCTACACCGAGAGCGTCGCCAATACGAAAGACGAGCTCGAACTGCCGGTCTCCTACACCCAGTACATGACCGTCGCACTTGCCTATACGAGCAATATCGACAGCATGCTGGAGATCGGTTTCGGCGGCGGCCGCACGGCCTGGTACCTGCAGCAGTACTTTCCCGACATTCCGGTCACCAGCGTCGAGCTGGACGGAAAGGTCGTGGAAATCGCCAAGAAGTATTTCGGCGTCTACCCGCACGACAAATTCCACATCAAGGAGAAAGACGGCCGGATCTTTCTCGTCCAGAACAAAGAGAAATACGACGTCATCCTGCTGGACGCCTATCGCGGTCCGTTCGTTCCTTTCCATCTGATGACGGAGGAGTTCTACCGGCTGGTGCGTTCGCGCCTGCGCGAGGGCGGCGTGATCGCACAGAACGTGGAACCGTCGACAATGCTGTTCGATGCATCGGTGGCAACGCTTCGATCGGTCTTCGATCAGGTCGACTTCTTTCCGGCCGGCGGCAACGTCGTCTCGGTGGCCTATGACGGCCCGCGCCGCGATGCCGACAGCCTGCAGGCGCGCGCGACGGCACTGCAGCAGTCGCACGGCTTTCGCTATCAGCTGCCCCGTCTCGTGCAGGGGCGTCGCCAGCTGGGCGAGCCGGTCGCGCGGGAACCATTGACCGACGATTTTGCGCCCGTCGAGACGCTGCGGGCGATCGAGAAACACAACGAGAAATGGCTCTAGTCATGAGGCGCGCCTGGCGGGTCGTCGCCGTTCAACTCATCGTCTTCACGCTTGGTTCGGTCGTCATGGGATTCGAGATGCTGGCCAGCCGGTATCTCTACCCCTATTTCGGCGGCAGCATCGAAACCTGGGGCGCCCTGATCGCCACCGTGCTGGCCGCCTTGATGCTGGGCTATTTCGTCGGCGGCTATCTTGTGGATCGCTTCCCCGACCTTCGCATTGCCGCCTTGCTGGTGGCGATTGCCGCGGGATGGATCGCGGCCGTTCGCGAAGGTTCGGGCATCGTGCTCCCGTTCCTGCTGGAGACCATGGGCGACGGCGCCGTCGTGACGATCATGGGATCGGCGATGCTGTTATTCCTGCCGCTCGCGCTTCTGGGGACGCTGCTGCCGTTCGTCATCCGCGTCATCATCTCGGACGTCTGGCATACCGGCCGCGTCACCGGCATTACCTATGCCGTGTCGACGATGGGAAACATCTTCGGCACCCTCTACGTGACTTTCGGACTGATTCCGATCATGGGAGTCCGTTCAATCACCGGGCTCATCGCCTTGACGGCGGCCGCAGGGGCGGTGGGGCTTTATCTGCTGAGAAATGTCGCCAAGGACTAAGGCAATCGCCGCCGTCGTCGCGGTCTGCGCGATTGCCATGGTGTCGAAACCGCTGACGGCCGGTGGCGAGACGGTGCTTGTGCCGGATGCCAATTATCCCGAGGGCCTTCTTTGGGATGCTCAGACCGGGTCTTTGTTCTATGCCGAAATGACCCGCGACCGGGTCATGCGATACGTCGACGGAAGAACGGAAGAGTTCCTGATGATGCCGGACTGCGGACCGACCGGCATCGCCAAAGCCGGGTTCCGGCTGGTCATCGCCTGTCACCTCGGTGGCTATTTGCTGGTCACAGACGCAGACGGCAAACCGCAGCGGCGCATCAAGCAATTGTCCAATGGTGCCCGTCTGCGCAACCCAAACGCCGTTACCAGCGACGGCGTCGGCTTCTATGCGAGCGATTCCGGAACGTTCTCGCCATCGGCGCCGCCGACCGGCGCGATCGTCTACTGGCGTCCTGGCAAAGCCCCGCGTCACCTGGTCAAAGGCTTGCGTTATGCGAACGGGCTCGTGGTGGACCGGGCGCGCAACCGGCTTCTGGTTTCCGAGCATCTGGCCCGCCGTATCCTGGCTTTTCCGATCCTGAATGACGGCGCGGTCGGCCAACCGCAAGTCTTCGCCGATTTCGGGAACATGCTTGCGCCGCTTCGGGAACCGCTGGCAGGTCCCGACGGCCTGGCGCTTGATCCGGAGGGCCGGCTGTTTGCCGCGCTCTACGGCGTCGCGCGCGTCGTTGTCCTCGACTCCGACGGCACAGTCATCGGGCTCTTCATGCGCCCGGAGCGCTACACGACAACCGTCGCCCTTTCCACAACCGAGCCCTACCTGTTCGTTGCAGGCGCGTTCGACAACAGCAAGCGGCCCTATCCGGGACAGGTCAGCAAGATCCCCCTCACCGAGATGAAGACAAGGCGCTAGCGCGGGATCGGTTCAGGTCGAACCACCGAGGTGGTTGCAGCCAGATGTCCTTCGACAGGGCTCAGGATGAAAGCTCGTGACGGCGTGTTACCGCGCGCCAACGGCGCGGTGTTGCGGTGATGGTTCCCCTCTCCCCGGCGGGGAGAGGGTGGACCGCGGCGCGAGCCGCGGGCCGGG
>Ga0209783_1000114_pt1 | contig 29723 bp, 25 predicted proteins | sample WorMetfiPIANOSA1_FD_187395 | JGI IMG/M metagenome (GOLD analysis project Ga0209783, IMG submission 187395) | Marine gutless worms symbiont microbial communities from Max Planck institute for Marine Microbiology, Germany - Olavius filocauda... | ecosystem: Host-associated > Annelida > Digestive... | reverse complement strand
GCGGCCCGACCCCGAATGGCCATCGGGGTCGGGCCATTCCTTACGGAATAACCGGATTCTATCGGATCGCGTTTATACAAGGAGCGCCCGTGAGGGCGCGTCACGAAGGGCGTGGCTGCCAACTGTGACTCCATAATGGGCCGGGTCGCACTTAACCCAGCTCGAACGTTGTGATGCCGAAGATCCGCTGCAGCGGCAGGTCGGGCGCCGGTCCCTCGTACATGCGCGCGGTTTCGAAGACGGGCGTCATGCCGAACCGTGACGCCATGCCGACCGCCGCGTCGTTCGGCTGCGGCGGGTCGAGAAAGACGGGCGCGCCCCCGGCCTGGGCTGCCAGACCCAGGAACAAACGCTCGGCGATCTCCGGCGTGTCGGCGAACAGCGGGCCGATCTTGTATCCCTCGCGGCATCGCCGGATCACGCCGTAGCCGGCGATCGTTCCATCAGGCCCCGGCGCCAGCAGGGCGGTGCGCCCCGCCGGGTCCAGCCAACAGCGCAGGAACGCCTCGCGGCCGGCCGGGAAGAAGGCGCGGTCGTAGGCGACGACCCTGTCGATGTCCCGTGTTCCCACCGGAACCAGCCCGTCGGGTGGGTTGGCGACCGCGACCGTGCCGCCGTAGCGCAGGTTGCGATGGGCCAGCACGAAGCCCGACTTCGCGTAGTTGTCCTGCTGCGCGACAACGCCATCCAGGCCGATGGCGCGCGCCCCCAGGCGGTCCATGCCTGCCTGCCAGATCCGCCAGCCGAGCCCGCGGCCGCGGAATTCGGGATGCACGATATAGAATCCCAGGAAGCCGAAGCCGTCCCCGTAGGCCACGACCGAGATGCAGGCGACCGGCCGGTCATCCATCAGGCCGACGAGAAAACCTTCCGGATCCGCCGCGCGGAAGCAGACCGCGTCTTTCAGGCCCGGGTTCCACCCTTCCGCCGCCGCCCAGTCGATCGCCAGGGCGAGCTCGTCCGCAGTCATCGTGCGGATCGCGTAGCTGTCGGTGGCGTGTGTCATGCGCGGTGCAGTCTAGAGCCCGATCGCCCGCGGCTGAACTGGTGCCGCTAGCGCTCAGGCGCCTCCCCGTCCTCCTTCAGCGAGCGCTGCACTTTGAGGCTCAGCCACACGGCATAGACGGTGGACAGGATCGACAGGGTCAGCCACAGCCGGTCGTGCTGCGTCACCAGTTCGAACACGACCCAGGCCAGGCACACCGCGATCAGCGCGATCCGCCGGCCCAGCGGGCGGAACCAGGCGATGTCGCCGGGAGAGATCATCGCCTAGCCGGCCGCGCGCCGGGCTTGGCGCCATCCGTCAAGCAGGCCGGCATACCGGCTCGCCATGTCGTCGACCGCCGCGGCGTCGGAGATCTCGCCCGCGAACCAGCGCTCGGCGGCGGCGCCGAAGATGCTGCGGCCGACGGCGAAACCCTTGCACACCGGGTAGGCCGCGGCCAGGTCGAAACCGGTCTTCAGATCCGCCTCCGGCGCCTCAAGGCCCAGCAACAGCACGCCGCGGCAATAGGGGTCGTGCCGCTCGATCACCGCGGCGAGCGCGTCCCAGGTGGCCCGGTCGCGCGATGGCTCCAGCTTCCACCAGTCGGGGAAGACGCCGATTTCGTAGAACCGTTCCATGACCGATGCGACCGTCCCCGGCTCGACGGGGCCGGACTTGCCAGCCACGATCTCCAGCAGGAACTCGTGGCGGGTTGCCCGGCACGCCGCCTGCAGGGTCGCGACCTGGCGTTCCTGTTCCGCGCGCAGGTCGGCCGGGTCGTCCGGGTGATAGAAGACCAGGCACTTGACCACATATTCCTGCGGCCACTCGTCCAGGGTCACGCCCACATCCGGGCCGCCTTCGAACCGCAACGGCACCGAGCCCGGCAGTTCGATCGGCCACCCGATCCAGGCGCCGGACGCGGTGGCCCTGAACAGCGCTTCCTGGCCGAACCGGTCGTCGATCAGGACGCCCAGCCCGTTGCCGTCGCCGTTCGCCTGTTGCGCCGCATGCCAGGCCAGCAGCTTGAACGCAGAGATGCGCGCGGCGTCGGCGCCGTGCCGCCGCGCCATCTCCTCCAGCTGGCTGCGGTGGTCGAAGGCGAAGGCGCAGACCTCCGGCCAGTCGCGCAGGCGCGTCGTCGACCAGTGGATCTGCTCCAGCCGGCGGTCCTTGCGCAGCGCCCGCTGGTCGCTGCCATTGTCCAGGAAATCGTTGAGTTCGATCCAGCTCGGGATCGCAGGGGCGCAGCCGTGACGCGACACGGCAAACGCGCCGCAGGCATTGGCAAAACGGCAGCATTCCTCCAAGGGAAGGTCGCGCAGCCAGCCGCGCAGGAAACCGCTCATGAAAGCATCGCCGGCGCCCAGCACGTTATAGACGTCGACGGGAAAGCCCGGCCCCTTGATGCCCTCCTCGATGTCGTCGGGGATGGCGTCGGGAAAGACGACGCGGCCCATCGGCCCGCGCTTGCAGACGATTGTCGCCGCGCTTTGCGCACGGATCCGGCGGATCGCCTCCAGGGTGTCGGTGGTGCCGCCGGCGATGTGCAGCTCCTCCTCGGTGCCGACGATCAGGTCGCAGTCGGCCACGATCGACTGCAGATGTTCCGAAACCGAGGCATCGGCGACGAAACGCTCCTCGCCCAGGCCGTGCCCGGTCAGGCCCCACAGCACCGGACGGTAATCCACGTCGAAGACGATCTTGGTGCCGGTCTGTTTCGCCAACGCCATGGCGTGCCGGCTGGTGCGGTCCACCTCTTCGGTCGAGAAATGGGTGCCGGTCACCACGATGGCGCGCGCCGAACCGATGAAATCGGCATCGATGTCTTCCGGCGCGATCGCCATGTCGGCGCAGTTTTCGCGGTAGAAGATCAGCGGAAAGGTTTCCTGGTCGCGGATCCCCAGGATCACCAGCGCCGTCAGCCGTTCGGGGTCGGTGATGACGTGGCCGACATCGACCCCCTCGGCGACCAACTGCTCGCGCAGGAAGCGGCCCATATGCTCGTTGCCGACCCGCGTCACCAGCGCCGGTTTCAGGCCCAGGCGGTCGGTGCCGACGGCGATGTTGGTGGGACAGCCGCCGACATACTTGGCGAAGCTGGACATGTCCTCCAGACGGCCGCCGACCTGCTGGCCATAGAGGTCGACCGACGAGCGGCCGATCGTGATGACGTCCAGCGGACGGTCGTTCATCGCGGCTACTCAACCTCGGCCGGTTTCCAGAACACCGCGTCGCGGTCCATCACCCAGGTATGCTCGTCGGTGAATTCCGGCACCGTGTAGGGGTTGTCCGGCAGGTGCCTGATGACCCAGGCGTAGTACATGCCGAAGCCGGGCGCGCTGCACTGGGCGTGGTCGAACCCGTCGAAGATCTTCACGGTGTCGTACTGCTTGACCTTCATGACGTCGTCGCCCAGTTCCGCGTGGCCGTAACCCTGCGGTTCGGTGAAGCGGTAGTGATAGATCTCCGGCTGCGGATGGTGGTGCGGCGGATAGCTGGACCAGCGGCCGGGCATGGTGATCACCTCGCCCAGCACCAGCTCGGCATGTTCGTCGCTGTTGGTGCCGTCGAAGATGGTGCGCACGAATCGATAACAGGCGCCGTCGACCTGGCCCTTGCCGCGGTGTTCGTTGGGCACGTCTTCCGGTCCGTAGAAACGGGGCGCAAAGTGCCGGCTGTTCGCCACCTCGTAGACGGTGAACTCGCAGTCCGATTTCGCGGTGATGCGCAGATGGACGCCGGCGCTGACATGGACGCAGCTCGGCGATTCGTCGAACAGTGACCGGCGGATGAAGGTGACCGTCTCGTCGCCGGCAAAGATCTCGGCCTTCCCTTCCATCAGCAGATAGGCCACCTCGTGAGTGGTGTCGATGGCTTGAACCTCGCCTTCGGTCATGTTCAGTACGCCAAAGCCGATGCCGGTATTGTCCTCTTCTTCGTCGAAGCGGGTGACGGCGGTAAACCCGGTGCCGAAGCCGTCGCGGTAGTCGGTCAGATGCAGAGTCATGGTGTCGTGGTTCCCCTGTGGCGGGTGTGTGCGGAACCGTACAGGTGTTCCGCATGCCTCACCCAAATGAAACAAATTTTCCATTTGACTGGCAAGTCCGGAATGCTGATTTTTAACCGGAACGCGGAGGGACTGCCTTAACCGCGGTGAAACCGGGAGGAAAAGGGCATGCCGAATCTGGACGGGAAGATCGGAATCGTCACCGGCGCCACGCAGGGTGTCGGCGAAGCGATCGCGCGGGAGGCGGCGGCCTGCGGCGCGGCAGGCATCGCCTTGGTGGGCCGCAACGCCGAACAAGCCGATGCGGTGGCCAGGACGCTGGAGTGCGAGTCGCTATTCGTTCCGGCCGAGCTGTCCGACCCCGAGTCCTGCCGCACCGTCGTTCCGGCCGCGGTCGAACGGTTCGGTAAGGTCGATTTCCTGGTCAACGCGGCGGGCGCCACCGACTGGGGCGGGATCCTGGATATCGACCTTGAGACCTGGGACAAGCTTTTCGCCGTCAATGTCCGCGCACCCTTCATCCTGATGCAGGATGCCGCGCGGGTCATGGTCGAGCTGGGCGCGCCCGGCGCCATCGTCAACATCATCACCATGACCAGCCATGGCGGCCAGCCGTTCCTGACGGGCTATTCCGCGTCCAAGGGCGCGCTGGGCACCCTGACCAAGAACGCGGCGAATGCGCTGAGATTCCATCGGATCCGCGTGCTGGGTCTCAACATCGGTTGGACCGACACGCCGAACGAACACAAGGTCCAGGTGGAAACCATGGGGCTGCCGGAGGACTGGCTGGCCCGCGCCGAGGCCGAGCAGCCGTTCGGCCAGCTGATCAAGCCGCAGGAGATCGGAAAAATGGTCGCCTTCCTGGTCAGCAGCGATGCGGGCGTCATGACCGGCGCCCTGATCGACTACGACCAGATGGTGATGGGAACGTACGAATAGGAACCAGCGCCGATGATCAATTTCTGCCAGTTCGGTGCGGGGCGGATCGGTGAGATCCACGCCGCCAACATTGCCGCCAACCGACGCGCGTCCCTGCGCTACGTCGTCGACGTTCACGCCGCCGCCGCAACCCGACTGGCCAAGGAGCACGGCGGGACCGCGGTCGACGTGGGCGCCGCCCTGGCCGACCCGGAAGTGGATGCGGTGCTGATCGCAAGTTCGACCGACACCCATGCCGACCTCATGGAGCGGGCGGCCGAGGCCGGCAAGGCGGTCTTCTGCGAAAAACCGATCGACCTGGACATGGAACGGGTCAACGCGTGCCTAGGCGTCGTCGCCGAGAAGGGCGTGCCGCTGATGATCGGCTTCAACCGGCGCTTCGACCCCAGTTTCCTGGCGCTGAAATCGGCCGTGCGGGCCGGCCGGGTCGGGACGGTGGAGATGGTGCAGATCATCAGCCGCGACCCCGGGCCGCCGCCGATCGAATACATCAAGGTTTCGGGCGGCCTGTTCCGGGACATGATGATCCACGATTTCGACATGGCGCGCTGGCTGTTGGACGAGGAGCCGGTGGAGGTCTACGCCAACGCGGTGTGCCTGGTGGACAGCAAGATCGCCGAGGCCGGCGATGTCGATACCGCGGCCGTGACCCTGCGGACGGCGTCCGGCAAGCTGTGCCAGATCTCCAATTCCAGGCGCGCCGTCTATGGCTACGACCAGCGGATCGAGGTGTTCGGTTCGGCGGGCATGCTGCAGGCGGAAAACCTGCGTCCCACCAGCGTCGTCCATTCGGGCGCGGAGGGCGTGATGGCGAATCCGCCCTACAACTTCTTCCTGGAGCGTTATCCCCAGGCCTACCGGGCGGAACTGGACCACTTCATCGATTGCCTGGAAACCAAGACCGCCCCCAGCCCGCCCGGCAGCGACGGCGCGGCGGCGCTGGCGCTCGCCGACGCGGCGGTGCGGTCCTATGCGGAACGGCGCGCGGTGGAGGTTGAGGTCTGAGCGCGGGCGTTGTGCCGGTTGCAGCCACGCCCTTCGAGACGCGCCCTGCGGGCGCTCCTTGTATAAACGCGATCCGATAGAATCCGGTTATTCCGTAAGGAATGGTCCGACCCCGATGGCCATTCGGGGTCGGGCCGCCATCGGAATGAAACCTGAGTTTCAACCGGCCTCCAGCCGATGGCCCAGGGCCACGACCAGCGACAGCGTCAGGCACATACTGGCGGACAGGGCCCGGAACGAGTCCACCTGGGCCTCTTCGACTTCCAGGCAGACGTCCGACAACGAAACCAGCGGGCTGAGCGGGCCGTCGGTCAAGCTGACGATCGAGGCGTTGGCCGCGCGGGCCTGCTTGACCACCGCCACGGTTTCCGGCGCATAGGGGTGGTAGCTGACCGCGACCAGGACGTCCTTGGCACTGGTGGCGCGGGCCTGTTCGGCCAGCATGCCGCCGACCGAATCCATCAGCGTGACCCGCCTTTCAAGCTGGCTGAGCGCGTAGGCCAGATAGGCGGCGACAGGAAACGAGCGGCGCTGGCCGACGATCCGGATCTCCGCGGCGCCGGCCAGAAGGCTGATCGCCCGGTCCAGCTTTTCCGGCCTGGTCTGCTCGCGCATATGTTCGATCGCGTGGATTGCCGCGTCGGCGAAGGAGTCGAGGACGGCCACCGGCGCGGTGCTGTTGGGGCTTTGTTGCCGGAGCTGCTTGATCCGGTCCTCGTAGCTGGGCTGAAGGTCGGTCAGCCGCGAGCGGAACACCCGCTGCAACGCGCTGAACCCGTCATAACCCAGCGCCTTGGCGAACCGCACCAGACTGGACGGCTTGACGTCGGCCCGTTCCGCAATCTCGGCCACGGTTTCCAGCGCCATGTCGTTCGGGTTCGCCAGGGCGTATTCCGCGATCTGGCGCAACCGTTTGCTCAGCGCTTCGTGCCGGGCCAAGATAAGGCCGCGCAGTTCCTCGTAGCTCTGCGGCGGCGTGATGACGTCCGACATGTTGCCTCCGGGACGATTGCAACAAACATTCTATTTCATTCCTTCGATCGGCACAAATGAAGCCGAATTGGGTCGCGAACCACTTAAGACGCTCTACGTCTTGAGAAAGGGCTTGCGGAAACAAAATGGAATGTGCATTCTATGTTTAGAAAAAAACACACGGTTTGGTCCAGTCAGCATTCGGTTGTTCGTGCGCCCTTCGGATAATGCGCGCTCTGCAGATCGGCCGGCTTGCGTGACAATGCGGGCGAACCGTTGGTTCCAAGCAAGACTTCGCTAGGCGAAGAAGACAGGGAGGATCCACATGAAACACTTCGCAAAAGGTATCGCCGTGACGGCCGCGGCGGTGATGATGTCCGTCGGCGTTGCCGCGGCCCAGGACGTCCGGGTCGTGGTCGTCAGCCACGGCCAGGCCAACGACCCGTTCTGGTCGGTGGTCAAGAACGGCGTGGTCGCCGCCGCCGAAGACATGGGCATCGAGGTCGACTACCGGGCGCCGGAATCCTACGACATGGTGACGATGGCGCAGCTTGTCGACGCCGCCGTGGCGCAGGAACCTGACGGACTGGTCGTCTCGATCCCGGATGCGGACGCGCTAGGCCCGTCGATCGAGCGTGCCGTCGCCGCGGGCATTCCCGTGGTCTCGATGAATTCGGGCTCGGACGTGTCCAAGGGCCTGGGTGCCCTTCTGCATGTCGGTCAGGAAGAGTATGACGCGGGCCTCGCGGCCGGCGAGGCGCTGAAGGCCGCCGGCGGCAAGAAGGCGCTGTGCTTCAACCACGAGGTGGGCAATGTCGCGCTGGACTTGAGGTGCGAGGGTTTCACCAAGGGTTTTGGCGGCAACGTCACGGTCGTGCCCACCTCCAATGACTTTGCCGAGATCAAGTCCAAGGTGCGTGCGGCGCTTGATGCCGACGGGGACGTCGACACGGTCCTGACGCTGGGCGCCAGCACGGCCGGCGAGCCGGCCCTGGCCGCGCTTGAGGAATCCGACCGCATCGGTTCCATCAAGGCGGCGACCTTCGACATGTCGGCCAACTACCTTGCCGCCGTTGCCGAAGGCAAGGCGGAGTTCTGCATCGACCAGCAGCAGTACCTGCAAGGGTATCTGCCGGTCGTCTTCCTGGCGAACCACGCCAAGTTCGGTCTGATGCCGGGCGGCAACGTGCCGTCGGGGCCGAACCTGATCACCCAGGACAAGGCAGCCCAGGTGGTCGAATTGTCCGCAAAGGGCATTCGCTAGATCCTCGTTTCCCCGGGGCCGCCGGTTGTACGGCGGCCCCGGACTAAGCCGATTGCAAGGTCGCCGACGATCCGGCCCCGCCGGACCGAACGGATTCCTGCATCTCGTGGAACCCGGAGAACAGGCATATGACCACAGCAGACCAATCCTCCGCCGCCGAGACTGCGGCACCTGCGGCCGGTCCGTCCGGCAGCGACAAGAAAGCCGACGAACGCCTGCTTGAAACTTCAGCCATGACACGCCTGATGCGGCGGCCCGAACTGGGCGCTGTGGCAGGCCTGGTTGTGGTCACGATCTTCTTCCTGTCCGTGGCCAGCGGCACCATGTTCGAGCTGGCGGGCATCATGAACTTCATGGCGCCTGCGGCCCAGCTGGGCATTCTGGCGATCGGCGCCGCCCTGTTGATGGTCGGCGGCGAGTTCGATCTTTCCGTGGGGTCGATGATCGCCTTTTCCGGTCTGATTTTCGGCACTGCCCTGGTTGTCTGGGAACTGCCGCTGTTGGTTGCCATCATCATTGCGTTTGCCTTCGCCTGCGCCATCGGCGCGATCAACGGCCAGATCGTGCTGCGTACCGGACTGCCGTCCTTCATCGTGACGCTGGCGTTCCTGTTCATTTTTCGGGGTCTCACCCTGGTCGGCCTGAAATGGGCGACCGGCGGGTCGACCCAGTTGCGCGGCGTGCGCGAGGCGGTCGGCGACAGCTGGCTGATGGAAATCTTCGCCGGCGATTTCCTGGAAGGACCGTTCGCCTGGCTGGCCGAGGCCGGCATCACCGCCACCTTCAAGAGCGGCCTGCCCAAGGTCCAGGGCATTCCGGTCGAGGTGGTTTGGTTCATCCTGATCGCAATCGTTGCGACATTCGTTTTGACCCGCACCCAGTTCGGCAACTGGATCTTCGCGTCCGGCGGCGATTCGAACTCCGCGCGCAATTCCGGCGTGCCGGTCAACCGGGTCAAGACGACCCTCTTCATGATCACCGCCTGTTGCGCCACCCTGGTGGCGATCCTGACCGTGCTGGATGCCGGCTCGACCGACGCCCGGCGCGGTTTCCAGAAGGAATTCGAGGCGATCATCGCAGCGGTCATCGGCGGTTGTCTGCTGACCGGCGGCTACGGCTCGGCGATCGGCGCCTTTTTCGGTGCGATCATTTTCGGGATGGTGCTGATCGGCCTCACCTACACCAAGATCGACCAGGACTGGTACCTTGTGTTCCTGGGAGTCATGCTGTTGGTGGCGGTGCTGTTCAACAACTTCATCCGCAAACGTGCGACAGGGGAGCGTTGAGATGGCGACTGCAGCAAACGGCACACCGCTGATCGATGTGCGCGACATCGTCAAGCATTTCGGGTCGGTGATTGCACTGGGCGGGGTTTCGCTGTCGCTGAACCGTCAGGAGGTGCATTGCCTGCTGGGCGACAACGGCGCCGGCAAGTCGACGCTGATCAAGACCCTGGCGGGGGTGCACAAACCCACCAAGGGGGACTTCCTGGTGGACGGCGAGCATGTGAACTTCGAATCGCCGCGTGACGCCCTGGATGCGGGCATCGCCACCGTTTACCAGGATCTCGCTATGATCCCGCTGATGTCGATCACGCGGAACTTCTTCATGGGGCGCGAGCCGAAAAAGGGTATCGGACCGATCCGCTTTTTCGATTTCAAGTTTGCCGACCCGGTCGCCCATGACGAGATGAAGAAGATCGGCATCGACGTGCGCGATCCGGAACAGGCGGTCGGCACCCTGTCGGGCGGCGAACGCCAGTGCGTGGCCATCGCGCGCGCCGTCTATTTCGGCGCCAAGGTCCTGATCCTGGACGAGCCGACCTCGGCCCTGGGCGTGGCGCAGACTTCGATGGTGCTGAAATACGTCAACCAGGTGCGCCAGAAGGGACTGGGGGTCATCCTCATCACCCACAACGTGCGCCATGCCTACGCGGTGGGCGACAAGTTCACGGTGCTGAACCGTGGCCAGACCTTGGGCACCTATACAAAAGACCAGATCTCGATGGAAGAGCTGCAGAACCTGATGGCCGGCGGCAAGGAACTGCAAGAACTGTCCGCGGAGCTGGGCGGCACGGTCTGACGGCGTCGACACACATACACCCGTATAGCGGGACCGGTGCTTCGGCTGCCGGTCCCGTCTTTCTTGTCGAAGAGGACTCGTCCATGGGGGACATCGGCGTTGCCGTGATCGGCGCGGGCTATATGGGCAAGTGTCACGCCATGGCCTATACGGCCGCGGCGGGGACCTTCGATGTGCCGCTGAAACCGCGCCTGGAGATTTTGTGCGACGTGGACCGGCCGAACGCCGAGGCGTCGGCTCGGCGCTACGGGTTTGCCCGCACCACCGACGACTGGCGACTGGTGGTGGAAGACCCCCCCGTCGACGTGGTTTCGATTACCACGCCCAACGGCCTGCACCGGGACATGGCGATTGCGGCGCTGGAGGCCGGCAAGCATGTCTATTGCGAAAAACCGATGGCCCTGACGCTGGCCGATGCCGAGGCGATGGCCGCGGCGGCGCGCACCGCCCCGGGCAAGACACTGGTCGGCTACAATTACATCAAGAACCCCGCAGTCATCCACGCGCGGCGGATCATCGACGACGGAACGATCGGCCGGCCGGCCCGGTTCCGCGGCCACTACAACGAAGACTACATGGCCGACCCGACGATCCCCTATTCCTGGCGCTGCCGCATCGCCGAGGCGGGAACCGGCACGCTGGGCGACCTTGCTTGCCACCTGGTCAGCGTGGCGCAGTACCTGATGGGGCCGGTCGCCGCGGTTCTGGCGCAGACGGCCATCGTGCACGCCGAACGGCCCGATCCGGACAACCCCGGCGCGATGGGGACGGTGGAAAACGAGGACGTCGCCGACGCGCTCATCCGGTTCGACAGCGGCGCGACGGGCGTGATCTCATCCAGTCGGGTCGCCTGGGGGCGGAAGAACCGCCTGGCCTTCGAGATTACCGGGACGGCGGGCACGCTGGTCTTCGACCAGGAACGGATGAACGAACTGTGGCTCTACCAGGGCGAGGCGGGCGGCGCCGGGCGGACCGGCGCGCCGCTGGAAGGGTTCCGCCGCATCCTGACCGGCCCGCAGCACCCGCCCTACGGCGCCTTCATCCCGTCCGCCGGCCACGGGCTTGGCTTCAACGACCTGAAGGTGGCCGAAGCCGGGCACCTGCTGACAGGCCTGGCGGAAGGCGCGGACCTGGAGCCTGACTTCGAAACCGCGCTGGGCGTCGAACGGGTGATCCACGGGATCGTGGCGGCGGCTGAAACGGAGCAGTGGGTCGACACGGTGTAACGCCCTTCTCCCCAGAGGGGAGAAGGTGGCCCGAAGGGCCGGATGAGGGGGTTCCGCTGTCCGGCACCGGAACCCCCTCACCCGGCCGGCGCTCTCGCGCCGTCCACCCTCTCCCCCCTGGGGAGAGGGGAACGAGCAACTACTCCGCGGCCGCCACCTGGCGCTCGTCGATCCGCTCCACCTTCGCGGCGCAGAACTTGAACTCCGGGATCTTGCCGAAGGGGTCCAGCGCGGCGTTGGTCAGTTCATTGGCCGCCGCCTCCACGAAGGCGAAGGGGATGAAGACCACGCCCGGGGGCACGATGTTGTCGGCCCGGACCATGATCTCGATCGACCCGCGCCGGGTCGAGACCCGGACCTTGTCGCCCGGCGCGACGCCCAGCTTCGCGATATCGGCGGTGTTCATCTGCACCACCGCCTCGGGCTGGACCGCGTCCAGCACGAAGGACCGCCGGGTCATGGCGCCGGTGTGCCAGTGCTCCAGCTGGCGGCCCGTCGACAGCACGAAGGGGTAGTCCTTGTCCGGCTGTTCGTCAGGCGGCACGATTTCGGCGGGCACGAACAGGCCCAGGCCGTCGTCGGTGGGAAAGCGGTCGGAGAAGACGATGTCCTGGCCCGGATGGTCGGGCGCCGGGCAGGGATAGGCGACCGCGTTCTCCTTCTCCAGCCGCTCCCAGGTGATGTTGTCCAGCGACGGCATCGCCTCTTTCATCTCGGCAAACACATCGGCCGGGCCGCCGTAGTTCCAGTCCTGCCCCATGCGCCGGGCGATTTCCTGGATCGAGTGCCAGTCCGGCCGCGCTTCGCCGGGGGCGTCCAGCGCCTTGCGGCCGCGCTGCACCTGGCGGTTGGTGTTGGAGACCGTACCGTCCTTCTCGGGCCAGGCGGTGGCCGGCAGAATCACGTCGGCGAACATCGCCGTTTCGGTCAGGAAGATGTCCTGGACCACCAGATGCTCCAGCCTGGCCAGCGCGTCGCGGGCGTGGTTGACATCGGGATCGGACATCGCCGGATTTTCACCCAGGATGTACATCCCCTTGACCTCGCCATCGTGGATCGCGTCGACGATTTCCACCACCGTCAGGCCGGGATTGGGATCAAGCTTGGTGCCCCACAGCTTTTCGAAACGGGTCCCGTGGTCGCCGACCTTCATATAGTCGGGGAACACCATCGGGATCAGGCCTGCGTCGGACGCGCCCTGGACGTTGTTCTGGCCGCGCAGGGGATGCAGTCCGGTTCCCGCGCGGCCGGTCTGGCCGCACATCAGCGCCAGCGAGATCAGGCAGCGCGCGTTGTCCGTGCCGTGGGTGTGTTGCGACACGCCCATGCCCCAGAAGATGATTGCGGCGCTGGCGCGGGCATATTTGCGCGCGACCGCGCGCAGCTCGTCGGCCTCGATTCCGCAGATCGGGGCCATCGCCTCGGGCGTGAACTTTTTCAGGTGTTTCTTCAGTTTCTTAAATCCGGCCGTATGAGCCTGGATGTATTGCCGGTCGTACAGCTTTTCCTCGACGATCACGTTCATGATCGCGTTCAGCATGGAAACGTCGGCGCCCGGCTTGAACTGCAGCATGTGGGTGGCGTGGCGTTTCAGCGCCTGGCCGCGCGGGTCCATGACGATCAGCTCGGCGCCGCGCTTCGCCGCCTGCTTGAAATAGGTGGCCGCGACCGGGTGGTTCTCGGTCGGGTTCGCCCCGATCACCACGATCACGTCGGAATCCGCGACCGCATTAAACGGCGCGGTCACCGCGCCCGAGCCGATCGTCTCCATCAGCGCCGCGACCGACGAGGCGTGGCACAGCCGGGTGCAATGGTCCACATTGTTGTTGCCGAAGCCGGTCCGGACCAGTTTCTGGAACAGATAGGCCTCTTCGTTGGAGCATTTGGCCGAGCCGAAGCCTGCCAGCGATTTGGGCCCGTGGGTGTCCCGCAGATTCTTCAGGCCCGATGCGGCCAGCTCCAGCGCTTCTTCCCAGCTCGCTTCCCGGAAATGGGTCAGCGGCTTGCGCGGGTCCATGTTGATGCCCTTGGGCAGGCCGGGCTTGCGGATCAGCGGTTTGGTCAGGCGCTCGGGATTGGCCACGTAGTCGAAGCCGAACCGCCCCTTCACGCACAGCCGATTCTCGTTGGCCGGCCCACCGGCGCCTTCGACCCAGGCGATCTGCTCCTTGCCGGTCTTCTTGTCCTTGCGCAGCTTGTAGGTGATCTGGCAGCCGACGCCGCAATAGGGACAGACGGAGTCCACCTCCCGGTCGGCGGTGCGCCCGCCGCGGCCCTTGGCGTCGACGATGGTCTTCGGCATCAGCGCGCCGGTCGGGCAGGCCTGCACGCATTCGCCGCAGGCGACGCAGGTCGACTGGCCCATGGGATCGTCGAAGTCGAACACGATCTTCGCGTCCGCGCCGCGGGCGGCCATGCCGATCACGTCGTTGACCTGGACCTCGCGGCAGGCCCGGACGCACAGGTTGCAGTGGATACAGGCGTCCAGATTGACCGCCATCGCGGCGTGGCTCAGATCCGGCTTGGGGTTCGTGTCCTTCGGAAAGCGCGAAACCGAGACCTTCATCGCCTTCGCCCAGCCGGCGAAGGAGGATTCGGTGTCGTGCGCGTCCTTCGGCGCCGGCTGGTCCGCGACCAGCAGTTCCATCACCATCTTACGGGCCGATCTGGCCCGCTTGCTCTTGGTCTTGACGGTCATGCCTTTCGTCGGCTGGCGTACGCAGGACGCGGCCAGCGTCCGCTCGCCCTCGATCTCCACCATGCAGGCCCGGCAGTTGCCGTCGGCGCGGTAGCCCGGCGCGTCCTTCCAGCACAGGTGCGGGATCGTCGTGCCTTCGCGTTTCGCGACCTGCCAGATGGTCTCGCCCGGCGCTGCCGTGACATCCTTGCCGTCGAGAGAGAAGGTGATCTTGTCAGGCATCACGACACCTCCTTCTTGAAGTGCTTCAGGACCGCGCGGATCGGATTGGGCGCGGCCTGGCCCAGGCCGCAGATCGAGGCGTCTGCCATCGCGGTGGACAGTTCCTCCAACAGCGGGGCGTCCCATTTTCGCTTGCTCATGAGTTTGACCGCCTTTTCGCAGCCGACCCGGCAGGGGGTGCACTGGCCGCAGCTTTCATCTTCGAAGAACCGCACCAGGTTGACCGCCGTGTCGGCCATGGAGTCCTTGTCGGACAGGATGACGACGGCGTGCGACCCGACGAAGGCGCCGTGCTTTTCGAGAACGCCGAAGTCCAGCGGCAGGTCGCCCATGGACGCCGGCAGGATGCCGCCCGAGGCGCCGCCCGGCAGGTAGGCCTTGAAGCTGTGGCCGTCTTCCATGCCGCCGCAGGCCTCGATCAATTGCTCGGCCGTCGTGCCGGCGGCGGTCAGCACCACGCCCGGGTTCTTGACCCGGCCCGACACCGAATAGGAGCGCACGCCCTTGTGTTCGCCGCGCCCCTGCTCGATGAACCAGTCCTGTCCCTTGGCCAGGATCTTGGGGATCCAGTAGACCGTCTCCACGTTGTGGATGAGGGTGGGGCGGTCGAACAGGCCGACCTGGGCCACGTAGGGCGGCCGGTGCCGCGGCAGACCCCGCTTGCCCTCGATGGATTCGATCATCGCGCTTTCTTCGCCGCAGATATAGGCGCCGGCGCCGCGTCTTAGCCGGATGAAACCCTCCGGCACCAGGCCCTCTTTCTCCAGGACCTTGATCTCCTTCGTCAGGATCTTGTGCACGGCGGGATACTCGTCGCGCAGATAGATATAGACGGCGGCGGCATCGACGCCCCAGGCGGCGATCAGGGCGCCTTCCAGGAACCGGTGCGGCTTGCCGCTGAGATAGAGCCGGTCCTTGAACGTGCCGGGCTCGCCCTCGTCGGCATTGATGCAGACATAGCGCGGCGCCTCGCCGGCGCGGACGAAGGTCCATTTCTGCCCGGACGGAAACCCGGCGCCGCCGAGCCCGCGCAGCCCCGCCTCCTTCATGGCGTCGATCACCTGATAGACGGTCAGCTTGCCGGTGCGGGCGCGTTCAAGAACCTTGTAGCCGCCGGCCGTGCGGTAGCGCTTGTACCCCTGGTATTTCGGGATCTCCGGCTTGATCTCGCGATCCTTGGCCGCGGACAGCAGCTTGGAAACGGAGACGTCGCCCATGTAGTTCTTGCCGACTGCCGCGGCCGGCGCCTTGTCGCACAGGCCCATGCAGGGGGCGTGCACGACCCGCACGTATTTCGGGGCCTTGTCGCCCAGCCGCGCCAGAATATCCTCCGCGCCCGCCATCTCGCAGGACAGCGAGTCGCAGACCCGGATCGTCACCTCCGGCGGCGCCTCCTCGCCCTCTTTGATGACGTCGAAGTGGTGATAGAAGGTCGCCACCTCGTAGACCTCGGCCTGGGCCAACCGCATTTCCTGAGCCAGTGCGGCAAGGTGCGGCGCGGAGATGTGGCCGTAGCGGTTCTGGATCAGGTGCAGGTATTCGATCAGCATGTCGCGCTGGCGGCTGGCCCCCTTCAACAGGGCCTGGACGTCCTTCAGCGCGGCCGGATCGACTTGGCGGCCTTTGGGAAAGGCGCGCGCCTTTCCGCCACGGCGGCCGCCCGGGCGGGGCGGCTTGACGCTCTTTATCGGCCTCATCTCGTTCATCGTGCGCACGCCCTATTTGATCAGCGGAAGCAGTTTCTTAAACGTCTCGGTGCCGGCCCGGCCCATCCATTCGAACACCACCATCTCGGTCGTGACAATGCCCGCACCCAGGGCGCTGAGACGATCGAGGCAGGCCTTTTCGCTTTCCAGGCTGCGGGACGAGGTGGCGTCGGTCACTACGAAGACCTCGTAGCCGTCCTCCATCAGGTTCGCGGCGGTCTGCACGACGCAAATATGCGCCTCCATGCCCGCAATCACGGCCTGTCTGCGATTCAACGCCCTGAAGGTTTCGGCAAAGGCGGGGTCTTCCATGCAGGAAAAATGCAGCTTTTCCAGGACCGGAAAACCCTCCGACACCGCCGCCAGTTCCGGGACCGTATGGCCCAGCCCCCGGGGATACTGTTCGGTCAGCAGCACCGGCACGTCCAGGTCGCGGGCGGCGGAGACCAGAAGCTTGGCGTTCCTGATCGTTCGCGCGGGCGCCTGCATGGCGGTGACCAGCCGTTCTTGCATGTCGATCACGATCAGGCATGAATCGGCCGCCCTGATCAGCATGGTGCCGGCCCCGGGCCGCTTATCGGAGATGTGTCCGTCATGCCTGACCGGGAGTGTCCTGCGAGCGCAGCCGCGCCGCCCGGCGGAAGCGGTTGTAGACCGGATAGAGGATCAGGGCGACGGCGATGGCGATGCAGATGCCCGAGATCGGGCGTTCGACAAAGATCAGCACATCGCTCTGGGAGCTGAGCAGGGATTGCCGCAGCGACCGTTCGGCAAGCGGCCCCAGGACGATGGCCAGGACGGCGGGCGCGACCGGGTAGTTCAGCTTGCGCATCAGGTCGCCCACCACGCCGAACAGGAACATCAACCAGACGTCGTGCATGGTCTGGGTCGGCGCGTAGCCGCCGACCACGCACAGGACAAAGATGATCGGCGCAAGGATCGTGAAGGGCAGCGTCAGCACCCGCACGAAAATCGGGATGAAGGCCAGGTTGATCAGAACCGTGAACACGTTGGCGACGTAAAGCGACCCGATCAGCCCCCAGACGAAGTCGGGGTGCTCGCTGAACAACAGCGGCCCGGGACTGAGGCCCCAGATGATCATGCCGCCCAACAGGATCGCCGTGGTCGGCGAACCGGGGATGCCCAGGGTGATCATCGGCAGCATCGAGCCCGTGGAGGCCGCGTTGTTGGCCGCTTCCGGCGCGGCGACGCCCGCGACGTTGCCCTTGCCGAAGGAGTCCGGGTCCTTGGAAAAGGTTTTGGCCAGGCCGTAGGACATCAGCGAGGCCGGCGTCGCGCCGGCGGCCGGCAGGGTGCCGACGAAATATCCCAGCACCGAGCCTACCAAGGTGGTTTTAATGTATTCACGCACGTGTCCAAGGTTTTCCAGGAACGCGCGCCAGGACGTCTTGACCCGGTGCACGGTCACATCGCCTTCGCTCTGTTCCAGCGTCCACAGCATCTCGCCGATGCCGTAGATGCCGATGGCCAGAACCAGGAAATTGATGCCGTGCAGAAAACCAGTGATGTCGAAGAAGATCAGGCGCGGCTTGCCGGAGATGATGTCCAGGCCGATGCTCGCCAGAATCAGGCCGATCAGGATCGAGAAGATCGTCTTGGGGATGTCGTCGCCGCCCAGCCCGATGAAAGTGGCAAATGCCAGGACCATCAGGGCGAACTCCTCGGCCGGCCCGAACTTCAGCGCGAATGCGGCCAGCGGCGGGGCGAACAGCGTGAACAGGACGACCGAGATGGTGCCGCCGATGAACGAGGCGATCGCGGCCGCTGCCAGGGCCTTGTCGGCCTTGCCCGCCTGGGCCAGAGGCCGGCCGTCGAACACGGTCGCAACCGCAGTCGAGGCGCCCGGAATACCCAGGGTGATCGAACTGATCGCGCCGCCATACATGGCGCCGTAATAGATCGCCGCCAGGAACATGATCGCCGCCGTGGGCGGCACCAGAAAGGTGATCGGCAACAGGATGTCGACGCCGTTGACCGACCCCAGGCCCGGCATGGCGCCGATGAACAGGCCGATGACGCAACCGAGGATGATCATCGTCAGGTTCAGCGGCTGGAATGCTTCGATCAAACCGCCGCCCAGGGCTAGAAGGATGATATCCATTTTTGTGTCGCGTCCCTGTTCTTGTGCCCGCAGCCGCCGCTCGCAGATGGCCGGCTCAGTACATCAGATCGTAGATCGGATAGAACAACGGCTCGGAAATCGCCTTGGGCAAGGGGATCGTCAGCGCCCACTCGAACAGGCAGAAGATGAAGACGGGGATGCCCAGCGTCAGCGCGATCGTCACCGTCCAGGAGTGGCGGCCGACGAACTTCAGATAGAAAGCCAGAAAGGCAAACAGCGAAAAGTAGATGCCGACGAAGTGCGTCGCGATCAGCAGAAAGGCGATTGCCCCGGCGGATATGCCGACTACGGAAAGGGCGTTGCGCGAAATATAGATCTCGTTGGATCGCGATTCCGGCGTTGCCCGCATGAACCAGCGCACCAGCGTGGTGAGCGAGGCCAGCAGCAGGCCGGTCGACAGCCAGAATGGCCAGAATCCTGAGCCCGGGCCCTTCTCCGGGATCCAGCCGATTGCCAGATCGGAGCTTTTCCACATCAGGGCGATCGAAATCAGAATGGTTGCGATCGCCATCAGGAACTCGGCTGTCCGCACGCTCATTTTGTCCTCCCGCTCCCCCGGACCGGGGACAAATCAGCCCATGGGTGCCTGCGCTTGCGCCAGCCCCTGCATCAAACCCGGACTGAAGGTCGAGGGATGGTGGGAGCGTGCCGAAGCACGCTCCCAGGGTCTTCAGATTGCGACTACTCGCCGGTGATTGCGGCGGCGCCGACTTTCTCGATCAGCTCTTTGTGGCGCTTCAACTGTTCTGTGTGGAAAGCGGCCAGATCGGCACCCCCCATCCATTCAGAGCAGTCGAGACCGTCGTCGGTGCAGAAGGTCTGCCATTCCTCGGACTCGTACAGCGTCTTGAACAGATTGATGTACCATTCCTGGGCTTCCTTCGACATCCCCGGAGGGCCGTTGATCGAGCGCTGCATGTAGTACTCGATGTCGTGGCCCAGCTCCTTGGCAGTCGGCACGTCCGGGAACGCAGACATGCGGTTCGCCGTGAACTGCACCAGCGGACGGCTCTGGCCGGCCTTGAAGAACGCCATCTGCTCGGACGGGTTGTTGACCGTCGAGTCGATGTGCTTGCCGATCAGGTTCTTCGCAACGGTGCCGCCGCCCGGGAACGGGATGTAGGTGACCTTGTAGTCCCAGTTCGCTTCCATCATCGCGGTCAGGATCGAATCTTCCTGGCCCGACCCGGTGCCGCCGACCTTCCAGTTCTTGCCGGCTGAGGTCACCGCCTTGACGTAGGAGTCGAGGTCCTGAATGTCGGAGTCCGAGTGGACCCACAGCAGGAACGTGTCCAGGGCCATCCGGCCGATCGGCGTGAACTTGCTGACGTCCACCCCAAGATCCGATTGGATGATCGGCGTGGTGTAGAAGCTGTTCAGCGTCACAAGGACGACATGATCGTCGCCGGCCTTGGACTCCAGATAGCGTAGCGCCTCGGCGCCGGAACCACCGGGCTTGTTGATCGGAATGAACGGCCGTGGGGACAGATCCTTCTTTTCAATCAAACCCTGCAGTAGGCGGGCGATCTGGTCGGCACCGCCGCCAGTGCCTGCCATGATGATGAACTCAACCGGTTTCTTCGGCTGCCATGCGGCCTGAACATCTTTCGAACCGACCGCAGCCGTAACGCCCAAACTCAGGGCGCCGACGAGGGCCAACATACCACGTCTAGTAACTGTCATGACGTACCTCCCTAGGTGAGACCCAAACCAACTAAACTCCCCACCGGAGCATTTCTGCCAACCGGTCCAACCGGCCGTGATCCGGCCCGTCGTCCCCCACCACCACTGCCGGTTCTGAGCGCCGGCCATCTACCATGGTGTGTGGTATACCAATGAAATAGGGTACCACATTTCAATCAGCATTCAACAACAAGATTTTGCCCGGTCAAGTTGTTTTAGTTCGCATTTATATTAGTGTGTCAGCAAGACCGGCAGGTCGGTTTCCTCGATGATCGACTGGGTCGCACCACCCAGGATCATCTCGCGACCCCGGCTTCGGCCGTAGGCGCCCATGAGAAGCAGATCCGCGCCGGCGGCTTTCGCCGATGCCAGCAGACGCTGCCCGATCCGACCGCCGCCGGTGGAAAGCGGCACCGGTGTCGCCTCGATCCCGTATTCCTTCAGATAGGCCTCAAGGTCGGCGGCGCTGAGCGCCTGGTCGTCCGCGTCTTCCTCAGACAGGATGCTGACGCGTTCGGCCTTGGCGATGACCGGCATGCCGACGGCGATTGCCCGGCAGACTTCGGTCGACCCGTTCCAGGCGATGGCCACATGGCGACCGACGGTCTTAACCGGTGCCGGCGGGCACAGCAGAACCGGACGCCCGGTTTCCAGCAGGGCCGATTCCAGCGTGTTGAAGCCGAGATTGACTTCCCTGTCCGGCCGGGCAACAGCCACAAGGCTTGCAAGGCGGCCGCGCAGGGCCACGATGGCCGCCTGCTTGCCGGTCGCCTCGCTGAAGGAGATCGTCACCTTGTCCTGCGGCGCGGGCCGGGTGTCGCATCGGACAAGAGACCGCGACGCCACATAGGCGTCGAAATTCTGCCTGACCTTTTCCTCTTCGGTATCGGCGATGCCGCTTGCCGAGGCCGTGATCTGGTCGCGCCAGGCCCGGGGCACGGCGACGCCGAAGGGAATCATGTCCTCGGGCCGCGGCCGGCAATGGACCGCGACGATGTGGGCGTTGAACGGTTCGGCCAGCGCGCGCGCATGGTCCAGAAGCTGTTCGCCTTTCCCTTCGCCCCGGATCGGGACAAGGATCGTTCGGATCGTCATTGCAGTCTCCTTAGAACAATCCCTCAATGAGGCCCAGGTCGTTCAGTTGAATCGCTTCCGCCGAGGGGACCCGCGGCAGACCGGGCATCGTCATGATTTCGCCCGTGATGACCACGATGAACCCGGCCCCCGCCGACAAACGCACCTCGCGGATCGCAACCGTATGGTCTGTCGGCGCGCCGCGGAGATTGGGGTCGGTCGAGAACGAATACTGGGTCTTGGCCATGCAGACCGGCAGGTTGCCGAAGCCCGCCTTTTCCCAGTCCTTGAGCTGGTTGCGGATTTTCATGTCGGCGGCCACATCGTCGGCCCGGTAGATCTGGGTGGCGATGGTGCGGATCTTCTCGAACAGGGGCATGTCGTCGGGATAAAGCGGCGCAAACTGCGCCTCGCCGGAATCGACGATCTCTACCACCCGTTCGGCCAGCTCCTCGATCCCCGCCGATCCGTCGGCCCAGTGACGGCACAGGACCGCCTGGGCGCCCTGGTCGTCGGCATAGGCCTTGACCGCCTCGACCTCCGCGTCGGTGTCGGTGACGAAGTGGTTGATCGCCACGATGGCGGGCACGCCGAACCGTTTCAGGTTCTCCAGATGCCGGCCCAGATTGGCGCAGCCCTTTTGCAGGGCCTCCACGTTCTCGGATCCTAGCTCGTCCTTGGCAAGGCCGCCGTTCATCTTCAGGGCCCGAACGGTGGCGACGATGACCACCGCCTTGGGGTCGAGGCCGGCCTTGCGGCACTTGATGTCGAAGAACTTCTCCGCTCCAAGGTCGGCGCCGAACCCGGCCTCGGTCACCACATAGTCGGCCAGCTTCAGGGCGGTCTTGGTGGCGATCACCGAGTTGCAGCCGTGTGCGATGTTGGCGAACGGGCCGCCGTGGATGAAGGCGGGGTTGTTTTCCAGCGTTTGCACCAGGTTGGGCTGCATCGCCTGCTGCAGCAGCACGGCCATGGCGCCGTCCGCCTTGATGTCCCGGCAATAGACCGGCGAGCGGTCGCGCCGGTACCCGACGATGATGTCGCCAAGCCGCTGGCGCAGGTCGTCCAGGTCGGTCGCCAGACACAGGATGGCCATGACCTCCGAGGCCACCGTGATGTCGAAGCCGGCCTCGCGGGGAAAGCCGTTGGCGACGCCGCCCAGGGAACAGACGATCTGGCGCAGCGCCCGGTCGTTCATGTCGACAACCCTGCGCCAGACGACGCGGCGCTGGTCGATCTCCAGGGAATTGCCCCAGTAGATATGATTGTCGATCATCGCCGACAGCAAGTTGTGCGCCGAGGTGATCGCATGGAAGTCGCCGGTGAAATGCAGGTTGATGTCCTCCATCGGCACCACCTGCGCATAGCCGCCGCCGGCGGCGCCGCCCTTCATGCCGAAGCACGGGCCCAGCGACGGTTCGCGGATGCAGATTGCCGCCTTTTTGCCGATCCGGTTCAGGCCGTCGCCCAGACCCACCGTGGTGGTGGTCTTGCCCTCGCCCGCCGGGGTCGGGTTGATGGCGGTCACCAGGATCAGCTTGCCGTCGGTCTTGCCTTCCAGGCCCTTGATGAAGTCGGCCGAGATCTTCGCCTTGTCGTGGCCGAACGGCAGCAGGTGCTGGTCCGGGATATCCAGTTTCGCAGCGATCGCCCCGATCGGCTCCGGCGTTGCTTCCCGGGCGATTTCGATGTCGGTCTTTGCCATGTTTTCCTACCTGTTTCTTGAGGCTGAGCGATCGGACCCGGGTGTCAGGTGCCGAGTTTCGTTCCGGTGGCGATGTCGGCGGCTGCCGCCCATTCGGCGGCGGGGATCTTGCCTTCGCCGGCGGGGCGGACGCGCTGGACCAGGATGCGGCCGCCCGATGCTTGGACCAGCACGCCGTCCGCGCTGGCCTCGATCACCTCGCCGGGGGTCCCGTCGCCGTCGGCCTTGCGGGCATCGAAGATCTTGACCTCGGCGCCGTCGACCGTGGTCCAGGCTCCGGGTTGCGGGTTGGTGCCGCGAATCAGGTTGTCGACGTCGGCCACGGGTTTGGCCCAGTCGATCTCGGCATCCTTCTTGCGGCACCAGCTTTCGTAGGTCGCCTTGGATTCGTCTTGCACCATGTGCGGCGGGTTGCCGTTGCGGAACGCTTCGATCACCTCAAGCGTGGAGTCGACGCCCAGCGGGAAGATCTTCTTGAAATAGACGTCGCCCAGGGTTTCATCCGGGCCGATCTCCACCTCTTTCTGAAGCAGCACGTCGCCTTCGTCCAAGCCGTCGGTGGGATAGAACCAGAACAGCCCGGTCTTGGTGGCGCCGCCGATGATCGGCCAGTTGATCGAGCTGGGTCCCCGGTGCAGCGGCAGCAGCGACGGATGAAAACAGATCGAGCCCATCTTCGGAATGTCGCGCGCCGCCTCGGGCACGAAGATGATGACATAGGCCATCACCATCAGATCGGCGCCCAAGGCGCGCATCTCCTGCAGGACCGCCTCGTCCTCGAAATTGCCCGGCTGGTACAGCGGCAGTCCGTGCTCCAGAGCCGCCGTCTTCAGCGGGTCTTCCGGCCGGCCTTCCTTGTCGGGCGCGGTGTAGACGGCAACGACCTCGTCCTTGCCCGCCTCAAGGATCTTCTCCAGCGCCGCCTTTCCGAAAGCCTGCTGGCCCATGACGATGATGCGCATTCTGTGCCTCCCCGCCGGGACCGGCCGAACCACGGCGGCCCCGGTTGTTTTCTCGTTCCTCGACATGCACCCGGCATTCGGCAGCCGGATGCACGGATGCTATTCGGCAGCCTCGGCCGCCACGTCGCCGACGGCGCCCGACGTTTTGACCCGCTCCAGATCGTCGCCGGCATAGCCCAGCACCGATGTCAGGATTTCCTCGGTGTGCTCGCCCAACAGCGGCGAACGGAGCACCTCGGCCAGCGAGTCCGACAGCTTGACCGGCAGGCCGACGGTCAGGTACTTGCCGCGTTCGGGGTGATCGACCTCGACGATGGTGCCGGTCTCGCGCAGGCTTGGCTCGTCCGCCAGTTCCTTCATGGACAGCACCGGACCGCACGGGATGTTCAGCGGGTTGCAGATGTCCATCACCTCGCGCTTGTCCTTGGTTTTGGTCCATTCCTCGATGGTGTCGAAGATGTGCGTCAGCTTGTTGAGGCGTGCCGGCGGCGTGGCGTATTCCGGATCCTCTTTCCACTCGGGTTTGCCGATGACGTCGCAGATGTTGCCCCAGACAGCCGCCTGGGTGATGAAATAGATGTAGGCGTTGGGGTCGGTCTCCCAGCCCTTGCACTTCAGGATCCAGCCCGGTTGTCCACCGCCTGAATCGTTGCCGGCCCGCGGCGTGGCCTCGCCGAAGGGAATGTCCTGGCCGTACTGGCTGTATTCCTTCAGCGGACCGTGCTGCAGCCGCTGCTGGTCGCGCAGCTTGACCCGGCACAAGTTCAGAACGCCGTCCTGCATCGCGGCCAGAACCTTCTGTCCGCGGCCGGTCTTCTCGCGCTGGAACAGCGCCGAGACGATACCCAGGGCGAGGTGCAGGCCGGTCCCGGAATCGCCGATCTGTGCGCCGGTCACCACCGGCGGTCCGTCAAGGAAGCCGGTCGTCGAGGCGCCGCCGCCGGTGCACTGGGCGACGTTCTCATAGACCTTGCAGTCCTCGTAGGGGCCGGGGCCGAAGCCCTTGACCGAGGCCAAGATCATGCGCGGGTTGAGCTCGTGGATCCGTTCCCAGGAGAACCCCATCCGGTCTAGCGCGCCCGGGGCGAAGTTCTCCACCAGGACGTCGCATTCCCGGACCAGGCGCTCCAGCACCTCCTTGCCGGTCTCGTTCTTGGTGTTGAGCGTGATCGAGCGCTTGTTGTGGTTCAGCATGGTGAAATAGAGGGAATCGACACCCTCGATATCGACCAGCTGCTTGCGGGTCGCGTCGCCGACGCCCGGCCGTTCGACCTTGATTACGTCGGCGCCCAGCCAGGCCAGCAGCTGGGTGCATGTCGGCCCCGACTGCACGTGCGTGAAGTCGAGGATTCTCACGTCTTGCAAAGCTTTCATGGGGTTCTGCTCCGCCGGTCTCTCGTTACTTGTACATAGTCTGCGCCTTGGTGCCGGGCGCATATTCGTTGGGGTCGACCCAGACATTGACGACTGCGCACTTGCCGGTCCGCGCGATCGCTTCGCGGGCGCGCTGCAGGGCCGGGCCGATCTGGTCGGCTTAGCGCACCTCCTCGCCGTAGCCGCCGATCATCTCGCCAAACTTGCCGAACGGGACGTCGCCCAGCTTGTTGCCCACGTTGCCGCGCTGTTCGCCGTATTTGGCGAACTGCCCGTAGCGGATCTGGTTCATGTGCGAGTTGTTGCCGACCACCGCAAGTCTTGCCCACGGTCCGGTAGTCCAGGTCGATCTGGACCAGGGTTGCTTCCTTGGAGATGCGTTTGCCGTAGCCCATCCGGAAATCGAACGGCGTGCCGACGATCAGAATCACGTCCGCTTCGTTGAAGGCCAGCCGACGGGTCCGGTCGAAATGGTGCGGGTCGCCCGGCGGCAGCATGCCGCGGCTGGCGCCGTTCAGATAGGCGGGAATGTCCAGCGCCCGGACCAGGCTGATCGCCTGTTCGTGGCCCTGGGCGGCCCAGACCTGCTGGCCGAACAGCACCGCGGGCCGCTTGGACTTGACCAGGATGTCGGCCAGTTTCTCGATGTCGGCCGGGTCGCCGATCGCCTTGGTCGAGGCGCGGTAGTGGCCGGGTTCGGGGATCACCGCCCGATCCACCTTAATTTCCGCGTCCAGGATATCGCGCGGGATTTCCAGATAGGACGGGCCGTAGGCGCCGGCGAAGCATTCCCGTGCCGCCATCGAGATCATGTCCGCGACCCGCTCTGTGGAGTACACGCCCGAAGCGAACTTGGTGATCGGCGACATCATGTCTACATGCGGCAGATCCTGAAGCGATCCCTGCTTGTGCTGGGTCAGCGAGCTCTGGCCGCCGATGTGAAGGACCGGGCTTTCCGACCGAAACGCGGTGGCGATGCCGGTCACCGCATTGGTGCAACCGGAACCCGCCGTGGTGACAACGCAGCCGAGCTTGCCGGTCTGGCGCGCGTAACCGTTCGCGGCATGGGCCGCGACCTGTTCGTGACGCACGTCGACGATGCGGATGCCTTCGTCCAGACAGCCGTCGTAGATATCGATGATGTGACCGCCGCACAGCGTGAAGATGGTGTCCACGCCCTCGTTCTTCAGTGCCTTGGCGACCAGGTGCCCGCCCGAAACAACGTCGGCTTCCGTGCTTTTTCTTTGCAGCGTGTCAGTCGCGGTGGACGACATCGTCTCGTTCTCCCCTACTGTTCGTCTAGTTTGTTGCCGCTGCCTGCTTTCCCGCGCCATCGGTTCGGTCGGACTGGGATGCGCTGGCAAACTCGTTCCAGTTCCGGCGCACATGGTCGTGCAGCCGCATGGCGTGTTCTCTGACCAGGGTGCTGGCCAGGTCGGCGTCGCGCGCCTCGATCGCCTCGATGATGTGCATGTGATCCACGACAGAGCGGCTGATCCGGTCGCCTTCCGACATCGCGCGGTTGCGCACGGCGCGCATGTGCAGGAACAGCGTGTCGGTGATGGATTTCAGCATCGAGCAGTCGGACAGTTCCAGGATTCGCTGGTGAAACCGGACATTCGCCTCGGAATACTCGTCCATGTGGGCGCGCAGATTGTCCTTGCCGTACTGCAGGGTCATGCGCCGCAGCGAGCCGATGTCATCGTCGCTCGCCTGCTCGGCCGCCAGCCGCGCCGCCATGCTTTCAAGCGCTGCCCAGACCGTGATGATCTCGAGGATTTCGTCCAGGGATTTGTGTTTGATGAAAACGCCCTTGCGCGGCCTGATCTCGACGAAGCCTTCCTGCTCCAGGCGCGCGAGAGCCTCGCGGATCGGGGTGCGCGAAATGCCCAGCTGTTCGGACAGCTTGCGCTCCTCCAGCCGCAGATCCACATCCTCGGCATAGATGTTCATGCTGGTGATGGCGTCCTTCAGCACATCGTAGATGTGATCCTTCAGGCTGAAGTTCATGCCTATGGCTTTCAGCTTCAGACTGCGCGCCATCACCGCCTCCCCAAACTTTTTCTTGTATCTGGTATACCATAGACCAATTGACGGGCGGTCGCAAGCCTTCAGCATTCCAGTTGCGCGATTGCGCGGCCCCTTGGCCCTACCCCGGCCCGTGCAACCTTTAAAACGCCAGCTAAAACGCCAGCCATTTGCACATTCGCGCCCGGCAGTGCACGATATGCCGCCTGTATGCCCTTGCCCGCTTACCACACTTGGTATAAGGTATACCACAGTACATTCGTTTCCAGGGCGCTTTCCGGCGGAATCGCTGGAGACCGGCGGAACCCGGTCGACTGCGGCGCCGAACGGAACGTTTCGGAGGGGAGGCCGAACGCATGAACCTCTACGAATACCAGGCCAAGGAAATCCTGGCGCAGTACGGCGTTCCGATTCCCGAAGGCGGCGTCGCCGGCTCGGCGGAAGAAGCCGAGGCCAGGGCACGCGGGCTGGCGGCGGAGGAATATGCGGTCAAGGCGCAGATCCATGCAGGCGGCCGCGGCCTCGTCGGCGGCGTGCGCCTGGCGGCGACGCCGAAAAACGTGCGCACGATCGCCAGCGAACTGATCGGATCGAAACTGGTGACGCCACAGACCCGCAAGGAGGGCGAGCCGGTCAACCTGGTCTATGTGGAAGGCGCGGTCGATTCGGCGCAAGACTATTTCATTGCGGTGCTGGTCGATCAGGCGACCTCCGAACTGGTTGTCCTGGGCTCGAAGGACGGCGGCGTGGATTTCGAAGAGCGGGTCCAGAAGGACCCTGGCATCGTCAGCGCGCTGCCGATCCCCGTTGACGGCGAGCCTTCGGAGGCCGCGGCCACGGCCTTTCTTCAGGAACTGGGCGTGGCCACGGATCTGCAGCCGCGGTTCCGGGAAATCCTCAGCGCCCTGGCGCGGGTCTTCGTCAAGATCGACGCAACCCTGGTGGAGGTCAACCCGCTGACGGTCACGCCTGACGGCGCGGTCTACGCCGTCGACGCCAAGGTCTCGCTGGACAACAACGCGCGCTACCGGCACCCGGAGCTGGAGCTGCTGGCCGAAGAAACCGTTGGCGACGCCGTGGAACTCCAGGCCCAGAGCCACGAGATCAACCTGGTCACGCTGGACGGCAATATCGGCCTGGTCGTCAACGGCGCGGGCCTTGCGCTGGCGACCCAGGACATGGTGATCGATGCCGGCGGCAAACCGGCCAACTTCATGGACATCAGGACGACCGCAACCAGCCTGCAGGTTGCCCGCGGCATCGGCCTGCTGCTGGCCGACCCTAAGATCAAGGTCCTGCTGGTCAACATTCATGGCGGCGGCATGACGACCTGCGACACCGTCGCCGAGGCGCTGGCCTTCGCCATGGTGCATGCCAAGCGCGAGGTACCGGTCGTGTTCCGCGCCGCCGGCCAGAACGCCGAATACGCCAAGACCATGCTGAACAGCCGGCGTGTTCCGCATGTCCTGGCGGACAGCATTTCCGAGGCGATCGAACGCGCCATCGCCATCGCGGCTTAGGAGAGACGGCCATGGCAATTCTCGTCGGACCCGACACCCGGTTGATCGTCCAGGGCATGACCGGACGGGCCGGAACCTTCTACAGCGACCTGGCGATTTCCTACGGCACCAACGTGGTCGGCGGCGTCCGCCCCGGCAAGGGCGGCGGGCGTCACCTGCGCCTGCCGCTGTTCGATACGGTGGCCGACGCGGTGCGGGAAACCGACGCCAACGCCACGATGGTGATGGTGCCCGCCCACAAGGCCGCGGACGCCCTGATGGAGGCGATCGAAGCGGAGGTGCCGCTGTTGGTCTGCGTCACCGAACGGATCCCGGTGCTGGACATGGTGCGCGTCAAACACGCGCTGAAGGGATCGAAGAGCCGGCTGGTGGGCGCCAACTCGCAGGGGGTTCTGGCGCCAGAGGTGTGCAAGATCGGCGTCATGTCCACGGCGGATGCGAAACCCGGCCCGATCGGCATCGTCTCGCGCTCGGCCTCGCTGAGCAGCGAGGTCGTCGCCCAGACCACGAACGCCGGGTTGGGCCAATCGACGACCGTCGGCATCGGCGGCGATCCCATTCACGGCACTGGTTTCGTCGACTGCCTGGAGCTGTTCATGGCCGATCCCGAAACCGAGGCGGTGGTCCTGATCGGCGAAATCGGTGGCGCGGAAGAAGAACAGGTCGCGGCCTATCTGGCCGAGTCAGGCGCGAAGAAGCCTGTCGTCGCCCTGGTGGTGGGGCGCCACGCCATGCCCCAGCGCTGCATGGGCCATGCGGGCACGCTGTCGGTCTTCGGCACCGGCACCGCGGAAGGCAAGATCGCTGCGCTGAAATCCGCTGGCGCGCTGATCGCGGAGAACGTGGAAGAGGTCAGCGTGCTGTTGAAACAGGCGTTGGGGCGTTAGCAACGGACAGGAATACGAAGCGGGTGTCTACAGTCCCCCTTCGCTAAAGCTTCGGGGGACACGCCTTCGCGCGCCAGGCCACTTTGTGGCCTGCCACCCGAAGCCGAAGGCTGAGCGGCCCGAGACATAGGTGACATTTCGTACCGGACACATGGGTAACACTTTTCGCCTGTTTCAGGTGGGAGGTGTTGATGCCGCGGAAAGAGAGTTCGGTGATGGATGAACGCCTGCGTTTCGT
>Ga0209783_1000113_pt1 | contig 30023 bp, 24 predicted proteins | sample WorMetfiPIANOSA1_FD_187395 | JGI IMG/M metagenome (GOLD analysis project Ga0209783, IMG submission 187395) | Marine gutless worms symbiont microbial communities from Max Planck institute for Marine Microbiology, Germany - Olavius filocauda... | ecosystem: Host-associated > Annelida > Digestive... | reverse complement strand
TTTTCATCAATACCGCCCATGAGCACCTCCAGTAGATACCAAATTAGTGGATGGTGTTCATGATACAACCGTAGCGGCTATCAGATGTTTTAAAAGCAAATTTTCAAAGATCATAGTGCACGATGTCATGGCACATGAAAGTGCGAACGATGTCGTGGCACTCAACAGTTAAGTGCTAAGGTGGACAAAAAGATAAATAAGAACAGATGTTTAAACTTATTTTCATTTCCTCCAGGGTGGTTTGTCGTGGCGCTGCTTGCTGCGCTTGCGCTTTTTTTTCCAGGGGGGCTCTTTCTTGCTGCGACTGTCCCCGGATGATGAATCGAGCGTTCCATCCTCCTGGATGCCGATGGTATAGCTGCCGGGCTTTTTAGGGGCGGCCGGAATCATGTCGGGTGGCGGGGTGAGATCCGGTTTCTCTTTGGGCAGGGGCGGACCAGTGAAACAGCCGGCCGGAATGAAGGCGGTTGTATATAAATTACCACCAATGGAGAAATAACGGACTCTGCGCTGGAGCGATTTCTGGACCTGGACAGTGAGGGTGACCGGTGACCGGTCGATCCGCTTCCCAATGCGCTGGGCCATATCTTGATCGGCACTCAGGATCACGTCTTCCGCGGATTTCATTACGCCTTTTACAGCCACGTAGGGATAGGCTTTGCGGCGAATGCAGGTATACAGCAGTTTGGGCAGGTCATCAGCAGCTTCCGGGGGCGGCAACCGGGATCGATCCCGAGCCCGAATCAGGTGGTCTTCTATTTCGATGGGGGGCTTTGTCAGCGTCAGGCACACTTCCTCCAGGTGCGAGCGGCGGACATAGCGAAATTCGCCTTCTTCACTCAAGGCTTTTAACAGCTCTTTGATCTTTACATACCCCGAGCGATCGGGCACCAGGCCGAATTCGTCCGGACGGCGCCCGAGAATATATGCGAGGATTTTGGCGAGTTCCTTGGGGGATTTCTTATGACCCATCGGGCAGTCCCGGTCTGACTTTTAAAATGGTCTCTTTGCGGATCTGAACCGTGCCGGGCTTGGCCCCGCGCGGCTTGGTGACGTTGATTGCTTGGGTACAGGCCACGGGCGTCACCCCCCCCTGGCGCGCCTTGCTGTGATAGGCGGCCACGGATGCCGCGGCCTTGAGGATGTCTTTGCCGGGCTCTTCATCGGGGCGGGCCCGCAGCAGCACATGGCTGCCCGGCATGCCGCGTACATGAAACCACCAGTCCTTGGGCCGTGCTTCTTTAAGGCTCAAGCGGTCGTTGTCCGCATCGGTTTTACCTGCCAGGACCGTCCATTTACTGGCAATGGTATACTCCCAGGTCCGAAGCGGCGGTTTTTGATAAACCTTGTTTGCATGCATAGGCGCAGCCAATACGCAGTCTGTAGTTGTGTTTCAGGGGTAACGGGTAATGTGGATGTTGGGATTTTGCATCCAGCGATCAAACTGGGTGCGCAGCCAACGTTTGAACGGTGTCCGCGTGGCCGGCAGCAAGAGCAGCAACCCGGCGATGTCGGTCAAGAGGCCCGGGGTCAATAACACCACCCCGGCCGCGAAAATGATGACGGCATCGATCAGGTCTTCCGCCGGCATTTCACCCCGGTTCAGACGTTCGCGTACACGCAGCATGGTCTGGAAACCCTGGGCCCTGGCGAGGTAAGCGCCTGCAAATCCGGTGGCGATGACCAGCACGATTGTGTTGAAAACCCCGATGGCTGTTCCGATCTTGATCAACAGGGTCAGTTCGATCATCGGTATCAGGGTGAAGGCCAGAAACAGTTTGAGTAGCATGAAGCAAAATCCTCCCGGTAGGGTTCATTTTTGCCGTGAATATGGGGTCAATCTCGCACAGTGTCAAGTAATTCAGGTTAAAGGTTGAAGTCTGAAGACCAGCCTACGCCAAAGGCTACGCCCGGCAGGCATGCAGTTGAAGGTACTAGAAGCTATCTCAAATTACCGCCGTTATGCCGGACTCGCTCCGGCATCCAGTAAACTATACGCTTGAAAAAACTACTGGATAGCGCGACGCTTCACTACGTGCCCGGATACGTCATCCCGGACTCGATCCGGGACCGGAATGACAAAAAGGCCAAATACCCGGTTTTGAGAATTACGACACAGCCCCTACGGGCCAGGATTCATTACCATTTATAGGAGTGCGCGCTGCGATGCCGCTTCTATTTCCACGCCTGAGACATTCTGAAATCCGCGCGGCAGTTTGCGCCCCCGCTGGCCCCTTTTTCCCGTGAAATCATTTAAATTGCCCGGCTTCAGTCTTAAGTAGCGTTTACCGGCGTGGACCACCAGGTTATGACCCAAGGGCAGGGCGATCATGGCCACCAGCAGTTCTTCCCGCGCCTTGGCCCGGGCGGAAGGTATATTGATGATTTTATTTCCTTTTCCCCTGGCCAGGGTGGGCAGGTTGTTCAAAGCGTACACCAGCATGCGCCCTTCGTTGGTGATGGCCACGAGCAGGTCGGTTTCGGGGTCTTCCACATAAACCGGCGGCAGGGGGTGGGCGTTTTTCGGCATGGTCAACACCGCCTTGCCGCTGCGGTTTTTCGTGAACAGGTCGGAGAGTTTGGCTACAAAACCGTAGCCGGCATCGCTGGCCAGCAAAATCGGCTTGTCCGGCTCGCCGGAGAGGACCGACGTGAACCAGGCTCCGGATGGCAGGTTGACCCGGCCGCTCAACGGTTCGCCCTGACCGCGGGCCGACGGCAGGGTATGGGCGGCCACGGCATAGCTGCGTCCGGTCGAGTCCAGAAACACGGCCAGCTGATTGCTGCGGCTGTGAGCGGCGGCCAGGTAGCTGTCACCGGATTTATAGTTCAGGCTGACAGGGTCGATTTCATGCCCTTTCGCGGCCCGGACCCAGCCTTTTTTAGACAGGACCACCGTAACCGGTTCCACCGGTACGAGGTCGGCCTGGGTCATGGCCTGGGCTTCCCCCCGGGCCACAATGGGGGCGCGGCGGTCGTCTCCGTAGGTCTGCGCATCGGCTTCAATTTCCTTTCGGATCAGGGTTTTCATGCGCTGGTTCGAGTTGAGGGTCTTTTCGAGGTAATCGCGTTCTTCAGCCAGGGTTTCCTGTTCACCGCGAATTTTCATCTCCTCGAGTTTGGCCAGGTAGCGCAGTTTGAGTTCCAGGATGGCTTCCGCCTGGATGCCGGTCAGGTTGAAGCGTTCCATCAAGACCGGCTTGGGCTTGTCCGCGCTGCGAATGATGGCGATGACCTCATCGATGTTCAGGTAGGCGATCAGGAGGCCTTCCAGCACATGCAACCGGTCGGTTACTTTGTCCAGGCGGAACTGGAGGCGCCGGCGCACCGTCTCTTTACGGTATTTCAGCCACTCAACCAGCAGGGACCGCAAATCCTTGACCTGTGGACGGCCATTGATGCCGATCAGGTTTATGTTGACCCGGTAAGTTTTTTCCAGGTCGGTCGTGGCGAACAGATGGTTCATCAGGGCTTCTACATCCACCCGGTTGGAACGCGGGACGATCACCAGCCGGGTGGGGTCCTCGTGGTCTGATTCGTCACGCAGATCCACCACCATCGGCAGTTTCTTGGCCTGCATCTGGCCGGCAATCTGTTCGAGAACTTTGGCCCCGGAAACCTGGTGGGGCAGGGCCGTGATCACGATGTCACCATTCTCGCGTTCGTGGACCGCCCGCATCCGGATCGAACCGGTGCCGGTCGTATACATGGCAGCCAGGTCCTCGGGCGGTGTAATGATTTCCGCTTCCGTGGGGTAATCCGGTCCCGGGATGTGCGCGCATAGTTCCGCAATATCGGCCTTGGGGTGCTGCAGCAGGTGGATACAGGCTGCGGCGACCTCCTTGAGATTATGCGGCGGGATATCCGTGGCCATGCCCACTGCGATGCCGGTGGTCCCGTTGAGCAGCACATTGGGCAGCCGGGCCGGCAGGGTGGCCGGTTCGTCCAGGGTGCCGTCGAAGTTGGGAATCCAGTCCACCGTGCCCTGGCCGATCTCGGACAACAGGACTTCGGCATAGGGCGCCAGCTTGGACTCCGTGTAGCGCATGGCGGCAAATGATTTGGGGTCATCCGCCGATCCCCAGTTGCCCTGGCCGTCCAGGAGAGGATAGCGATAGGAAAAAGGTTGGGCCATAAGGACCATGGCCTCGTAGCAGGCCGTGTCGCCATGGGGGTGAAATTTGCCCAGCACATCGCCGACAGTGCGTGCGGACTTTTTATACTTGGCCGTGGCTTTCAGGCCCAGCTCGGACATGGCATAGACAATCCGGCGCTGGACCGGCTTGAGACCGTCGCCGATGTGGGGCAGGGCCCGGTCGAGAATCACGTACATGGCGTATTCCCGGTAAGCCCTTTCCGTAAAGGCTTCCATGGGAAGCTGTTCTATGCCGTCGGATGTAAAAGTCGTGGGTTGGGACATGGCGTTTTATTCCTGGTATTTCCCCGGTTAGGCCGAAGAGGTCGGTTTTGGCATCTACGTGCTTAAATGCAATAAGGGTCCAAGGGTTCAAGGGGCCAAGGGGTCAAGGGTTAATGGCCCAAGGGTTCAATGATTTTCACTCGAACCCTCGGCCCCTTGGACCCTCGAACCCTTTTTAGTCTATGCTCCCGCCACGCTCCAGCCAACGCCTGCGATCGGCAGCCCGTTTTTTGGCCAGCAGCATATCCATGGTGCCCAGGGTGTTGACATCTTCCTTCATGGTCAGACGCACCAGGCGGCGGGTGTCCGGAGCCATGGTGGTTTCCCGTAGCTGGATAGGGTTCATCTCACCGAGGCCTTTGAAACGCTGGACGTTGATCTTCGCCCGTGGTTTCCCGGCCTTGATTCTATCAATAGTGGCGAGTTTTTCTTCCTCATCCAGGGCATAGTAAACATCTTTGCCGGCATCGACGCGGTAGAGCGGCGGCATGGCTACATAGATATGGCCGTTTTCCACCAGGGGCAGGAAATGGCGTACAAACAAAGCGCATAACAGGGTGGCGATGTGCAACCCGTCCGAATCGGCATCGGCCAGAATGCAGATCCGGCCGTAACGCAGTCCGTTGATATCCGCCGAGCCGGGATCAACGCCAATGGCGACGGATATGTCATGTATCTCCTTGGAACCGAGAATTGTGCCGGAATCCGCTTCCCAGGTATTGAGGATTTTGCCTCGCAGGGGCATTACTGCCTGGAACTGCCGGTCCCGGGCCTGCTTGGCGGACCCGCCGGCGCTGTCGCCTTCGACCAGGAACAGTTCGGCCTCCAGCGGGTCCTGGCCCACGCAGTCGGCCAGCTTGCCGGGCAGGGCCGGACCGCTGGTAACTTTTTTGCGGGCCACCTTTTTACTCTTGCGCAGTCGGCGCTGGGCGTTTTTGATCGCCAGGTCGGCCAGCTGCTCGCCGGTATCGGTGTGCTGGTTGAGCCACAGACTGAAAGCGTCCTTGACCACCCCGGAAACAAACGTGGCACACTGTCGGGAGGAGAGCCGCTCTTTGGTCTGCCCCGAGAACTGGGGGTCCTGCATTTTGGCCGACAGGATGTAGGCACAACGGTCCCAGATGTCATCCGGGGTCAATTTCACACCCCGCGGTATCAGTTTCCGGAATTCGCAGAACTCACGAATCGAGGCCAGCAAGCCGCTTCTAAAGCCATTTACGTGGGTCCCGCCCTGGGAGGTCGGAATCAGGTTGACATAGCTCTCGCAGACAGTGTCGCCGGTTTCCGGCAGCCAGGTAACCGCCCAACTGACCGTTTCCCCGGGGTCTTCGAAATGACCGACAAAGGGCGGATCTGGCAGGATGATGGTGTCCGGGTAGTTGCCTTGCAGGTATTCACTGAGACCATCTTCGTAATACCATTTCTGGGTATCTCCCGATTTGGTGTCGGTAAACGTTATGGTTAGCCCCGGGCAGAGCACCGCCTTGGCTCGCATGACGTGTTTGAGGCGCGGGATGGAAAAGCGGGCGGAATCGAAATATTTGGGATCCGGCCAGAAATGGATGGTGGTACCGGTATTGCGCATGCCGACCGTGCCCACCACTTCCAGGATCTGGAAGATCTCGCCATTTTCAAATCCGATGGCGTACTTTTTACCGTCCCGCCTGATTTCAACGTCCAGGCGGTTCGATAACGCGTTGACCACGGACACACCGACCCCGTGCAGTCCCCCGGAAAACTGGTAGTTTTTATCAGAGAATTTGGCGCCGGCGTGCAGCTTCGTCATAATCAATTCTACGCCGGTTATGCCTTCTTCCGGGTGAATATCCACGGGCATGCCGCGCCCGTTATCGGTAACTTTCAGGGAGTGATCCGGCAGCAGGGTGACATCGATGCGGTTGGCAAAGCCGGCAATGGCTTCGTCGACGCTGTTGTCGATGACCTCCTGGCCAAGATGATTGGGCCGCAGGGTATCGGTGTACATGCCCGGTCGGCGTTTTACCGGCTCCAGGCCGTTGAGGACCTCGATCGATTCGGCGGTGTAGTTGTTTGCGATCATTCCAGTGCTCGGGTATCAAATGACAGTATAAACCGGTTGATTTATATGGCAAAATTAGCGGATACACATCAGGTTGTAGTCATCAATCCTTTTGTCTACCACATATTGCATAGTAAGATCAAATGGTTTGGCAGGTGTTTGCGAGAAACACTGCGGGCCGATGGCCTTTTTAAGGCGAATGGGATATATCCTCCCGCGTTGTGGCAAAATTCGGCCCAGCCGTAGAGGAATGCATGTAAGATGATACTGTTAATAAATCCACCGGTCTCAAAACCCAGTGAACCACCAGCCGGAATTGCCCGCCTGGCGGGGGCCCTGCGGCACAGCGGCCTGGATTGCCGGACAGTCGATGCCAATATCGGCGGACTTCAACATTTGCTGAAGCGGCCTGTTGAGACAGACGATACCTGGACACGGCGCGCGATTAAACATCGCGACCAAAATAGACGCTATCTGCAGGATGCGGCGGGATATGATTCGTTCGATCGCTACAAAAGGGCGGTGGCGGATTTGGGACGCGCTCTGGAAAAAGCGGTGCCGGATGAACGTGTGCGGGTTGGTCTGGCCAACTACCAGGATCATGTGCTTTCACCGGTTCGCAGCCGGGATCTGTTGAAAGCCGCCGCTTATCCGGAAAAGAACCCCTTTTATCCCTACTACCGGGAGAACATATTGCCGGCTGCCCTGGATCCCGCCGTGCAGGCCGTCGGGATGTCTCTGGGCTTTCTCTCTCAAGCCCTGTGTGGGTTTGCCCTGATCGGTCTGTTGAAGCAAGCGCGGCCGGACCTGACCATCATTCTGGGCGGCGGCCTGATTACCTCCTGGTTACGCCGACCGGATTGGCAAAACCCTTTTACAGACCTGGTAGACCACCTGGTCGCCGGACCCGGTGAAGTCAGCCTGCTGAAACTTTTGGGCAGGGAATGTCCGGCCGGTCACCATACACCCGATTATCGTGATCTTGAAGAGAACCGGTATTTAAGCCCGGGGTTTATCCTGCCCTACAGCGCCTCCAGCGGCTGTTACTGGCAGCGTTGTTCGTTTTGCCCGGAACGCTCCGAGCAGAATCCCTGGGAGCCCCTACCGGTTGTGGCGGTGGTGTCCGACCTGAAAAAGCTGGTGGATCGGCACCAACCGGTTCTGGTGCACCTTCTGGACAACGCGCTGCCGCCGGCCCTGTTGAAAGCCTTGTCGGAAGACCCCATCGGTGCGCCATGGTATGGCTTTGCCCGCTTTACCCGCCAGTTGGAAGATCCTTTGTTCTGCCGCCGGCTCAGGGACAGCGGCTGCCGGCTGTTGAAACTCGGGTTGGAGTCGGGAGATCAGTCTGTTCTGGACGCACTTGCGAAAGGCACCGGGCTGGCTGCGGCTGCAAAAATTCTCGCCAATCTCAAACAGGCCGGGATAGCGACCTATGTATACCTGCTGTTCGGGACCCCGGCCGAAGATGAGCTGGCCGCTGAAAAGACCCTGGCGTTCACTGTGCGCCACAGGGCCGGCATTGGTTTTTTGAACCTGGCCATTTTCAATCTGCCCTGAACAGTCCCGATGCCGACGGAATTACGACCCGGGAATTCTATACCGGTGATTTGAGTTTCTACCAGGATTTCGATCACCCCTACGGGTGGGATCGTGTCCGGGTACGCGGGTTTCTTGAAAAGCGGTTTAAGAAGCACCCGCAAATTGCACCGATTGTGAGGCGTGATCCACCGGTCTTTACTTCGAACCATGCACCATTTTTTACAGGCCTGTTAGGGTAAGGTATAAGGTGTAAGGTAAAAGGCAGAAGATAGCAGTCAGGCTGTCGGATCCGGGGCGGCGGCTGCGTTGATGGACTCGATGGCGTCCCGGGCTGCTTCGCGCAGCTCCTCGTTGGCGGCATCGGCAACGACGTTTTCCAGGAACGGAACCTCGTTGGGCCCGCCGGTTTCACCAATGACGTGCAGGATATCACCCTGTACGGTTTCGTTGACCTCGGCAAACCGCTTTTCAAGGGCGGGGATCATCGTGCCGGCCAGGGGGCGGTCTTCCCAGGCGATTTCTTCCGCGGCGACCATGGCGCCCAGACGGATGGACCAGAGGTCGTGGGTAATTAAATCGATGAGCGCGGGAAACACGGTTTTAGCCTTTATCATCATCTGGGCCAGGTCGGCTGCCCGGCCGTCATCGATAAAACTGCGCAGGGTCAGGGGGCCCAGTTTGACCGGGTCGCGATTGATAATAGTATCCGTCAACTCGTGCATGTCGACGGATCCGGTCCAGCGAAAATCTGTATCAAGTATTACCGTCGGAACCGATTTTATCCGGGCCTTGTCGGCCGGGTCCGTGAAAAGCGTGCCGTCAATGACGGTGATGGAGATGTTTTGGTTGGCCTGGATCAAGGGCAGCAGTTGACCGACCGTCTGCGGGCAATGCGGGCATTGCGGGGCGATGTAAATATCCAGGTGGGCCGGGACCGTGAGGGCCTGCAGGGCATGGGCTCCTGCAGCGGCTGGATCATCCGGCGCACGCATCTGCCTGGCGGCCGCCTCCAGAAAGGGGGCGAGCTCCGGGCCCAGGGGGACGGCCTGGTACTGCAGGCGTCGGCCGATCACAATGGCCGGCCTTTCGGCATCCGTATCCGGGCGGCGTTTTTTAATGCGCAAACCCGGTGCGCAATCTGCGAGTTGTTGACAAAACCGCTCCAGTGCTTCGGACGGGGCGCTGCCGTCATTTATCAATTCCAGCTCTAATGCGCCGCCTTGGTCTGTCACCCAGGCGGCAATCTGCTTTTGCTCGGTAGAATTCATAGAATCACCCCGAAAGCCGGTCCCAGAAGGCCGCCCCTTCGGATTTCTGCCGGCCCGGTCCGCTGCTCGAGGGGGGTGCCGCCGGACGCGAACCGGTCAGCCGCGCAACCCGCTCCTCAATCGGCGGGTGGGTTGAAAAGAGGCTGGTCAACCGCTGAGCTGAAAGGGGGTTGACGATGAACATGTGGGCCGTGGAGGGATTGGCATCCATTGCCCGGCTGCGGCTGTAGGCGCCTAATTTTTCAAGCGCGCGGGCCAGACCGTCCGGGCGGCCGGCAATGGCCGCCCCGGTGCTGTCGGCCAGGTATTCGCGTGAACGGGAGATGGCCATCTGGATCAGCATGGCCGCCATGGGTGCGATGATGGACATGGCAATCACACCGAATATCCCCATCCCGCCTTCATCGTCATCCGAACGCATGCCGCCGAAGATAGCCCCCCACCGGGCCATACTGGCCAGCAGCATAATAGCCCCGGCCATGGTGGCGGCAATGGTGCCGATGAGGATGTCGCGATTTTTAACATGGGCCAGTTCATGGGCGAGGACGCCTTCGATTTCATCGCGGTCCATAAGGTTCATCAGGCCCCGGGTGACGGCCACGGCGGCATTGTCCGGGTTGCGGCCGGTGGCAAAAGCATTGGGCTGGTCCTGGGGGATGATATAGACCTTGGGCATGGGCAAGCCGGCGCGACTGGCCAGAATCCGGACGGTTTCATAGAGCTCCGGCGCTTCTCCGGCCGTTATCGGCTGAGCGCGGTACATTTTCAGGACCAGTTTATCCGAATACCAGTAGCTGAAAAAATTCATGCCGCCGGCGAAAAGCAAGGCGATAAACATGCCCTGACGGCCGCCCAGCAGCTGTCCGATAACCAGGATAAAAGCTGTCATGGCAGCCAGCAAGACAGCCGTGCGAAATTGATTTCCCATGTGTTACGCTTTCCTTTCCATAGGGTTGTCAGCCTTGTGCGGCCCTTACATATTACCGGTTCAATATAGTGCCGTTCACCTAAAAATCAAGGCAAATAGGCCCTGAACGATGCTTGACGGAACCCAACCGGGTTGCATATACTTCAGAAACTCAAAAAACACGCTCTACGCCATAGAACCAGAAAAGGATGAACCATGACCCTAACACCCCTGACAGCCGTTACCCCGGTAGATGGCAGATACCGGCGGGCCACCCGGGCCCTGGCGGACTACTTTTCCGAAGGAGCCTTGATCAAATACCGAGTCAAGGTCGAGATTGAATATTTCATTGCGCTGTGTCAGGTGCCCCTGCCCCAACTGGAGACTTTCGATCCTGCTAAATTCGACCTGCTGCGCGACATTTACCGGAATTTTTCCGAGGCGGACGCACAAACCGTCAAGGATACCGAAAAGGTGACCAACCATGACGTCAAGGCCGTGGAATACTTCGTGAAGGAACAGTTCGCTGCCCTGGGGTTGTCACCGTTCAAAGAATTTATCCATTTCGGTCTGACCTCCCAGGATATCAACAACACCGCGGTGCCCTGTTCTCTCAAGGATGCCTGGCAGCAGGTGATACAGCCGATGCTCGCAAAAGTGCTGGATGTGCTGACTGAAAAAGCCCGGGAATGGAAAGCAGTGCCCATGCTGGCCCGGACCCACGGTCAGCCGGCCTCCCCCACCAGCCTGGGAAAGGAGTTGTACGTGTTCGTCGACCGGCTGCACGGACAGATCCAGCAACTTGCCGAGGTCCCCTATGCTGCCAAGTTCGGGGGCGCCACCGGGAATTTTAATGCGCACCAGGTAGCCTATCCGCAAATCGACTGGATCGCTTTCGGTGACCGCCTGGTGAACGATGTCCTGGGGTTGCAGCGTTCCCGGGTGACGACCCAGATCGAACCCTATGACAACCTGGCGGCCTTCTGCCACGCTCTGATGCGGATCAATACTATCCTCATCGACCTGGATCGGGACATCTGGACCTATATCTCCATGAATTATTTCAAGCAGAAGATAAAAAAGGGCGAGATCGGTTCTTCCGCCATGCCCCACAAGGTCAATCCCATCGATTTTGAAAATTCAGAAGGCAACCTGGGGGTGGTGAACGCCATCCTGGGCCACCTAGCGGAGAAGCTGCCGATTTCAAGGCTGCAGCGGGATTTGACCGACTCCACCGTGACCCGTAATATCGGTGTGCCCCTGGGCCATTTCCTCATTGCCCTAAAATCGCTGCTGCGTGGACTCGACAAATTAATCATCAATGAAGCCGCCCTGCAGGCGGACCTGGAAGATAATTGGGCCGTGGTGGCCGAGGCGCTGCAAACCGTACTGCGGCGGGAGGGTTATCCCAAGCCTTATGAAGCCCTGCTGGACCTGACCCGGACCAACACCGCCATTGGCCCGGAAACCATCCGAACCTTTATCGACGGACTGGATGTATCCGACGAGATCAAAGCCGAATTGAAGAAAATCACGCCGGCCAACTATACCGGCGTTTATCCTTTCTAAAATCTGAATGGAGCCCACCGATGGGGTTGCGTACCAAAACCAAGGCGTTTCTCTTGAAGACGCTGACCAAAAAAGATGTGGCCGCCCTGCATGCGCGCTGGGAGGATCTTTACGGCCGATTCGACAATGCTGATTATGACCAGCACTTCATCAGCGGACTGCCCAGCGAATCAGGCGTTTACCACGGTGAAATTATCAAGTGGGCCCTTGACCTGAAGCCGCAGCAGGTTCTTTTTGCCGGCGAAAACAGGCAGACCGCGACCCAACTGAAGGAAATCATCCAGGCGAAAGAGGTCTACACGGCCGGACTGGCCGATACCGATTACCGCTGGAACTTTGAAAAGGGTGCCCCGGCCATAGACCGGGATTTTGACCTGGTAGTGAGTCAGGCAATTTTAGAACACCTGCTCAACCCGTATAAGCATGTCGAAGATTTAAGCACGCTGCTCAAACCCAAAGGTTACCTGATTTTGCATACCGTCATGCCCGGCTTCCCCTACCACCGACACCCGATCGATTCCGTCCGTTTTTTTCCGGACTGGTTCGAAGAAACCGCGCAGCGTGTCAAACTGGAAACAGTCAAAAAAAGGATAAACGACACGCATATTTTCTACATGTACCAAAAGCCCTGAAGTGTTCACTCAGCTTTGGGCTGTATGACCGTTTAGATCCAACAGCGGTATCGAAGTCAAAATCGTTATCGGAATTTGAGTGGCATCTTTGGAATCGATTTCGATCCCGATACCGATTCCGATTCAGGCTGAAACCCAAAAGTTGATTTTTATTCAATCCTTTAAAACCTGGCCCTCTGAGGCTGTGTCACAATTCAAAAAACCGGGCCTTCGGCCTTTTCGTCATTCCGGTCCCGGATCGAGTCCGGGATGACGTATCCGGGCACGTAGTGAAGCGTAGCGCTATCCAGTGGTTTTTCAGGTGTGTAGATTTCTGGATGCCGGATCAGGTCCGGCATGACGGAGGTAATTTGAGTTATTTTATTAATTGCGACACAGCCTCTCTGGGCCAGGATTCTTTACTCCCGGGGATCTGTCCCGGGCTATGGAAAACACGTAAGTACGCCCGCGCAGCCAGGGCGAGGAAATGGCAATGGACTCCCAAGATGATACCTGGAAACCTCTGCAGGCCGATAAACTGAATGAAATCGGCCGCCTGTTCGGCGAATTGTTTCCGGCGGAACGCTGCGGGACCCTGGCTGCCGACATCACGGCCTACTGGGTGCAGATGCTGCAGGCTGTCTGGCATGGCAAAGCCTCTGAGATACGAGAAAAAGATAAGCGCTATACGCCCCGGGACCCCCTTGCGCGGATACGGCAAAAAACAGTTGTGACCACCTATGCCGACAGCGTGTGGACCCGGGGTGAAGCCTCTTTGGATACCCTGGATGCCTTCTTGAAATCCCATTTTCCCGCCCTGGGGGGCATGCATATGCTGCCGGCTTGCCAGGTATCCGCAATGCGGTTTAACGACGGCTATTTTTCCCAGGTGGTTCGTCATACCATCCATCCGGCATTCGGTACCAATTCGAAATTTGCCGCCATGATGGCCGCGTACTATTCCATGGCGGATTTTGTACTCAACCATGTGGATATTGAAAACCCCGACTTCCAGGCTTACCTGGAAGGTGATGACGAGCTGGGTGAGTGCTTTTTTGTCTTCTCCGAACAGGAGTACCAGCGCAGGCGCGCCCGGGGTGATTTCGACCGAATTTTCCGGCCGCGCCCCTTCCCCCTGTTTTCGATCTACCGGCGCCGGCCGACCGACAAAAAGTATGCCCGCATGGCGCAGTCGGAAAAAATTGACCATTTGACGGCTTTGACCGGGGAGCGACTGCCGGCGCCGGTGGCCGGTCTGCTGGTGATCTTCAATCTGCTCAAAAACGACCAGATGCTGCTGGACGAAGAGTACCGCGCTGTCACCCGCTTACGGGAGTATCTGCAGGTGCAGGGCGCCGTCGATCCGGATACCATCTTCGTGGTTTCCGAAACCCAGGAAACCAACCACGTACCGTATATACTGGCGGACCGCATCCAAACCCCGCGGGACCTTTTGGAAGCCATCGGGTTCAAAGCGGAGGAAGCCGGAGAACTCGCCGGTATAGTTACCCGGCAGGCCGCGACAATCTTCGGTGAAGAGATTCGGGCCCTGACCACCTTCAGCCATGTGCAGGTGGATCTGAATACCGGTACCTTGCAGGGCCTGAAAATGCTGGCCGATGATTTTGCCTGGTACCTGGGGCTGGATCTGGACATGCTGCGCCTGGATGCCGCCAATTTTGCCTTCAAACGCTGGCAGACGACCTGTTTCGGATTGCCGGAAGTAAAGGTCTTGATGCAGATTCTCTATCTCTCCATGGATTGTGTCGCCCCCCGTATGGTGGCCAACCTGGAGGTCAACGATCAGCTTTCAACCGTCCTGGAGCAGATGGCCGACACGCAGGCCCCGCCGCCGATGATGTATGATTTTCACCTGGCCGCCATGCTGCCGGCCGCCTTTATCACCGGCGAAGCCCGAATGTTCAAAAGGATTTTTGCGCAAATTGCCGCATATGAGATTGCTCCGGCCAGCATCCGCTTCAGCCTGGCCGAGAGCCACGATGGAAAATCGGTGCGCGGCAGCCTGGACCTGCTCACCCTGGCGGAAAGGCAGGCCGTGGCTGATACGGTAGTGAGAAACGGCGGCCGGATCAAGTATAAGGGGGTTCCCCGGTGGGAATCTCCGGAGACTGAATTCAAGGAAGTCTGCCGGGAATCCGGCCTGGATTTCGAAACAGCCGGGCAGCAGATTTTTAAAACCGCGGAAGGCGAAGAGGGCGTGCGGGTCCTGGCGGATCATATCCGGGATACAGATGCGCTTGCTGTTGCGTTGGGAATCTCCACGGATCGCTTCATGTCGGATGGGGCCCTCAAATTTTTCAGCACTAAAATCCTGGAAGGCCGCGAACCCTATGAATTGTGCATCGCCACCCGGGATTGTCTACCGCCCTTAGACGACCACAAGCTGGTTGCCGCCCGTTTTCTCGCCTTCTACACCCTGGCTTTTGCGCTCATGGGACGTAATGTCAAATCGATCTATTTCAATGATATGATGGGACTGCCCAATGACTATGAGCGCCTGCGCCAGACCGGCGAACTGCGGGACTTGAAGCGAACCAAATCGGAACTGGCCGTTCTGGAGCAAAAACTGGCTGACCCGGGGACGGTTGAGTATGGCATTGCCAGGGGCCTGAACAACCTGATTGCCCTGGTAGATACCGACCCGGCCATGGGCCCCCGCAGCAGGGAAGCCGTGGTCCCCGACCTTGCCGATCTGCCGACCGGAGTGGCCGTGGTGCATTGTGCGGCCGATTCCCAGACGCTCGTGATTGTCAATCTTACCTCCCACCCGGAAACCCTGGTTATCAAGCCTGTCGAATTTCAACTGCCTCCCAACCAGTCCCTGTTCGATAACCTGGGGTCCCGGTCGCTGCCGCCGTCTGCAAACGGCAGCGTGACGCTGCCCCTGGCACCCTTCGAACGCTACTGGCTTACCAGTCGTAAAATAGACATACCGGCCGGTTTACTTCTGGCGTAGTCTCTGCAGGGCAGACTGATATGCTTCCGTTACTTTAATGAACTGATCCTGGTTGCCGCCCTGGTCGGGGTGCAGCTTGATCGCCATTTTGCGGTAGTGGCGGGTGAGTAGGGTGGGGTCCATCTTTTTCAGGTCTTCCACGGCCAGGCCCAGCGTCTGGGCAGCGGCTTTCAAACCCATGGTGGGGCCGGGCTGCTGGGGAAACCGGAAGCTGCGCCGGCTACGCATGAAATCGCGAATATAGGCGGCCATGAAATCCTCTTCCGGGAAGGGATTGTCGAAGTACATAATGACATACCGGGCGAGGTAGGCGGGCAGGGCGGCATCCCGCGCGAGACCCCGCCAGAAATTGTGATCGTCATCGAGCCGGCACACTGCGTCTATGAAGTGTTCGTCGAGCTTTCTGCCTTCCATGGCCGCCGGGAATGTTTTCGCCAGCGGAGAGACGAAGTGGCGCTGCAGATTGAAGATAACGAAGGTGTAGGTTTTCAGCTCCGCGGGCTTGAGTATCCGTTCCGCCAAAAGAAAATACTGCTCAATTTCATCGCGGGATTTATGGTCCAAAACATGAAAAAGCTTACGGGGCAGACGGCCGACGGCCCCCTGGTCGACATGTCCGGATTTCAAAAAGAGCAGGCGCCTTTTATCGAACAGGTGGTGCACCGCCGGCACGGGCCGGCCGGACGATCTCTTTTGCACATCACCGCGTTGGGCAAAGTGGCCGATGATTTTGCGGATTTCAGGCTTGATAAAGTCATACAGCAGGTCATCGAGGCGATCGTCGATATCGGTCACCCCCTGCTCTTGGAGAGCTTCGATCAATTGCTCGGCATAGTAATAGGCCCGCCCCCCGGGGTATTCGATGAATCTGCCGGGGTCTGCGCCGAGTTGATACAGCTCGCGGCTGTGCAGATACCCGTCGGTCAGGTAGGATTCTCTGAGGCTGTACGTATAAGTGCCTTTGTATTCAGTACGGGCTAAGTACAAATGCCGTCTCCTGGGTTATTGTAAACCTGCATGCTTGAGATAGCCGTCTATCACCATCTGGGGATCTAGCTTGACAAGGGAGGCATAAGACCGGAGGAAATTCTTCAAATACAGTTCGGACGGCAGGTTTTGATAATCGTCGGCTTCAATCGCCTTGACGGTCGAGATGCTGATCCGGGTGGCATCGTAGATCTCTTCCAGCGACACGCCGATTTTCAGACGCAGCTTCTTGAGGTCCTGGCCGCTGATTTCGGCCGACGAAGCGATATCCCGGGAAAGCTGACTGATGGAGGCATCACTGATCTTCTTCGATATTTTTCTTTTCAGGTGGCTTTTACCGGTACCACCCGTTGTTTCAAAAAGCGGCACGGGTTTGCGGGGTTTATTCGATACCCGTTTTGAAGGGTCGAGTGCGCCCGCCGCAATTAACGACTGGTCGTAGGCCTCGCGCCGGGCAGCGTCGGTCAGGGTCCTGAAGGCAACCTCAAGTGTCTTGAGGATCGCCTGCCGTTCATCCTCCGGAAAGAGTGAATAAGTTGCCAGCGAGTCCGGTTCATAGATGGCCAGAGCGTCGGTATAGGCCGCCTTAAGCTCGAAGATAGAGGCATCGGCCGGTACCCGCAGCATTTCGTAGTAGTTTAGATCATTGAACTTTTTCATGTTTTGGCGGCCCGTGGCTGGCGCTTGCTGCGGCACACGGCGACGAGCTCCTGGGTGATGCCTTTCAAGTCCGTGGCAGTCTCGGTATATGGATATTTGTGGACGAAAAGCTTTTTCAGGTTGATACTATCGTGCACCCGATCATCATAGCCGATATTACCCAGAAATTCAAAACCCGAGTAGAAGTGACGATTGCAGACGATTTTGAGTTTTTCGCCCAGGGCGGCATCATTGGTTTTGCGGAATTGATTCAGGATCATGCTGAATTGAAACTGCGCCAGGGTACTGCGCAGCAGCGGCTCATTTTCCGGATCGCAGCGCAGGACCCGATCAATGACATCCGGTGTGTTGAGTTGTCCCCGGTGAGCCTGGTCCACCGACTCTTTTACCGCGGAGTGAAAAGAGTGTTTTTTCATGAGCAGCTTGAGTTTGCGCAGATAAACGGTGCGGATAAACCGGATGGTGTTCTCCACCGAGGTCGGCTCGGGGGTGAATACCATGATACCCAGGTGTGAGGTGAGAAAAAAGTCCAGGGTATTGAAGCTCGTTCCTGCGCCCAGATCCAAAAGCACATAATCATAGGGCAGGGTTTGCAGGGCTTTGATAATTCTCATCTTCTGCTGGTAGTACAGATTGGCAATTTCCATTGAACACTTGGCGGAACTGATCAGAAAGAGATTGGGGATCAGGGTTGGTACCACCGTCTGTTCCAGGTCCTGGACGGATTTGTCCATGAAGAGGTGCAGGCCGTTATCCGGGGGCTTGACGCCAACCATGGTATGCAGGTTTGAGGCCCCCAGGTCCAGATCCACCAACACAACCCGCTTGCGCTGTTTGGCCAGAAGGGCGCCGAGGCCGGCGGTGACGAAACTTTTCCCCGCTCCGCCCTTACCGCCTCCGATGGGTAGTATTTGGCTCATGCCTGTATTGGTTGGCCTTTTTAAGCAGCTTTTGGTTAGAACCCATCTCAAAAAAGTCTGCCTGCCCGGAAGGCAGTTATAAAACCGCGCGTATGGCTCCGGCAATTTCAGATTTTATAACCGGTTTCATGATCAAGCGGCGGATACCAATTTCCTTGGCCCGGTCTTCGTCGATCAACTTGCTGAAACCGGTGCAAAGTATGACCGGTATTTCCGGACGGATCTTCATGAGTTCGCGGGATAGCAGATCTCCGGTGATCTTGGGCATGGTCATGTCGGTAATTACAAGGTCAAACGCCTGCGGTGTATTTTCAAAAATCTCAAGTGCTTCCATGGGATCACTGACGGCTCGGACCCGGTATCCAAGACTTGCGAGCATTTGCTCTAACATCCGGGCAATCTGGTCTTCATCATCGACCAGCAGAATGCGCTCATCGCCTTTCTCGATTTTGACCGGCACCCTTCCATCCGTCTTAACGTCCTTGTATATCCTGGGAAGATAAACATTGAAGGTGGTGCCGTTGCCCGGTTCACTGTAGACCTGAATGTCGCCATCATAGCCCTTGATGATGCCGTGAACGACGGCCAGGCCCATGCCGGTTCCTTCGCCGACTTTTTTGGTGGTAAAATAAGGCTCAAAAATTCTTTCCAGAACATCCTTGGACATGCCGTACCCGGTGTCGGCCACGGTCAGTTTTACATAGGTTACCGGGTCCTGGCTGCCCGGCAGGTCCTCCGATGCGATCTGTATTTCTTCCAGCCCGACAGTCAATGTCCCCCCATGGTCCTGCATGGCATGAAAGGCATTGGTACACAGGTTCATGACAACCTGCTGGATCTGGGTCGGATCGGCCAGCACCGGTCCACAGTTTTCATCAATCCGCTGTACCACTTCAATGGTTGCCGGCAGGGTCGCCCGGAGCAGGTTGAGGGCCTCCTTGACGGCCCCGTGAATTTTCAATGGAATCCGGCCCTGGTGGTCGAGGCGGCTGAAGGTGAGTATCTGTTCCACCAGTTTGCGCGCCCGTTGGGCGGCGGTCAGGATTTCATTCAGGCTTTCACGGGCCGTGGATCCTTCTGAAATCTCGTCAAGGGCCATTTCCGTGTAACCCAGGATGGGGTAGAGGATGTTATTGAAATCGTGAGCCACACCACCAGCCAGTGTGCCGATCGCTTCCATTTTCTGTGAGTGGCGGACCTGTTTTTCGAGCTTGGCCTTCTCCTGCTCATAACTGATCAGCGATTCTTTCATGCAGGCGAAAGAGTCGGCGGTTTCCTGGATTTCCTTGTATATGGAATTGACCTCGTTCAGGCTGTCAAACTCATGATTCCGGATAGCGCGGGATTCATGTTCGAGATCGGCGATGGGCTTGATGATGCCGCGAGCCATGATCAGGGCAATGAACGTGGTCATGATAGAGATGGCGATCGTGACGAATATATTGAACATCCGGTTGGCTTTGATTTCCCCCAGGTAGTCGTCTTCCGGCAGGTAGACCCCGATTAGCCAGGGCCACTGCCGGTCCGAAAACGGTGAAAACATCACATTGTAAATCTTGCCCTCGTTTTCGAACTTGGCAAAAAGCGGGTCTTCGATAACCAACTGCCCATTTGCATCTGTTTCCCAGTTTACGGCCTCGAAAGCCTTGCGGCTGAGGACATCGTCGATTTCATTGATCTTTACCAGACGGGTTTTGCCCGGGGAGAGCGCGTTGGGCCGGGTAATTTTTGTCAGGTCGGGAAAGGCCACCACATCCTGGTTGTGGTTGAGTAAAAAGGCCTTGCCGTTTTTGCCGACCCGCAGTTTGCCGATGAAGGTAGACAACTGGTCGATACGGATGTCGACCCCGACAATTCCTTTGAAATGTTTATCGTTTTCGTAGACCGGTCCGGCGATGGTAATGCCGGGTTTCTGGGACGTAAAGAATACATAGGGATCGGTCCAGACAATGTCTTCCAGGCGTTTGGCTTTTTGATACCAGGGGCGGATCCGGGGATCATACGTGTCATTCGGATCTTCTTCGCGTTCGATCAGCTTCAGGTTGGCATCCCGGTATACCAGATCGACCTGACGAACACCTTCGGGGTGCCGGATGATTTTTGCCCGGAATCCATCGGGCGTATGTATCCGGCTGCGCCGCACATCGAAAAAATCTCCATCCGGGGTTCCGAAATAAATGCCCGCAAAATGCGGATAGATGGCCATCTGGTCAAAGAAATACCGCTCCAGGGAATTGAATTTCTGGGTGTCATTGCTGACTACATTGGCGGATATGAGACGTTTGGTCAGGTGGGCGGCGCCCTGCGCCAGGGCCAGGTGGTTTTTGGACTGCTCCATGGCGAAGGCGGCGATATTCTCCATGATGTCCCGGGCGTGCCCCAGGAGGACCCGCTGGGAAGTAATATAGGAGGAGGATACGGTGATTGCCTGTGTGCCCCAGATTATTACCAGGAGTCCCAGTATCAGCGCCCATCGAATGGAGATTTTCATGCAGCATCCTCTTAAGCCAGCGGGTAAGGGAATATTACCTCGAGCTGCTTTTATAGCATAAAGTCCCCGGTGAGCTCAAGGGCCAGCACATATGGCTTAACTATATTAAAAAATTGGGATTTTTATGTGCCTTGAGGGGCTCTTTCAGGCTGTAATCCAGATTGGGCGGCTGTGGCCGGATTCTTAAGTCCAGGGTGCCGGACCTCAAAGGGTTCCGGGACGCCGGCTGCCCGCTGTATAACGTGGGGATAACGCACTTTTACGCGGATTTCAGCGACGCTCTGTTTTGCGGGCTTTTAGGCCGGGGACACATCCAGATACAGCGGAATGACATGCAGGTCGGGAGTCCGCTCCAAGGTTTCACCACAATGCCAGCGCTCGATCGTGTATATCCCATCGAGCCGGGCGGCGATTTTTTCAGCCAGGCCTTTGATATCGATAACCGGGTGGCGCGCAAAAACAGTCGGCAAGCCGTAAGTGAGATTGCAGGCCAGGCACTTGCCCGGTTTGGAGGTCAAATGGAATTCAAACTCAAGTCTTTCCGGGGTGCCCTGCCTGAAGGCCAGGCTGATGTTGTACGCCCCTTCCGCCGCATCGCCGAAAAGGGCTTCAAAGAATTGATCGGTCTTCTCGGGCGGCAAGAGTTGGTTCAGCAGGGTCTGGTCGAACACACTAGAAAGTTCGGCTACGGACATATCGGCGGTAACTCCTTTATAGATGGTTTAGGCGTCTAGCCTAGATCCATTATTTGAGTTAGATTTATAGGGTTGCATCTCACAATAAGGGTCAAAGAGATTGATCGTCCCATCTCAGATCCAAGGGACTAAATAAACACGAAATTCGGATTTTCCTCCACACTTGGCGTATGGCGGCAGCGCCATTTGTTAAAAAATTTAAAAGACACAACACCAATCTCACCAGTATCAGCAGACCGCCTCTTTTTTCAAAACAGCTTCGACCCCGGCCAGACCATCAACAGTAAAAGCCGCCATGCCCAGAGAACGCGCTGTCTCCACATTGGCCCGATTGTCATCCATGAACAGAACTTTTCCGGGCCGGCAATCCAAAGCTTCCAGGGCATGCATATATGCCTCCCGGTCGGGTTTGACGTAGCCGGTCTGAAAGGAGAGAAAGTTGTTGCTGAAATAGGGGGCCAGGTCCATTCCGGAGCATATTCTGTCCCAGTGCATTGCACTTATATTGGACAGACTGGCCAGGGTGTACTGTTGGGCCAGGTCGGTTAACAGGGTCTGGGTTCCGGGGTAAGTCCGGCGCGGCCAGTATAAAAATTCAGATAGAAAAGTTTCGTTGGAAACCTGTAGCCCGAATTCTGCAATCATGGCGCCGCTGAATGTCTCCGGCGTAGATTGTCCGGTTTCAAACGCTCTGACAGCCGGAGAAGAGAGCCACCGTTCCCACAGCTGGTCCTCGGTGAATCGGCCCCGGGTCCATTCAAGCATTACCGGTACGCCGGTCAACTCAATCAGGACGCCGCCGAGGTCAAAAAGAAGTACATCAAACGGTCGAGCAGGCATTTATACGAATCCTCTATTTATGGGGCGCACCGTACGTTTGCCAGTGGACTTTGTGGTCAGGCAGGCTGCCGCGTTCATGTCCGGGCAGCGTCATATCCGGGTATCCCACCGCAATTATGGATTCCACTTGGCGGCCGGCGGGAATATCGAGCAAACCGGCCAGGTGCTGTCCGGCACTGGTGTCGTTGGCATAATCGCGTTTGCGGACCTGGATCCAGCAGCTGCCGAGGCCCAGGGAATGGGCGGCCAGGTGGATGAAGATGGAGGCGATCGAGCAGTCCTCCACCAATACATCGCAGCGCTCCGGATCAGCGAGCACCACAATCCCCAGGGGGGCGTTTTTTAGAAATGAGGCCCCATGCGGCTTGCAACCGGCCATTGCCACCAGCAGCTTCCGGTCGGTTACCACTATGAATTCCCAGGGATTCAGGCTGCGGGACGAGGGGGACCGCAGGGCCGCTTCGACCAGCTGGTCGACCTTTTCCTTCTCAACCGGCTGGTCCTTGAATTTACGGATACTGCGGCGGCTGGATAAAAGTTCATTAAACACGAAAAGCCTCCGGGTTAACATGTTAAACTGTTAATAAATTGCTGTCGCCCAGCATGTTGCCGCGGTGTTCGCGGCCGGCAACGTCTATGCGAATCTTTGGGGTGCGGCGTAATACTCTCCCAAAATGGCAATATTTTCACAGTAGAAATCGAGTTCTTCCAGGGCCAATTGAACATTGGCGTCCCGGGTATGGCCCTCAAACGTGATGAAAAACTTGGCTGTTTGCGGAGAGACCCCCACCGGGATATAGCTCTCCAGTTTTATCAGGTTGACGGCATTGGTTGCAAAACCACCCAGTGCTTTGTAGAGGGCCGCCGGGATGTTGCGTACCGAAAACAGCAGGGAGGTAATCACCGGTTGTTTTTGCGGATCCGGATTGGCCGGCTCTTTGGCGATGGTTACAAATACAGTTGTGTTGTCGCGACTGTCTTCCATATGGGGCTGGATATTATCCAGGCCGTAGATCTCACCGGCCAGTTCGGAAGCCAGGGCTGCTTTGGAAGGATCGTTCCAGTCCGCAACATCCCTGGCCGCCAGGGCCGTGTCCATATGGTTGTGGATGTTCACGGCCATCTTTTTCAGGCTTCGGCGGCACTGCATCAGGGCCTGGGGATGGGAGTAAACATCTTTGATGTCTCCCAGCAGAGTGCCGGCTGGTACAAACAGGTGGTGTGCTATGACCTGGAAATGCTCGGCGACAATGTAAACATGTTTCCCGGGCCAGAGGTTGTGAATTTCGGCCACGCGGCCAGCCTGGGAATTCTCGATGGGGATCATGCCCATATCCGCCTTTGAAGTTTCGACGGCGTCGAATACTTCATCAAATGTGTGGCAGGCCAGGGTGGCCAGGCCGGGATAGGCCATGCGACAGGCCAGGTCGGTATGGGCAGCATTTACGCCTTGAAAGGCAATTACCCTGGTTGATGTATCAGCCATGTTCCTCCGTTGTGGTTGTGGAACCATCGCTTTCCAAGACAGCGCGCACTTTTTCCGACAGATCGTTGATGGTGAAAGGTTTCTGGATAAAGCCGTTACAGCCGCGGGCGATGATTTCAGAAGCTTCGCCTTCCAGAGCATAGCCGCTGGACAGCAGCACTTTCATTCCGGGCTTGATCTCCCTGAGGGCATCAAACGTTTCGCCGCCGCCCATCTCGGGCATTATAAGATCCAGTATGACCAGGTCAATCTTTTTATGGTTGGCGGATACCAGCTCGATCGCCTCCCGGCCGTTTACGGCCGTCAGGACTGTGTATCCGAGATGCTCGAGCAGCTTTTGGCCGACATCGACAATCATCTGTTCGTCATCGACCAGCAAAATACAGCCACTTCCCTTTGCGACGGGTATGGCTTGCTGCTCCTCCTCGAAAACCCGTTTACCCAAAGCCGGGAGATAGATGCTGAAGGTCGTGCCGACCCCCTCCTCACTGGCCACGGAAATAATGCCGCCGTGATTTTTAATGATGCCGTAGGCGGAAGCCAGCCCGAGTCCGGTACCGCGGCCCATGTCCCGGGTTGTGAAAAAAGGATCGAATATTTTGTCCTGGACAGCCGCGGACATGCCTATCCCGGTGTCACGTACCTTGGTCAAAACGTATGGCCCCAGCTTGGTTCCAAGCAGGCGGGCCTGTTCGTTATCAAGGGTCTGGTTCTCCGTGCAGATATAGAGATCGCCGCCGCCGGGCATGGCCTGCCAGGCATTTACAAACAGATTCAGCAGGACCTGTTCAATCTGCCCCTGGTCGACTTCGACGGCCCAGATGTGCTCAACCGGTTCAAGATGGACGGATACTTCCTTGCGGGTACGGGCGAACATGCGAGCGGTGCGTTTGGTCAGTTCGTTCAGGTTGGTGGGGCGGGCGTCGTATTTGCCCACCTGCGCAAACCCGAGCAGTTGGCGCGTAAGCCGCGAACCGCTTTGCACATGTTGTTCGACATTTTTCAAGCGCTGATAATTGTCACTGGTCGGCTCGGTATCAAGCGCCATCAGGTCGATGTTGCCCTGGATGCCCATCATGAGGTTGTTGAAATCGTGGGCGATCCCGCCGGCCAGGGTACCGATCGATTCCATCTTGGCTGAGTGGCGCAACTGGGCTTCCAGTTTTTTTCTTTCCCGCTCCATTCGCTTCATATCCGATATGTCCCGGGTGATGGAGAGGATGTGTTTCTGTAGGTCCAGCGTGACGATCTTGGCGGAAATCTGGCCGGTAATCAAGCGGTCGCCCTTTAACCGGAAGCGCGTTTCGAAATTATCGATCGAGCCGGAGCGCCCCAGTTCGATGGCGACCTGGCGGCGATCGCTTTTGGATTCCCAGATGCCCAGCTGTTCCGGCGTGCGTCCCAGCACCTCCGCGCGCGCATAGCCGGTGACAGACAAAAAACCTTCGTTGACGTCCACGTAGACACCGTCGTCATAACGATTCAGCGAAAGAGCGTCGGGGCTGGTCTGGAATATCATCCGGTACTTTTCTTCACTCTCCTGCAGGCGGGCATAGGAGCGGGCATTGATGATGGAAGCGGCTATCTGGCCGGAGATGCCTTCCAGGAAATTGACGTCGCTCTGGTAGTAGGTCCTTTTCCGGGTTCTATTGTCCACCAGGAGAATGCCGATGGGATGATCTTCATAGCGAATGGGTACGGCGATACAGGCCTGTGCTTTCAGGAGCGTTCCGTAGTTGTAGCTTTGGGGTGGCAGCTTATCGGCGAGCGCTGCAAAATCGTTGCCCAGGATTGATTTGCCTTCCTGTAGCAGGGTTACGGTAAAGCGCTTGTACTGGGGATCGGCCAGGTACTCTTCGGCGCTGTTCAACAGCTGGATTTCATCCGGGCTATAGCCGAAGCTGGCAGTTACCCGGAACGCCTCGTCGTGTTTAGCGACCATCAAAATCGCACCGCGGTCAAAGCCCAAACGCGCGCCCATCACGTCCATAACCGTCTGCAGGTAGGTCTCCAAATCAAAAATCCGGGCTGTTTCCTGGCCGAGTTTCTGGACCAGCAGGGCATTGTTGTACATCAGGTCGGCGTCGATCTGTGGTTCCTTGATACGGGCCAGGTGTTCACTCAAAGTCTGGGCCAGTTCCTTCTTCTCCAGGTAGCCTGACAAAAGCGAAAAGATCATGGCCAGGGCCGCCAGGCTTGCAATCAGCACACCCCAGATCGAAGCGGGCAGCACAAAGAAAAGTCCCCCGGCGAGGAATGCACTCCCCAGTAGAACCAGATGATTCAGTTTTTTCAGCCAAAAGGCCAGCGTCGGCTTCCAACTGATGATGTACTCACAATGACGGCCCCCGTTGTGCAGGCACTCGGTGTGTTTCACATCGGCCAGTCGATCACTGAAAAGGCCAGCCAGGCCTTCAAAGGAACCCATCCGGTTTTCGCATTGAAACTGGGCCTCCTCTATTCCCGGTACCGGGGCGGCGGTAATTTTGATCTTGTGGGTGGTCAGGGGCTCAACTTTCAAATGGGCCCCCCGACTCATAATGCGGTATAGCTTACGGGCGTGCCGGTAGACTGTCAGTGGACTGACCAGCGACAGGACGAACTGCCGAATGGGTCCCAGGGCCTTGGATCGGGCTGTATAGCGCCCGGCCGCCCGGGAGAGGTTGGGATCCCCGGTTTTCGCTACCATGATAGTGTGCATCCGGACGGCCTGGTTCTGGCTGTACCAGAATCCGGGGTCGTCCGCCTCGGCACGCCGGATACCGGCGGGGGTGATGATCTCTTCCGGCTCGATGTCGGGATAGTGGTGGCGCAGGTAGTCGAGGTACACCTTGATGATCCGGCTGCTGTAAACCGGGGTGTCGTTGGTGGGCTGCGCGTTGTCAGATGACATCTGTTTCACTATATACCGATTGGTAGCTGTTAAAATCCGGGAGCCGCGGTTCTACCGGTGAAGACTATCAAGCGCCTGCTCCCGATCCCCTTAAATTAAGCCGGCATCTTTTACGGCGCGTTCTATTTGTACAACCCGGTCTTCGAGGCTGCCGGTATAACCGACCGCTATCCTGAGCAGACCCGGGCTGAGTCCCATCCGGTCCTGATCCTCCGGGGCTATTTCGGACGATGTCGAGGACCCGCTGCAGGACATCAGCGTGTCATAATAACCCAGGGATACCGCGATAAATCCAAAACGTTCCTGGTTCTGCAGCAGGGACATGAGATGTTCGGCCGTCTCTCTGGTTTCACAGTCGATGGTCAACATGCCGCCGAAACCATACCCCCGATTCATCATTTCAGTCATCAGCAGATGCTGGGGATGGTCGGCAAGACCCGGGTAAACCACTGGAATGCCCAGTTCGAGCAGACGTTGTGCGATGACCATGGCCCGGCGGCTGTGCTCCCGCATCCGGATCGGCAGGTGCGGCAAACGCTGAATGATATCAAAGGCCACGCGGGCATCCATGGTGGGCCCCAGCAGCATGACCCGACCGGTATGCAGGTCCATGAGGCGGTAGGCGAATTCTGCGCTGGCGCAAATGGCGCCGGCAATGACATCACTGGCCCCGTTGATGAATTTGGTCATCGAATGGACCACCACATCAGCGCCCAGCTTGGCCGGCGAAACCAGGATCGGCGAAAAGGTGTTGTCTACAACCAGGGCGGCATTGTTCTTTTTGGCCAGGCCGGCAATATCCGCCACTTTCAGGGTCGGGTTGCCGATGGTTTCCGTGTAGATGACCCGTGTTTCAGGCGTCATGGCCTTTTCAAAGGCCGCCAGGTCGTCCGCCGGGACCATGGTGGTATGGATACCCATCTCGGGAAGCATCCTGTCCAGCAGGGCATGGGTGCCGCCATATATGGTGTCGCTGGAAACAATGTGACCGCCCTGGTCGCACAATTGCAGTAACGTGCAGGCAATGGCCGCCATGCCGCTGGCCGTACAGATGGCCTTTTCGGTGCCCTCCATCGCGGCCAGGTAGCGTGCCAGGACGTCCAGCGTCGGATTGAAATGACGGCTGTACAGGAAGCAGCCGCCTTTGTCAGGACCCCGGATGCCCTCGAAAATTTCGGGCATCGTACCGGGTTCAAGGACCGTGAAGGTCGAAGATCTGGAGATGGAAGGCGCTACCCCGCCGTGCTCGCCGAATTCTCTCCGGACGGCACACATGGCCTGTTCGGGATTATAATCAATCATGGTGTCCTCCTGTTATTTGCCCCGTCCCACGCGCTTTGAAATTCCGGCGTATGGTGTCACAGGCGGCCGGGGGGGTCAAGTTTTGATCTCCCGGATAAACGACCCGCCGTCGGCGCGGCCATGTTCTTTTGCACTTTGCGATAGAATTTTTGCATATTGCCAAAATTCGAGCTTTTTCAACAGGAGCTACCGTTTCTCAATATTTATTAACCAATTGTAAATATTAAGAAAGTTAACGTTTGCACATTTTTTGCTTTGAAAAAGGTTTTTCGCTTATAACTTCACTCTATACCTATGCACATTTCGGACCTTAAAGCATACACGGACAGTACGCCGCCCTTCAGCGATGACCGGCAGGTCGAACAATCCCACGGCCGGCTGTCTCGCAACCTGCAAACCCGATCCGAACCGGTGTTGCCGGAGCAGCTGCAGGACCACCTGTCGCCCGATATTTATAAGGGCAATTTTATCGATATTTACATTTGATCGCGGCAACGCATGCTGACATGCGCCGGGCTCTGGATCTGACTTTGCGGCCAGGTACTCCGGTTTTTGGTCCGGACCCGCTGCTCATTCAACCGGTGTTTAAATGTTGACATCGTTAAATAACCGTGGACAATGAAAGTATACTCTGGTCCAAAACTTGAGATCGCAGTAATGAACACGCGTTAGCCTTTCAAATAGAAACTGACTGCGTCGAAGATTTTAAACCGAAAGGAGACCAACCCATGCAGGCTCACACCGTTCGAATCAGGCTCATGCAGGTTGAGGATTTCGACGCCGTGGTCGGCATTGACGAGAAAGTGCTCAAAGCAGCCCGCCCGGAATACTATGAACTGAAATTCGAAAAACTGTTCAAATCCAGAGAATACCTGCCCACATCGCTGGTGGCCGAGGATGAAGACGGTACCGTGGTTGGCTTTATCATGGGGGAGCTATACATGGGGGAGTATGGCATCGCCGGGGAAGGGGCGACCCTGGACAGTATTGGTGTGGATCCCGATTGCCAGCAGCAGGGTGTCGGCGAGCAGTTGATGAACGAGTTTTTCGATCACCTCGGTGATCTTGGTGTCAAAAAAGTGAACACCCTCGTAGATCGCAATGATAACAAACTTATGCGCTTTTTCAGCGCCAACCAGTTCAATCCTTCCAAGACCATCATAAACCTGGAGCGCGAACTTTAGAAGCTGTTTCCAAAGCGCGTCTAAGGCCCAATCCCGGCGTTGAGCCATTGAATTCAATCCTCGAAATACGCAAGTATTTACCACGCTAGGCACTGGCTTCGCTGGCGTCTCCGGTACAATCCAATGGCCCGCCTTGGCCTTACGCCTGACTTTTCACGAACACATCCAGAATTTTGTCCAGGACCGTGCCGCTGGATTCCTGGAGAAAGAAACCGCTGTTGTCGGCCAGGGCCAGCCTCGAGAACGGGTTGGCTTCGATATTGATATCCACCAGTACCGCCCCGCCGCGCTTTGCCAGGGCCGCCACCTGGTTGGGCAGATTGGTGGCCCCCGCGGTGCCCACCACCAGCAGCACATCCGTTTGCGCTGCGGCCCGCAATGAACTCTCGAATTTAAAATGGATCTCATTGTAGGTTTCATCGAACCACAGGACGTGGGGGCGGGTCGTCTTTCCGCAAGCCGGGCATTTAAGCAGCGCGATTTCGCTGTCCGCTAACGACTGGTCCCTGGTTTTACCGGTAACCCCGGGCGGCATGGGGTAGAGCGTGTGGCTGCATTCGTCCGCGCAGCGCATAAAAAAGATGTTCCCGTGAATCTGGTAGGTTCTTTGCGGACTATTGCCGGCCCGCAAATGCAGGTTGTCCACGTTCTGGGTGATCAGGGTGAAGTGGTCACCGAACAATGCTTCCATTTCCACCAGGGCCCGGTGCCCCCGGTTGGGCTCGGCCCGGCTGCACACCCCTATCCGGTATAGATACCACTTCCAGACCTCCCGGGGTGCCCGGCTGAACATATCCCAGGTGGCCATTTCCTGGGGATGGTACTCTTTGGAACCGACCGTCCAGTAACCTTCCGGTCCGCGGAAAGTGGGGATACCGCTTTCGGCTGAAATGCCGGCTCCGGTCAGGACGGTCAGGCGTTTACCAGACCGGATTGTTTCCACCAGGGCTTTTACCAGCAAGGGATCTAGCGCTTGTGTCATGGGCCTGCCTTTCAGATTTAAAAGCCCAGAAGAGGTTTTTGGGGGAGCGGCAGCCTGCCGCGCTAAGCGCTAAGGAGTTTTCCTCATTCGCGATAAGATAACGCGCCCCCAAGCTTATGAACTTTGATGTGGTTTAAAAGAAACGGACACTTTGCTAAGAACGAAATATCAGAAAGCGAGGTGTCCAATGAGTACTCAAAAAACCAGACGGAGTTTCACCCAAGGGTTCAAGGATGATGCTATCAGCCTGG
>Ga0209783_1000112_pt1 | contig 30296 bp, 28 predicted proteins | sample WorMetfiPIANOSA1_FD_187395 | JGI IMG/M metagenome (GOLD analysis project Ga0209783, IMG submission 187395) | Marine gutless worms symbiont microbial communities from Max Planck institute for Marine Microbiology, Germany - Olavius filocauda... | ecosystem: Host-associated > Annelida > Digestive... | reverse complement strand
GGTGAAACTCCGTCTGGTTTTTTGAGTACTCATTGGACACCTCGCTTTCTGATATTTCGTTCTTAGCAAAGTGTCCGTTTCTTTTAAACCACATCAGCCACGGCGGAAACAATCCAGAAGGTTCTTGCGCAGAGAGGGCTGGCGTTTTTACCCCTGGCCCAGGGAATCGACTACTTTCTGGCCGAGCTCGGCGATGACACCGCCCTCGAAACGGTATTCACGGGTGCAGACCATGCGTTCGACCCGGATGGTTTGCTGACTGCAGCGGCACCAACTACGCTGGAACCGCTGGCGCCGTTTCTCGATCAGGAAATCAGCCGGTCGACAAATGCGGCTGTCTTCCAGAGACGGCTGGATCTGAAGCGTGACCTGTTTTTACGGGACCACAGCCGGGAAGAGGTTCCCATTTTTCTGGGGGCCACGGGTATCGAAACCATGGCCGAAGCTGCCGCCACCCTGGTCGCCCCGGAGAGACACCTGGTGAAACTCCAGGATTTCGCCATCCCCTACGGAATTAAAATTCTCAAGGGGCGGCCCAAGGATATCGAAGTGTCTGCCGCGGTATCGCCGGACGCTTCCGACCGGGTCGATTGCTGCATTTCATCGCAATTCAAAAATCGAGACGGCGTTATCGTCGGTGACGAAACCCGGCACTACCAGGGGCAATATGTGTTTGCGGCGCAAAGGCCCGCCGCGGTCACCATCGACCTGCCGGATTTACATCCGGTTCATTATGACGGAGATCTGCAGGACCTGCTTTATCATCCGGCCCGCCTGTTTATGGACGGCGTGTTCCGGACGGTGACCGCCATTGAGAGTTTTACCCCGGATGAGCTGGTAACGCGGATCCGGAGCAACGGTACCCGACCTTTCTTCAAGGGCGAGGCGTTTCCGGAATTCATCACGGACGTGGCGGTGGTGGATGCCATGTTCCAGACCGGCGGCATGTTGGAAGTGATGAGCACCAACGTGATCGTGCTGCCTTACCGGATCGGAACCATGACCCTGTTCAAACCGCTCGGCAGGGGGGCGGCTTACCTGTGCATTACCCGCAAGACCCGGACGAATGAGAAGACCAATGAATACCAGTTGGATCTGATTGATCCGGCCGGCAACCTTTTTATCCGGATCGAAAACTTTGAAATGGTCAGGATTGACACCCTGGCCCAAAAGCATCAGATTTTGGAGCTGCTGCGTCCGGCGATCTATGAAAAAGCCTCCTGACTTATGGAAATCATCACACAGCAGCCCCGGGACCGGCTTCTGCCTGGTCCCGGGATTTACCGGCTGGTGGACTGCGCGGCCGAAATATTCATCTGCCTGATTGATCTTACAGATATGGTCCGGCAATACCTGCCGGCCATATCTGTGGAGAACTACCGGACATTGCCTGGCCGCGAACTTGCGCCCGCTGCTTTGCGGGGTGATTTCCTTGCGCGCGCTGAAATCAAGCAGGTTAACCATTTCAAGGCGTTAAAAAAACAGGTAGAGTGGCTCGGCGGCCGTTATGCACTGAAAACTTTGGCCTCCAGGGTACTGCCGGATGCCGGGCAGGCCCGGCAGATCAACGTAGCTTACGAATCCCGGGGGGCACCTTACCTGATCGGCAAACCCGGGATCAGTATTTCGATTTCACACGCCGGTGATTATGCGGCTGCCGGTATCTGTCTGTCGGCAGGCAAGCGGATTGGCCTGGATATCGAGCGCATGGCCCGCGCAGGCCTGGCGGACATAAAGACTGTGGCGTTCACCGAACAGGAGACAGCCGCGGCCGGAGATTCGCTGGCGCGCGCTTTTCAGATCTGGACGCGCAAAGAAGCCTATTTGAAATTTATCAAATCCGGTTTTGGTGAGAGTCTGAAGCGGGTGGATGTGTCCGGGCCCCATATCCTGCATGACGGCCTGCCGGTAACCGGGTTGTCGATCCAAACACTGCAGTTGGCCGGGCAGTACCTCGTATCTGTTGTCAATCACCGCTGAGGAACCATTCAACCTGCATGACGGTCAGCCGGCCGCGGTTATGATCGGGAGGACGGTTGCCTGACAGGCAGATAGACGTCGACCGTGGTACCGGCGCCCGGTTCGGAAGCGATCCCTATCCAGCCATTGTGATTTTTCACGATCCCGTAGACCGCCGCCATCCCCAGGCCGCGCCCTTCGAACTTGGTCGTGAAAAAGGGTTCAAATACCCGGGACAATGTCTCCGGGTCCATGCCAATGCCATTGTCTTTTACGGTCAATACAGCATAGTTGCCGGCTGTCAATCCAGGGTGCTCGGCTGCCGTGTTTTCATCAACAGCCTCGTTCCGGCAGGTAACCTGGATACGGCCATTTTCTTCCGTAATAGCCTCCGACGCGTTCACGAGAAGAGAAGACAGCACGAGCTGCATCTGGGTGGGGTCAGCCGCAACCCGGCGGCTTTCGTACGGCAGATCCAGGTCCACGATCAACTGGGGCACCAGGGCATGCCTGGCCAAAGGAAAGGCCTCACGAATCAACTCGCTCAAGGGCGCGTCCTTCGCCTGGTATTTGCCGCCCCGGGCATAGGCCACCAGCTGGCTTGTCAGCTGTGCCATCCGCATAGACGCCGACTTCATGCGGCCGATATACTTGATGGTTTTATCGTCCTGGGGGTGGTGCATGGCCAGCAGGTCGAGGTAGCCGGTTAAGCCACCCAGGATATTGTTGAACTGGTGAGCGATGCCGCCGGCCAGGGTCCCGAGCGCCTCGAATTTTTGGGCTTGCAGCAGCTGGCGCGCCACTTTCTTAAGGTGGGTGATATCAACGGCAATCTGCAATCTGACCAGGCGACCGTCGATCCACCTGATAGCCCGGTCGTAATTGATATACCATTTCTTGACGACCGGATTTTCAGCCTGCCAGACGCAGACACCGGTGGGATTGCCGTGTTTATCGACCAGCTGGTCGTTGGTGCAATGCGGGCAGGGATCCGATCTTTTACGAAAGACTTTATAGCAGATTTCACCAGTCACGTCCCGGCCGTAAGTCTGTTTCATGCGGTCATTGGCAAAGATGATTTCATAGGTTTCCAGGTCGGCCACGTAGATGGTTGCATCGATGCTGTTCAGAACCGTGATAAACCGCTCATTGGAGTCCCGGAGCGCCTTTGCAGCCTCCTGACGGTTGGTGATATCACGGACGATCCCCTGGATTAACTTCTTTCCGCCGATTTCAAAAAGGCTTGAAGTCACCTCGCCCCGGAATACCTGGCCGTCTTTGGTTAAAAAGTCGGTTTCGAAGCGGACAGCCCCTTCCCGCTGTATTGTTTCGAATGCCCATTTTGACTTTGCACGGGCCGTATCCGGATGGAGTTTGCTCACTGGGAGCGTTTCTATTTCGGGCCTGGTGTAGCCAAACAGGGACAACACTTTTTGATTCGCATCTATGATGCGACCCTCCAGGTCATGAATGAAGATGGCATCCTGCGAGCTATGGAAAAGAGATGCATACCTATCCTCACTTTCGCGCAGTTCCGCCTCTATCTTGATTTTATCCGAAATGTCTTCGAAGATTGAATATACCTGAAAAGGTTGCGACTCACCGGGACGAAATGCAGGTATGGCATCCACCTTGATCCAGCGATAAGAGTCAGCCGCGGGATTGAAGACGCCCATCACGACCTCTTTAATGGTTTCCCCCGTTTTCAAGGCTACCATGGCCGGGTGGTCGGCACCGGCAAACTCGGAACCATCGGGATGAATGGCCTTCCAGTGCGGGTCATGTGATGTCAGGCCGGTCATTTCGTCGCGATGCAGTCCCAGAATCGTTTCGGCGGCCTGATTGGCGGCAATAATCTTTCCGGTGGCATCCTGGTAGACCACCGCCTGGGGCATGGTTTCAAATAGATTGCGAAAGGGAATATCAGGGTTGCGCAGAGCATCCGGCATATACGAATTCCTTATTGCCATGGACTGCTGTAACGGTTTGTGACCGGAGGCAGGCCGGGTGTTACCTGCCATGCCCGGTCCACCGGCACTGGCGATGAAGTTCGCAGGGGCAGCGCAGCAGTTAAGGGACCGCTTCATCTCTGGGCGGTCTGTCTACGCTAGTTTTGGCGCCCTTAGTGACTGTTCAAATATAGTAAAAATGGGGAATAATTGCAAGCTGCCGGCAGGGGAATAGGCTGGCAGCTTTGTCGGTACGCAGGATGACATTCTTCTTGTCAAAACCGTAGCGCGTTATCAGTAGATCCCGCAGGACGGTGGCGTCCTTGACCGCGGTCTGCAGCCGGGGCCATTTCTGGTAGTCGTTGATGCCGATGATCAGGGCGTGGTACGGCCCCCAGTTTTCTGATGTGGACAGCTCTGGTAATACCGCCAATCCACGTTGTGGATTCTGGACGAGCACCGGTGTACTCAGTAACAGTGAGAACAACCCGATCAGGGCAATATAGCCGTACCGCATGGCAAAGTTCCTATTTCAAGGCCACCGTGTGAATGACGGGACCCCTTTATTGTCCCCTAAGAAAATCCTTCAATAGATTTGCGACGATTTTTGGAGCCACATCCGGAACCTGAAGCCAGGTGCCTTTATACTTTTTGGTATAGAGGCGATCTTTTTCAGGGTCATAGACATAAAATTCCATTTTACCTTCACCTACGTCTACAGTCCCCAATACTATGGGATTGGCACCTATTTCCAGCCCGATTTTCCGGATCTCTTTCCAGTCCGGTTCCTTTTTGGAAAAGATATTCTTCTTTTTCCAGACTTCTAATTCTCGGCCGGGCAGCCGCTCGCTCAGCAAAGTTACCGACTCGGGGTTATCCGCTATTGTCTGGTAACTGTATTGCAGGGTCAGGCGATCATTTTCGGCAGCAAATGCAGCCACGCCCTGAAGTGTTTTCATCTCGTACTGCTGTAGATAGCCGTCGCCGTAATCCGCCGTGAAATAATTCAACGGAAAGATGGCCAGGCGATAACTACCTTCGGGCGCCCCGGGCGGTCTGGTGGTAGCCGGTGATACCGCAGCCAACAGTTGATCTCTTTTCCCACCTCCGCGGCTGGCCACCTCTTCATTGGCTTTCTTCTTGGCCTCCATCTCACTGAGCCGGGCCTGGAGCCGGGCATATTCGATCTCCTGCTTTTGCCTTTCGATTTTCAGCCGTTCCATCTCAAGCGCTTTTTGCTGGACCAGCTGTTCCCTTTCCAGGGCCAGTTTCTGCTTTTCCATTTCGAACCGCTGGCGCTGGAGCTCCAGTTCAGCCGTAGCGACGGCGGCCTTTTGCTGCGCCTGGGTCTGCTTTTGCTTTTCAGCTTCCGCTGCCGCCCGGCGGGTCTGCTGTTGTTTGGCCCAGGCCGCGTTGTAGAGCACGAACTGGCCGTCCTGATCCATGGGGGTCTTGAGCCGTCCCACATTGGGTCGCTGGTCGCCGATCTCGGTGACCGGTTTCCACACCTTGGTGTGAAAGAGGTTCTCCAGGTCGATCACTTCGCGGTCGTTCTTGCGCAGGGCATCAATCAGGTAGAAGGCAAACAGGCTGTGACCCTCTGCGCCGCCATCGGCCACCGGTTCGACACCGCCGGAAGAAATTACCTGGCGCGAGCGTAATGAAGCCTTCTCGGCTAGCTTTTCGCGGTAGCGCTGGTCATCCATGGACATGAGCGACGGCCCGCCGCGCAGCATGGAGCCGCTGTAACACGAATCGGCGATCACCACCACATTCTTGGCCTGCACCTTTTCAGAGCTGAGAATGGCCTTGATATAGGAGTTGGCCACCCAGGTGCTGGGGTCTTTCATGGCCCCTTCAGCCGGCACCCAGTAGCCGTCGCCGGTCAGGTCGTCCAGTTGGCCGTGGCCGGCATAGTAGATCAGCAGGTTGTCTTCCGGCCGCATGGATTGCGCCAGGTAGCGCAGGTCGCGGTTGATCTGCATCCGGCTGGCTTTTTTGTCCGTGCGCAGGATCACGTTCTTCTGAGCAAAGCCGTACCGGGATACCAACAAATCCCTGAGGACAGTGGCATCTTTGACCGCGGTCTGCAGCCGGGGCCACCTTTCGTAGTCGTTGATGCCGATGATCAGAGCATGGTATTGACCCCAGTTACCCGGTTTGTTCAGTTCCGGTATCACCGCCAGTCCGCGTTGCTGGGCCGGCGCATAAGCAACCGATAGTACCAATATGGATATTGCAATCGACAGCTTGGTAACCAGGTTTTTCATTTAGATCTCCACTGATATATTTATTACATCAATGTCTAAGAAAGGATTGCGCCTATGCGGGTTCATCCTTTTGGTCGTCCGGGTGTCACTATAGCCAAGACTATCTTTGGCTTTTAAAGATTTCGTGCAATAACTTCTTTGAAATCAGATTTACTGAATTGGCAAGGCCCCAGGCATCGCTCGTTACGCCAAGCCTCGAATAGATTTTATCGTTGTTGTAGTCATAACAATACACGTCAATCGTTGCACTTCCACTTGTGAGGGTAGCATTAACCAGTACTGCAATATGAGCATCTACCGTGGCGCCAAGTTGCTTGACCTTATTCCAGTCAGGTTCGCTTTGGGCAAAAAAGGATTTTTTAGACCAGGCCTGTATGTTTTCATTTGAGGCGATATCAGATAAAAGTTTGGTGGTGTCCGGCATGTCTTCAATCTTTTTATAGGTATATGCCAATTCAAGCTTTTCATCATTACTAACCATGGCGGTGATGCCCTCGATAGAAGACCTTTCAGGGCCTATCCCATAATTTCCAGTCCGCTTGTGTTTGATAGGAAATAACACTATTTTGTATCTGCCATGTGATGCCAGCCGGCTATCCATGTTGCCTCGATCAACAACTGTCGGCGAAACAGATGCCAGGGTTTGTTGGGCATTTTTCTGCTGCGCTTCCATTGCGCTGAGCCGCGCCTGGAGCTTGGCATATTCGATCTCCTGTTTTTGCCTTTCGATCTTCAGCCTCTCCATTTCGAGGACTTTCTGCTGAGCCAACTGCTCTCTTTCCAGAGCCAGTTTCTGTTTTTCCATTTCAAACCGTTGACGCTGGAGCTCCAGCTCGGCCGCGGCCACGGTGGCTTTTTGCTGCGCCTGGGCTTGCTTTCGCTGTTCGGTTTCCACCGCAGCCCGGCGGGCCTGCTGTTCCCGGGCCCAGGTCGCGTTGTAAAGTACGAACTGGCCATCCTGATCCATGGGCGTCTTCAGGCGACCGACATTGGGCCGCTGGTCGCCAATTTCAGTCACCGGTTTCCACACTTTTGTATGAAACAGGTTCTCCAGGTCGATTACCTCCCGGTCGTTCTTGCGCAGGGCATCGATCAGGTAGAAGGCAAATAGGCTGTGCCCCTCGGCGCCGCCGTCGGCCACCGGTTCGACACCGCCGGAGGATATGACCTGTCGTGAGCGCAGGGCGGCCTTTTCAGCCAGCTTTTCCCGGTAGCGCTGGTCGTCCATGGACATGAGCGACGGGCCGCCGCGCAGCATGGAGCCGCTGTAGCAGGAGTCGGCGATGACCACCACGTTCTTGGCCTGGACTTTTTCGCTGCTGAGGATCGCTTTGATATAGGAGTTGGCTACCCAGGTGGCGGGGTCCTTCATGGCCCCTTCAGCCGGCACCCAGTAGCCGTCACCGGTCAGGTCATCCAGCTGGCCGTGGCCGGCGTAGTAGATCAGCAGATTATCCTTCGGTCGCATGGATTGGGCCAGATAGCGCAGGTCGCGGGTAATCTGCAGGCGGCTGGCCGCTTTATCCGTGCGCAGGATCACGTTCTTTTCAGCGAAGCCGTACCGCGTGACCAGGGTGTCCCGGATGACGGTGGCGTCCTTGACTGCGGTCTGCAGGCGCGGCCACTTGGTATAATCGTTGATACCGATGATCAGGGCGTGGTAATCGCCCCAGGACCCGGCGGCAGACGGATTCAGTTCGACTGCAAGACCCCGTTGTGATGCACTTGTATAAGGTGATGCCTGAATGGAGAGTATCAGAGCTATCAGCAGGCACCTGTAAAGATGTTTCATGCCGAGCCCCTTTTGGCGCTATTAGTAATTATTATCAGGTATTATATAATTGTAGTGCGGATTGGAAAAAAATCAAGCAGGGGCAAGATAATGGCCCGGTCCCGACCCATTTAAACCAACCTTTAAGTTCAGCACCCGGCGGCAAAAATAAGATGTTGAAATCAGATAGGATTTAGTGAGGGTAAGTGTACTTCAAGCGTAGACATTCACTATCCGGCCGGAAGCGCCGGATGCCGGGTAGGTCATTTTGGATGATTCGTCATATGTACCCAGAGGTTCTCCAGGCTGACGTCCATTGTTCAGGGTGCTGCGGGACTGGATCTGGGATTGAAATGTATGCGGGGGAAAAGATGGCTCCGCGACTTTGTAGACCGGGCGGGTGAGGGACCGGAGCGCAGGTACAAGTGTATTTATCGTATCTATTCCCATAGTGACGACTTGTGAAACCATTGAACGCGAAAGGCGGGTCTGGGTATGTCCGACCTGCCATTTAATGGCAGTTAAGGCCGGACGGCGGCCGGATGGCCGCTTGCGCACCGCTTCAAACGCCGGTGCTTTATATCCATACTCTTAGCTATAAATGAATGGATGTTGATAACAACATAGGCCAAATAGCATATAGTTATACATAATTTAGATCTATTTTAGTTTTTATAGGGTATTTTTAATTGCGGGTCAAGTAAAAATTGATTTGGGTGGCGACATGTCGTAGCCGGCTTAGTGAGTGCTACCACATCTTGTAGAAAAAAAACGGGCATGCACTGAATGTGCATGCCCATCTGGTTGGTTAGTCTGTCGGTTAAACGAGTTCGTTGATCAAAGACTCGGCCAGCAGATTGGTCGCTGCTTTCTGGCCATCGACGGTGTAAGTGCCGGTGCTGATCTTTTCCTGAATTTCAGCTACTTTGTCCTCGCGGACCTCCGGTGTTTCCTCAAGTTTCTGGGTGACGGCAGCTACCTGGCGGGCCTCCTTGGAGAGGCTGACGGTATCCCCTTTGACGCTGGGCTGCTCTTTTTCCGGATCGGATGCGGCCGGCTGCTTGGTATGTTGGACCTTATTCGCATAGGCCTCCAGGGTTGTGGTGATGTTTTTTCCAGTTACTTCCATTTTTGTACTCCTTGTGACTTCAGATGCGATAACGTCACTTTCAAACCACCTGATTCTCAGGGGAAAGCCCCGCTCTTTATAGCGGACCGCGTTTCAATTTCTCAGGCTGCCGGTTTCGGATTGTATGGACAGCCGTGCGGTTTTGCCTTGCGGGCGCAAATCCTCCAGCGGGAAAAGTGCCGTTACCGAATAAAGCGTTGGTTATGCACAGGATTTCCCAACTATATCCGTTATATCGGTTGTGACAAGTAAAACTTTAGTTTTTTTTCCAACCGGCCGATATATATATCGTAAATCATAGTTAAGGCCTTGTCCATCTATCAGTTCCGTCTGGTTTGAATTGGGGCGCTGGTTGAAAACGACAATGGGAGCACTATACTTGAAATGGGGCTGTAAGTTGATCCTGATCACTCAGATTCGAGCCAAGATCACGCAATCATAGGTATTGCTAAAGAATTCTTAAAGGAAGCCCATGGACGTCTATGTAGCCAGGCAGCCGATCTTCGACCGCAAAAAGAATATCGCCGCTTACGAACTGCTTTTCAGGGATAGTATGTCCAATGCCTTCCCTGAAATTGACGGGGACGTGGCGACCTCCAAGCTTCTTACCCGCAGCTTTTTCAATATCGGCCTCGACCAACTCACCGGAGGTAAAAAGGCGTTCATCAACTTTACCGAGGATCTGCTGTTGAAACAGGTGCCCACCATGTTTCCCCGCGAAGAAGTGGTGGTCGAGGTGCTGGAGGATGTAACGCCTGGCGATGCAGTTATCAGGGCCTGCGAGCAGATCATGCAGCAAGGGTATGTTCTGGCCCTGGATGATTTCATTTACCGGGACGATCTAACTGAATTGATTTCCCTGGCGGATATCATCAAGATCGATTTCATGCTGACACCCCAGGAGGCGGTCGGTGATATGCTTTCCCGGCTGTCCCAGTATGAGGTGGAATTTCTGGCCGAGAAAATTGAGACCTATGAGGAATACCAGGCTGACCGTGAAATGGGCTTCAAATATTTTCAGGGCTATTTTTTCAGTAAACCGGAAATCCTTAAATCAACGGACATTGCCCCTTCACATGTCGGCCTGCTGCAGCTCGTTGCAGAGCTGAATCGAGAAGACTGCAGTATGGCGAAGCTCGAGGAGATGGTGAACGTCGATATTTCAATTTCCTACAAACTGCTGCGGTACATCAATTCAGCTTATTTTCGACGCGTGCGGGAGATCACTTCGATCCGCCAGTTTGTTATGCTGGTCACGGCGGCGGAACTGGCCGGCGATAAGCCCAATGAATTGATCCGGGCCAGTATTATCCGCGCGAAGTTCTGTCAGTTGATGGGGCAGGCCACCGGGGAAGGTGTGGATCCAGCTGAACTCTTCCTGGTCGGCCTTTTCTCTATGCTGGATGCCATGCTGGATGCACCCATGGATGCCATCGTGGAACAATTGCCGTTTTCCGAGGGAGTCAAAACAGCCTTGGTCGCTCGTAAAGGTGCCCTTGCCGATTATCTCAATCTGGTTACAGCTTACGAAATCGGGGACTGGGACAAATGTCGGGAATTGAGTGTCGTGGTCGCGCTCTCCGAAGAGGCCCTCCCCGCCAGTTACTTGGATGCCGTCGGTTGGGCCGATGCCTACCCCGTGCTTTAGTATCTGGTGCTGCAAGAGTGTTCCGGGATGTCGGCCGCCTGCGGCCGGCAACACCTTTCCAGGCCGGCGGGTATCCGGGTGACTGCCCATGACAATCCTGCTATTTGCCGTTTCCGGCAGTGTCCACATCCGATCAGCCTGTATGGCGATTATCATTGGATGTTTGAGTATCGGTCTTTTCATCTGGGTTTTCAGCGAGGTAAGAAAAGCGGTCCTGCTGGGTATTGAGGAACCGGACCTGAAGGCAAGAGCCCACCGGGTCATGCTGGCTTTCATCGAATCGCACCGTATTAAATCCGGAAAGCTGTTGTGATTCTATCTCGCCGCCGGCTATCGGCATGCGCCCGCCTGACAAGGGCCCTCAAATTTACCTGGGGGCCCGCAAACTATTAATGCCCGCCACAGCCGCAATCACAACTGCCGCCGCAGCCGCCACCGGCCGCCAGGGCCTTTACAATCTCTCTATCTTCGGGAGTCGATACGGCCGCAATTCCCACTTTAAGAGCCAATTCTCCACGTTCCGGCAGCCAATTCAGGATGCCGGCCGCAAGGGGGCCGAAATACTCTGCGGCATTGCGCAGGTCCACGGTAGTAATCACTTCATCCCCTGCACTTTTCTGGTATAGCATCTTTTCAAACGGCGTAATGCCGCACACGGCAATGCCAAAGATGAATTCAACATTTTTGGGTTCCCGGTCAGGCTTGAAATTGTCTCCGGTATGACCGGCTTCCAGCACCAGGGCTACCTTTCTGAGATTGTCGACGGCAAGTTCTTCAGATTGCATAGGGCTCCATTACCGAATACGCTGGGTTTTGTATGTTTTCCAATACAGTAAGAACGATCTCGGCATGCGCAAGTTTCCCGGCAAACCCGGCTGATAGTAGCCAAACCAGGTTGCATTCAATTGAAATTTTTGCGATACCCGACTCATAAATGCTTTTACCAATCCCGGTACCCGTTTATGTATGGCTTGCATGGAAAAACCATTTGAAAATAGTCGGGCAGCCTTGATTGCCGCTTTGATTCGTGGTGATCAGGATGCCGCGGCGGATCTGATGCAGGGGGTAGTCCGCCAACTGCAGGCCCGGACACGACTTACCGAAGCAGATCAGAAAGCGGTGAACCAGATGCAGGTCGCGGCTAAAAAACTCGGCGGCCGCTCCGGAAAAGATACCCGGGCAAAATTACAACCCGCGCGAAGCAAACTGAAGTCGGCCCTGGCGCGGGTTGTCCGGGCCGAGGTGCGCGACATCGATTACATGGCGTATGCGGCCTGGCGGCAAATCCTTCCCGGTGATGAGGTGCCGTATCGGACTGTCCTGCAAAATGTAGCTTCCCTGCAGCTCTCCGTGGGATGCAGCAATTTTTGCCGGCGCTGCAACGAGTGGGCCCTGGCGGGTGTACGCCGGCATTTTGCCTTTGATGCCGCCCGCCGTATCATCCAGGATCTGCATAACGCCGGGAATGACCGCTATGCGCTCTATTGTGCTTCGGATCCCCTTGATTACCAATGCAGTGACCGCACGCTTGCTGATTTGCTGCGTTACATGCAACGCAAAGGATACCGAACCAGTTTCGGGGTACTCACCAAGGTCCCCCGGGGCAGTGAATCCCTGGCCAGGCAATTTTTAGCTGAAGGCGTCGATATCTCCGTCAGCCTGACGGAGAAAAACCGGGAGCGGGTAGCCCGGATCGAGGCCGAACTGGGCAAGACCTTCCACACTCACCACGATACCTCCGATTTGCTCATTCCCGCTGGTCTGGACGAAGATTTCGCCACGATCAAATCGTCCGTCACGGACAACTACGGCATCGAACTTACCCCGGAAGCCGCCTGGATGGTTATCCCGACCTTTACCAGTGCGTTGAACCCCACCGGCCAGTGCCGGTTGCCTATCAATCCGACATCTGCCTGGGTCATTCAAAAAAGGGTAGGGCGAGATGCTTTGAAAGTTGAGTATTTCAAGCCTCTGGCCGTGGTCGGATTAGATGGCCGGCCGTTCGTGCTGGATTACCTGTTGAACCCCCAGATTGAAAATATGCTGCTGGATAGTGGCGACCCGGAGGTGACCCCGCCGGGCATGATGAACCTGGCCGAATATTTTAAAACTTTCGATCCGGATATCGTGCATCACCGCCAAAGGCTGGCTGCAACAGCCATTGAAAACCTGCACCGCCGCATATTTCGAGGAGCAAAAACGGCCGGTGGCAACCAACAGGCCCTGGAATTGGAATTTACCGGTAAAAAACAGGCCTATCTCGACTTTTGTGACCCTGATAAGGTACAGGTCTATAAACGCCGGGTTTTTGCCTATCTACTGTCCGCAGCGGTCAACTATCTCGACACCCATCCGAATGAGTTTGAGATCATTCGGTTTTTACGGCGTAATGATACGGATATGAGGGAAAAATTTCGGGGGACGTCCGTTGAAATGCTGGTGGCCGATGCCAAGATCGGCGCTTTTGACGGCTTTACCTGCCTGGTGCACAGACTGCTGACCGACCCGGGCGATGGCCAGTTGTCCACTTTTCTGGCGTCAACACCGTCGGCATATAATCCGGATCTCGACCGGTTCGAGTAAATGCAGTTAAGTTTCTATTTTGTGTTGGACTTCAATATCTCAATGCTTGTGTCATAGCCCTTGTACAGCCGGCCGAGATCGATGGCCATGCCGGCAATCTGGGCCACCGCCTGGAGCAGGTTGACATCTTTGAGGGCGAAGTCCCACGGCTCGGCACTATAAATGCGGATAATCCCTTCGACGCGCCCGTGCATCTTTACGGGGACCGACAAAATGGAGACAATACCTTCCTTAACAGCTTCGGCCGGGTACTGTATGCGTGGATCCTCGGCCACATTGTGAATGGTCAGGGGACCGTTTTCCAGGGAGTCTTTCAAGGTTCCCATGTGCTTGACCGGACCTTTGCTGATATATTCCTGACTCAAACCGGTGGAGGCTGCCAAACCCAGCTCCTGGGTTGTCTCATCGATCAGGAATAGGGAGCAGCCCTTGGCGCCCAGGGTTGTCTTGAGGGTTTCGACAGCCAACCGAAAAACTTCTTCGGGATCCTTACTCTGGGAGATTGCCTCGGTCACCCTGAGCAGGGTGTCATAATGCAGATCTTGATTTTTCATGCAGGCCTCCAGTACATGGGGATAGTCGGCACGCTGCCCGGGGTCCAGGCGCCCGGGCTTGAAACCCAACCTTTCCGCGGAGGAGCGCAGGTGAGTTGGCTGTCTGCTTATGGGTGTGCGGCATTCACAGCAGGGTGCCGGATGCGGTCGGTTGTGGGACCTCATCAGCAAAGCCTATACCCAATACCTACTATTACGCTGTCCGGGATGTCAAACCAAAATCCTCTCAGACGCGGGGTACTCCCATCACAGCGTCGATAGGTGTCCGCCGTTCCCGGAAGTCTGAAATTACAGGGTAATTCACCGTGTCAGGTGAACAGGCAGATTTTGCATTCCCGGGCGAATTTGAGAAAATCTTTGGCCGTCCAGACAACCACATCGTCAATGAGTTTGTCTTCATCGATTTCCATCATATCGATGGTCATTTTACAGGCGATCAGTTCAACTCCCTCCAGTTGCGCCGTCTCCTGCAGTTCGGCCAGGCTGGGTATATTGGCCTTGTCGATCTTTTTCTTCATCATCCCCGTTGCGATGGTGGTCATGCCCGGTACCGAGCCCATGAGACCCGGGGGGATGAATCTAGCGCGTTCAGCGCCCCCGGCCATCACCAGGTTCATGCCCATGAAGGAATAGAAAATCTTGCTTTCCATCCCCTGGCGGGCGGCATTGATACCCAGAACCAGGGAGGGGTAAGCGCCGTCCAGGGTGTCTTTGACACAAATGAAGGCTGCTTTTTCCTTTGCGTTGTCCATGATAGTCCCCCTTATGTTTTGTAATAATGGCTGTACGACTGCCGCTACGTTGCTTCGGCATCTGGAACAATCTGCGGGCAAGCTTTGGTAATTTTTAAGTCGAGATATAGTCTTATCCTAAATTCTATGGGGCTTGTTGTCAAAATTCAAAGATGCTAAGCAGGCAGGCTGAACTGTGTTGTGGGTCGACCGCAATAAACCGCAAAACGTCACAGGCATACCATGACCGCGCTCTTGATTACCAACTTTGGCTACCTCGGGCTGTTCCTCATCAGTTTCCTGGCCGCAACACTGCTGCCGCTGGGTTCCGGAGCAGCCGTAGCGTACATGGCGACGGCAGAATTCAGCCCACTGGGGCTATTGTTCATCGCCACTGCCGGCAATTCGCTGGGCGCGTTTGTAAATTACCTGGTTGGCCGCTGGGGCGCGGATTTTGTATTCTCACGTTTTATTCAAATCGATCAATCCGCCCTGGATAGACTGGAGCGGGTCTATGGTCGTTGGGGGGCGCCGACCCTGTTCTTTGCCTGGCTGCCTTTTGTGGGTGATCCTCTGACAGTGGCAGCCGGTGCTCTCCGTGTTAATCCCTGGTTGTTTATGTTCTGGGTCGTTCTGGGGAAAATGTTCAGGTATTATGTTATCATTGCTGCTGCGACGGGGTAGGGGAGACCTGCGCGGCGAATTCTGCACCGGGCTTGAAAGCCCCTGGCCGATGTAATACGATACCGGAAACTTGTTTAAACACAGCCTCGCAGCCGGAGACCAATCATGACATCCCAACAATTGAAGCGCAATAACATTATCCTGCTGATTTCCCTGGTAGCTTTGATGACGGTTTTCCCAATCCTATCACCTGCAAGGGTTTTTATCAGGACGGTAGTATTGGCGGCAATTGTTTTGTCCAGTTCGTTTTGCCTGGATTTCAGGCCGAAAGCCCAAAAACTTTTGGTCACGACCGGCCTGGCGGTAATGGTTATGCTTTTTATTTCCAGTTACGTGCAAAATGTCTATCTGGATGTAATCGATTACGGCCTGACCTGCCTGTTTCTGCTGCTTATCGTGGGGTCAATGGTGCGCTACATTGCCCGCACAGACAAAGTGGATTCCGCCGTTATCGTCAGTTCCGTGAACGGATATCTTCTCTTAGGGGTCCTCTGGTCACTCTTATTGTATTCGGCTTACTTTTTCGAATTCAAGGTCATGTCCGTCCAGCTGCCTATTATTTTCCCGGGAGAGGGACAGCCCGATTACCATGATTTTATCTACTTCAGCTTCGTAACCCTCACGACCCTGGGTTATGGGGATATTACCCCGGTATCCCCGCTTTCCAGGGCTGTGACCCTGCTCATCAGCATCAGCGGCCAGTTCTATATGACCCTCCTCGTGGCCCTTTTGGTGGGCAAATACCTGGGGAGCAAGAAGGACGCCTGATTGAAACGTATCCGTAAATACCTGCTGGCCGGTTGCCTGGCCATTATCTTTATCGTTGCCATCGGCATCGGCCTTGTCCTGGGGTCCCGCTGGCTGACGAATTCGGATGCGGTGCGTTCCAGGATTGCCGCCGAAACTACTCGGATGACCGGTGGCCGCCTGCAATACGAACGATTGGCCCTGCACGTTCTGCCCCTGCCGCACCTGACGGCGGAGCAGGTGGATTTTCAAATCCCCGGGAAAGTGGCGTTGAATACCGCTGCGCTGGCCATCTATCCCGATTTCCCGGCGCTTCTCAGCGGTGCCCTTGTGCTGGAAGATTTCGTTATCGAACGCCCAGAAATCCAGGTGAGCCTGGCTCCCCGGGCAAACAAGACAAAGGCGCCTGCAAAGGTTGATCCCCAGGAAAAACTCAAAGAAACCCTGGCCGCCTTTTTCGGCGCCCTGGCCCGCCTGGGGCCGGATCTCAAGATCAAAGTAAAAGACGGCCAGATAACAGTATCCCGGCCGGACAAACCGGCGTTGCATCTGGAGCAGATCAATCTGTATCTGCGCAGCCGGGAACAGCTTGTGGAATTAGCATTGGATTGCCGGTCGGCACTCAGCGGCCAGTTGTCCTTCAAGGGTAAAGTGGACCTGGCGTCCCGCGGCAGCAGTGGCCTCCTCAGGGTAGACGGACTGAACGCGCGCGCCCTGCTGGCGGAACTGCCCCCGCTGCCCGGCATCGAAGTTGCAGATACCCGTCTGGGGTTGGAAGTGGCCTTTGCCACCGAGGAAGCGGAAAAGATCGAGGCCCGGGTGGTCGCCCGTTTGCCGGAGGTCCGCATTCAGCGGGGAAAGCGACGTCTTGAACTTCAGGATATCGTATTCAAAGGTGATATCAGCGCTGATTTTAAAACCCTGGCCTGGGATATCAATACATTCAAGATCGCCGCACGGGACCTGGAGCTGGAAAGCCGTGGTGAATTCACATTTGGGAGTTCATCCCGGCCGGCGGCCCTGACCCTGGATGCCGTCGGCCGCCACATCGATGTAGCGGCTGTGGCCCGTAGTTTTACTGAATTTGCCGGTGATCAGGGCTGGGTCCAGACCGCCTTCACTGTGGCCCGGGCCGGAACGCTGACCAAAGCCACCTGCCACCTGGAAGCCCGCCGGGCTGCGCAAGGCTGGACCGTGTCGCAATTGAAGGCTGCCGGCCATCTCGATCAGGGTTTGATATTTATTCCCGGCGCGGAGATGGAGCTGGAAGCAGTCAGCGGAGAGGTGCTGCTGGTCAATCAGCGCGTGGATTTCAAGCAGATGAAAGGGCGTCTGCCCTACGGTACTTTTGCCAAGGTGGATGCGTATATCGATTGGCACAAGGAAGCGCAATTGGGGATCTCCGCCTCGCGGGCCAAGGTGCAGCTCGCGAAGTTCTACCCCTGGCTGGCGGCCTTTAAAGGGCTGCAGGCCATGCGCCAGTTTATTTCCACGGCTGAAGGCGACCTGGACCTCACCCGGCTGGGCATTGAAGGCCCCCTGGCAAAGCCGGCCGCCTGGATAATAAAAGCCGCCGCGGGGGTTAAGTCAGTCGTCATATCCTCGCCGAAATTAGACGGTCCTTTGCAATTGTCACAGGGCTATGCCGCCTTTGAGCCGCTGAGTTTAACGCTCGACGATCTGCAGGTGCAGTACCTGGATGCGAATCTCACCACAACCAGCGAAATCCTGGGAAAACCGGGCCAACCGGAAGCGATGCATCTAACCCTGGACGGTTCGCTTGGTGAGCAGGCCATGGTTTGGGCACGTCGATTTCTAAAGATACCGGAGCACTTGCGAGTACAGCCCCCCCTGAAGTTTGCCGGAGTGGACCTGCAGTGGGACAACCGTGGTAAAGTCGCGATTATCGGTGAACTGGCCACTGCCGGTGGGGCGCGGGCTGTGGCCGAAGCCGCATTTGCGCCAGGGCGCTGGAAGATAAAAAGATTTGAATTGGACGACGGTATTTCAGACATTTCCATCAAGCTCACCAGAACTGCAGAGCGCATCGAGCTGGACTATGCCGGCAAATTACAGAAGGCGACGCTCGATCGTATTCTCAGGGAGAATAAAACCCTGACAGGCTGGGTGGATGGAAAATTAAAAGCCTCCCTGGATATAAAAAATCTGCGGGCCTCAAACGTTACCGGAACACTCCAGGGCGAGGGTCTGGTTGTAAGGGGGCTGCCGGTGAGCGCCCTGGAGTTTGAACGCTTTTCCCTGGAATGCCGGGGTAAAAACGCCAGCCTGCAGTCTGCCGATCTGGTTTTTGCCGGGACTCCCATGCACCTGCAAGGCACGGCCGGCATAACCGAGGCAGCTTATACGTTTGACCTAGAACTGACGGCCGCCAGTTTGGATGCCGCGGCTTTCGCCAGGATGCAAAAAGAGACGTCGGATTCCCCCCCCAAACAGGACGACCCTCCGCGGGAGAAACCCCCGATCAACGGCACCATACGCTTCAAAACCCCGCGTTTTACATTCAAAGACTATACCTGGACACCGCTGCATGCCGATATTGCCATACAGTCTGACATGGTGAATATAGCGGTCATCCAGGCGGACCTTTGCGGGATCGCTACCCCCGGAACCATCCGTATCGAACCGGATGGCATGCACCTGTCTTTCCGACCCTCCACCGGGAAGCAGAACATGCAGACCACCTGGGAGTGCCTGCAGGACAGGCCGTTGCAGGCCGACAGTTTCTACAGTCTGATCGGGAAAGTTGAAACCCACGGCCCGGCTGATGATCTGATGCAGAACTTACGGGGGGAAATTGCTTTTTCCAGTGATGACGGAATAATCTACCGGTCCAACATGCTGACGAAAATTTTCGCATTTCTAAATATTACCGAGGTGTTTGCCGGTAAGGAATCCGGTTTGCGTGAGAAGGGTTTTGGCTATGATGCCATCCGGGCCCACGCTGCTATCAAGGCCGGGGCCATTAATTTTGATGAACTTCTGGTGGATGGCCATACCATGAAGGTCTCTGGTGAGGGAACCGTGGATCTGGTGAAAGCGACCCTGGATCTAAACCTGTTGGTGGCCCCCTTGAAGACCTTCGATCGTCTGGTCAAGAAAATGCCGGTTGTGGGTTATATCACCGGAGGGTCAGTGTTGTCGGTGCCCATCCGGATAAAAGGCAGTACGGCGGATCCCCAGGTGCGCCCCTTGCCACCGGCAGCTGTTGGCCGCGGGTTGATGGGTATTTTGGAAAGGACCCTGAAGGCACCTTTGAAAGTAGTTGAATCACTCCCGGGGGTAGAAGACCAGGATACACCATCTACAGGGCAGAAAAAGAATCAGTCGGGTTCGGCCCAACCATAGCTTAAGGATTTAGAGGAGCGGTGACAGCAGCCGGGCAGCCCGGGTGGCCAGTCGAAAGTGCAGTGGCCAGGCTTTTATATCAGCCAAGGTAAGGGGGACACACTCGGTGAAATCCGTCTCACACATGACGGCTACCTTTTCAATGAACGCCCGCTCTGTGAACATCATGGTAATTTCGAAGTTTATCCGCAAGGAGCGGTTGTCAAGGTTCGAGGTTCCGACGGTTGCCAGGCGGTCATCGACCAGGACAACCTTCTGGTGCATGAAGCCTTTCTGGTATCTCAGGATCGATACCCCCACTTCCCCCATGGTTTTGAAATAGCTGTGCGCCGCCCACCAGACTACGCGTTTATCGGGATTGGCAGGAATCACGATGCGTACATCCACACCCCGGAGGGCTGCCAATTGCAGGGCATTGATCACCGAACTGTCAGGGACGAAGTAAGGGCTCAATATCCAGCAGCGTTCCCAGGCCATATTGATGGCCTGTACCACCCACAACGCTCCCGTTTCAAACGTATCCGATGGCCCGGTAGGCATGCACAGGACGGCCTCTTTACCCTTTTTGGGCGGTGCTTCCCAGGAGACATCCGGCAGCGTTTCCGTTGCCCAGTACCAGTCTTCGCAGAATGAAAGTTGCACCGGCAGGGCCACCGGGCCGCGCATGATCACGTGCGTGTCCCGCCATGGTCCGAAGCGTTTGCTCTTGCCCAGATATTCATCCCCCACATTGTGGCCGCCAACCCAGGCAGTTTGCCCATCGACAACCACGATCTTGCGGTGGTTGCGAAAATTGACCCGGAACCTGTTGATGAACCCCCGGCCAACGCTGAAGACGGCTACCTGGACACCGGCGGCCACCATGGGTTCCAGGTAACGTTGGGGCAGGCCGGCACTGCCGATCTTGTCGTAAAGGAAATAGACCCGGACACCGGCCCGCGCTTTGGCGACGCATAAATCACGCAGCTGGCGACCGAGGTCGTCATCGTAAATGATGAAAAATTGGACCAGGACATACTTTTCTGCTCTGCGGATGCCTTCCAGGATGGAGGTAAAGGTCTGTTCGCCATTGAGGAGCAGCTCGCAGCGATTCCATCCGGCCACGGGCAGACGGGCGATATTGCACAGGGCGTCAATCTGGGGGTCTCGCAGCTCTCCGGTCAGGGCCCGGAGTTCTTCGTTGGATTCCAGCTGTCGGCCCAGGTGGTTGATGGCCCGGTCGCCGGCCTGCCGGGCCACAGCGTACTCTTTGAGTTTGCGCCCGCCGAAGACCATGTAGAGCGGCACCACCAGGTAAGGAAACAGGAGCAGCGCCATCGCCCACGCAATGGTTCCCTGGCTGGTTCGCCCGTTCATGATGATGTCCACCACATAGTACAGGCCCAGTGCATGAAAGAACAGGGGGATGATCAGCAACCATACATCGAAGACTATGCGGATGTCCGGCATGATCACGGTCTCCAATTCGTGGCATGGGTCGAAAACTGTCTTTTAGACTATAGCACTGTCAGGACCACTGAGGCTACAGTTAACTATAAGCTATCTCGAAAATTGGGTTTTGGTTCAAGGTTCAGTCTTCGCTCTCTGAGCTTACGTCTTCGCCTTGGGCTACACCGCACAAGACGCCTGACATGAAGTCATTTTTGAGATAGCCGCTTAGAACCAGTCGGTCAGCTGTACGCCGAATCCGAGACTGTCCGAGCTGGCATTATAATCGATCAGGCTTTCACCATAACCGGTGAAGTACTGAAAGTACCAGCGCAGGTACTTGCTGTATTTAAATGGAAAACTCCAATCGACCTGGAACGCACCGCGATTATCGGTAAAGCGCAGATTGTTGCGCAGCATAAAACTGACCGTATGGCGATTCCATTGGCCTCTGCCGGTGAACTCACCGTAGCCCAGGTAGTTGTGGATATCCGGATTGTCGTCACTTTTCTCATCTTCGGGAATGCGCCACCAGGGCTTGAGATTTACAAAGAGATTGTCCTTTTCAAAAAGAAAATTGGCATAGATCCGGTTCCAGCTTCTTGAGAGGGTCCCCCCGCGACCATTGGATTGGTGGTTGAATCCCAAATCATTCCGCCGGTTGGCAAATCCCAGGAACTCTCCTTCCGTGTGGAAGGCCAGCCAGATTTCCGGTTCGTGATTAATATCCCGAAACGGGGCGGACAGATCGTTGTAAGCCTGCCAGAAAGAACGGTTGGTATAGGCGGCGTAGAGGTCCGCGCCCCTGATAAATGTGTCTTTGTAGATGGGAAATTTCAGGCTGATCTGGAACTTTATTTCCGTGTGGTCGAGATCTTCCTCCGCATTTGGAAATTCGGCCGTAAAGGGGTCCGCGTTGGGGGTCGTGTTGTATGCCGCGAGCAGGATGTAGTTGGGCCTGTGGGGCGTAATGGCAAATGCATTCTCCTCGGTTTTAGCCTCACAACGCCGACGCTCGGCCACCAGGGATGGAGATTTCGGTTCACCGGGTTCGCGTGGGCAGGACAGCCATGCTTGGCTGTCGGAGTCTGTTTTTTTAGCGCTGGGTACGGCCGCCAATTTGTCACGGCATATTTTTTTCAACGCCCCTACGGTCTGGTCGTCACCGGCCGGCAGCATTTCTTCCGCGAGGCACTGCTTGAAGGCTTCGGTTTCGCCAGCCATGCCTGGCGGGGCCATTGTGAAAACCATAAGCAGGGGTATGGTGAGTATCCAGCCCGTGCGAGAGAGGGGGCAGCGTGGCAGTGTCATCGGGTTTACCTTTGTTTGCGGTGGATGTGAGGGATGGTACTTTTATTAGTATAATCATATTTCCTTTTAAATATCAAACAAGTGCAGCGTGCAGCCGCAGATGACCGAATTGGGGGTGGCTTACAACGCGTGTCTTTACAACGGTTGCAAAAGCCGGTAGTTTTTCTTGTATCAATCACGCTTATTCTGGAGCTGATATGGAACCTTTCTTTCTGGTAGTGGCTGGTCACCATTGCCCTGGCCCTGGCCGTCACATTTCTCATGGCGGCACCGCTGAACACGGCGGCCCACTACATCTATGAAAAATATGCCGCTGGGCTCCGGCACTTTGAGACCGGTGACCGGCATCCCGACGATCGGCCGATTAATCCCGGCAATGCCTCCATTGCCGTCTTCGGTATGGGATCTGTCGGCGTGGCCGCCTATGACTACCTGCGGTCGCAGTATGGTGTGGATGTGATCGGAATCGATTTCAACGCCGAGAAGGTTACCCAATTGCGTCGCGGCGGCCGCAATGTTATACGGGGTGATGTTATGGATCCCGACTTCTGGGGGCGGGCGGTTACCTTTAAGGGGTTGCGGATTCACACCATTTTGCTGTGTATGCCTTCTTATACGGAAAATCTGCACGCCGCCGGCCCGCTGCGGCGGATGGGTTTTGAGGGCATGCTATCGGCCATCGTGCGCTATGAAGATGAGATTGCAACGTTGCAGGCCGCCGGTGTTCAGGCGGCATACCATCTTTATCGAGAGACCGGGGCCGATTTTGCCAGCCAGATTTGCAGCCAGCTGGAAGCGGGCTGTTCTGTAAAAACAGAGTTAGCAGAGAGTTGATCCTATGCGAAAAGTAGCCTGCCTGCGAGTCAGTATCTGCCTGGTGCTAATGGCCGGACTGCTGTTGGGGGAGTCTCCAGCGGCAGCCACGACGCTTACCATTGCCCATTACAAGGACTATAAGCCCTATGCCTACGTGGACCAGGACGGGCGCTCCCAGGGCATGCTGGTGGATATCTGGCGGCTCTGGGCGGAAAAGAACAGCGCGGACCTGAAGTTTGTGCCGGCCCCCTTGAGCCGCTGCCTTGAATTGGTGCAAGATGGTAAGGCCGATGTCGTCATCGGGTTGTTCCGCTCTAAAGAACGGGCCGCCTTTCTCGATTTTTCAGCTCCGCTCATTCACAATGTGGATACCAATCTGTATGTCAAGGCGAGCCTGAACGTGGAAGCGGTCGAAGCGTTGGGTGGTATCCCGGTGGGTGTGATCCAGGCTGACTATGCCGAGGGCTTCCTGCGGGAAAACCATCCGGGTTTAAAACGCAGATCATACCCCGGTTCCCGTAAAATCATCGAAGCAGCCGTTGGCGGCCAACTGACCGCCTTTGTGCTTGATGCTCAGAATGCGACCTACCTGTTGTCGCAGCGCAATGCCCTCACGCAATTCAAACCAGTGGCGCGGGTCTATACCCGGACTCTGCGGGCCGGTGTCCGCAAGGGAGATGTGCAGTTGATAACCCTCATCAATCAGGGACTGAAGCAGATATCCAGATCCGAGCGGGAAGGCATATATGCCCGTTACGGCTCCTATTCTCCGATCCCGCTGATTGCCCGCTATCGCTACTGGTTTGTGGGTGGGGCCGCTATATTGCTTGGCATGCTTATCTTCTTTGGTATCTATGCTCTCCGGTTGCGCACGCGAATCGGTGAATTGCCGCGTCGGCGGAAGAAAAGCGACCCGGATGACTGGTCAACCATGATTACCGCTGGGAAAGGAGACCGGGTAGAATTCAAATCCACCCTGCGCTGGAACCTGAAGACCGAGAAAGTAGACAAAAACCTGGAATATGTGATTGTTAAAACCGTCTCCGCCTTTTTAAATTCAGACGGCGGGAACCTGTTTATCGGGGTTGCGGACGATGGGCAACTGCTGGGGCTGGAGTTGGATTATCGCAGCTTTCAAAAACGTCCCAACCGGGATGGGTTTCTATTGAAACTTTCCGGCCTGATCAGCCAGGGTATCGGCAAGGAGTTTCACAAGTTTATCACCATCGATGTCCAGAAATTCGGCACAACCGATATTTGCCGGGTCTCAGTTGCGCCGGCCGACAAGCCTGCGTTTGTGAAGAAAAAAGGGAACGAAGAGTTTTATATCCGCACCAGCGCAGCTTCTGTCCCACTGAGCTTAAGTGAATCGCATGAATATATTCGGTCACACTGGTGATGCGTCCAAAACCGAATTTAGATAAATGGCGCGGTTGAGCGGCCAGGGGGATTGAATTGTTAGATTTGGTTTAGCTCCATTTCAAGCGTATATGCAGAGCCGTCGAGTATTAAACCCTTGTTAACGAAACCCAGGCGCTCATAATAGGAGAGGGCATTCAATGTGCTCTCTACACATAATTTGTCAATTTCCAAAAGCATGGCTTTCTCTTTGATAAGCTTGAAAAGCTGAGTTCCTACTGAATTCCCTTCAAATCCCGGCAATATATATAGATGGTTAATAGTTCCTGATTTATTGTTAGCTTCGAGCTGAATGAAGCCAATGATTTTTTTATCAGATTTTGCAAGTGCTGTATGCATATTTGGATCTTCTAAGGTCTGCTTAATATAGTCAGGTGTTCTATCTCTATAAAATCTGTCAAAGATTTTCCGCACGCCATCACGATATGCTTTTCTTGATATTGCATTAGCAGATGCTTGCATAACAGCATGGATTTCTTTGTAGTCGGATCTTTTTGCTTTTTCGAATTCAAGGTTCATCTTATAGCGCGCTTAACCTAACATTGATTTTCAATAAACGTCTCGTTTGTGTCTCCTACTGGAATGATATATTGCCGTCTCGATAACACGCCCAATAGGGACAAACAATAGTCATTGTCTAACTAACAAACAATGGGGCTCATTCTAAAGCTGAAAACCAGATTGCAGATAATTTAAGAGGGTCATGACCCAGTACTATTGCCAAAGCCTTAATATATAGCGATTTTGATGAAATCTTGAACATTTACAATGGTATTGCTCTCTCAAACTATGAGTCGCTGATGCCCGGTTGATAGGTCAGGTCTATCTTGGGCAACGGTTTTCCGCCCAATGTCGCCTCGAAGGCAAACAGACGTTTATAGACGGAGAGTAGCTCAACGATTGTTGTCCAGGAGTTGACCAGATACTGAAACGAGTTGCTCACTTGATTGAAGGCTGTGAGTATTTGCTGCAGGATACCAAAAGTTATGGTACCTGCGGCAATTGTCGGAACCAGAAGCAGATACACAAAAATATTGTCGGCCTGCGGGTAGAGACTGCGAGCCACATTAAAGTACATATAGTGAAAATAGAGGCGAAAATAGTTCCGCCGCACATTGCTAAAAAGCTGCTTTAAGCTTACCGGCTGGGCTCTTAGTTCATCGTCTTCCCCATAGACCAATTCTTTTCGATAGGCCGCCTCCACCCGTTGATTTTTTAAATTCCAGCCCTGGCAGTTTGATGCCCACCGCAGCAAGCAGCCCGGTACCAAACAATGACCAGAGGATAGCGGCGGTAAAGAGTGGATAGGGGATGGCCCCGACAATCGGCAGCTCGGTCACATATTGTGAAAGTGACCATAATACAGGCAGGAATGCAAAGAGCGTCATCACTGCATCCACCATAGCAACGCCAAGGCCCTCCATTATAGATGCAAAACGCATGGTATCTTCCTGGATTCGCTGGGAGGCACCCTCGATATGGCGAAGCTCGTGCCAATAGCCGGTATAGTAGTCGTTCATGGCTGTTCGCCAACGAAAAATATAGTGGCTTATAAAAAACCGGGTAAAAACAAATACGGCTATTGCCATAAAGGCTATCTGGGCAAAGATTAAGATTAGGTCAAACATTTCAGAAGCGGGCACCGATGCCTCTGCTGAAAGGGCGTTCTGGACGGTATCAAAGAATGGCCGCCGCCAGTTATTGATGGCAACGGAGACCTGTACGGATACATACGTAGAGAATAGGATACCAGCAGACCCAAGGATTGACCAAAGTTGCCAGGGATGGGGCGCAAAGATCATCCAGAGGCCCGCAAAGATAAGCACTGCGACTGTGTAGTAAAGATAAAGCAGTAGAAAGGAGTCGGTAACAAAATGGCCAAGCCCAATTACGGGTGGTTGCTGGCTTGTGGTAAGGTTTAACAGTGATCCCAGATCATCTTTAAATAGATACCAGATAGTGATCGAAAAGGTTAGCCAGATTAAGAGCAAAGGAAAGAAAAGCCTTGGGTTTGGAAGAAATGACTTAAACATGATGAGTTATATGTGCTTGCTGGATATCAAGGTTTGGGGCAGGGTGTTGCTTCGTGAACTTTATGAAATATCCATTACGGTAACCGCCAGCTCACGTACTTGATCACCCCTCCGGACTTTAAGTTTCATAACATCACCTATCTCAATATTCCGAAGGCTATCAACAAAATCGGCCATGTTTGCTATGGGGCTCCCTTCTACCGCAACGATGATGTCCCCTAACACTTGCTTTCTGTAATTGATACCCTCAAGACCGGCACGCTCGGCTTCTGATCCCGGCACTACTTGTTCTATGACGAGACCCACAACCCCAAGCCTAGCAGAATTCTCTTCATCCAAAACTATTATTCCTATTCCCGGCCTCGGGAACTTGCCCTTGGCAATCAATTGGGGCACCACCTGGTTGACAACATCCACGGGCACTGCAAAACCAATTCCAGCTGAGTTGCCGGAACCTGATATGATGGCAGTGTTGACACCGATAAGAAGACCGCTTGAGTCTATTAACGGGCCTCCAGAATTTCCTGGATTAATGGCGGCGTCGGTCTGGATCACACCGACCACTTCACGACCCGTTGCAGTTGGCAGTCGCCTATCTAAAGCACTTATAATCCCGGTGGTTAATGTGCGCGAAAGCCCAAAAGGATTTCCAATGGCCAATACGGTTTGCCCAACTTGCAAATTCTCGGATCTGCCGACCGGAATTGGCTGAATGCCAGACAGGTTTCGTCGCAACCGGATGACCGCTAAATCGTAATCAGGCGCGCCGCCCACATAAGTGGCCTCCACAGCCTCTCCGTTATCGAGACGAACCTGGATGCGCCTGGCACCTTCAATAACATGAAAATTGGTCACAATATGGCCCTGGTGATCCCATAGAAAGCCTGATCCAGCACCCTGTCGAAGTTCACGTCTCCCAAAGATGTCTGAAACAGCGTTTTCGGTGAAGATATAAACAACTGAGGGGGCCGCCGAATTGAAAATTGAGATCGTTGTTTTTTCAAAATCAGCAAGATCACCGCGAGTTGAAATCTCACGCGTATAGCTTTCCACTAATTTTCGATCACTTGTAGAGTTTACCTGTCTAAATAAAAGTACACCAATGCTTACACAGATGGCTACGATGATAGAGCTTTTCAACACTTTAAGCATGGTATAGAGTCCTTGTTTTGTGACAGTGTCACTCTATGGTGCAATCACAGTGACGTTCCCCACATAGATTGCATACATAGCGAGTTTGTTTCTTGCGCCCAGCCCAATTGATCCTTAAGATCCACAAGGCAATTGCGCTCACTGATACACAAACCATAATTAGTAATAACTCCAGCATAGTCCCCCGCCCCATTTTTTATTGATCTTCGAACGATTTACCAATCTTCCGTGGCCTATTGCATTTACTCGCTTAACTGTGGAGATGTTTATGCTTAATGCATTTTCAATATTTTATACCCAATAAGCCTAAATGCAATGAGAACTTAACATCTGAAAAATGGTAGGTGAAAACTGCTATTCAAACGGAGCAGCCAAGGGGGTAGTGATGAAAATATCTTACTATGGTGCAGAATAGGTCAATTTGGCCTATAACGGGTTTATTGCCAACGCCATATTTCCTGGAAAGCATTAATTGCACCTATCATAATATCTTGGCAATATGCCATTTTGGATATAACAAATGTGAGGTACTAAATGATAAGACGGAGATTATACTATATGGGGTCCGGGGGCACATGACATTTAGCCCCCGGTTCCCCTTTATGAATTAACCGGCCTGAACGGCAATTCTACGCGGCGCTGCCTTTTCAACTTTAGGGAGAGCCAGTCTCAGCACACCATCAGTTACCTTGGCTTCGATTTTACTCTGGTCAATCATCTCTGAGATGGAAAACTGCCGGTAGTAGCTCCCTGTCTGATATTCCGAGTAAATCGGTTTCTCCGTATCGGACTCGTGGTTTTGAATATCGCCGCTCAGCGTCAGTACATTGTCTTTTAGATCAACAGTAAGGTCATCCGGTTTAACCCCTGGAATATCCGCCAGCAAGGTTATTTCGTTTTCGGTTTCAAAGATATCGACATTTGGAGTGAAGACCAGTCCGGCTTTCGTCTGCTCTGCAGGGCTGGCCAACTCCTTTTTCTCACTTACCTGGAGTTCTTTAGCGTCACTTTCTGTCATCGTCCTGCCCTCCTGAAATATTTGGTAGTCTAATTAACAGTTATCTGCCGGGGTTTTGCCATTTCGGATTTGGCAATTCGAACCGTCAGAACGCCTTCCGCGAGTTTGGCATTAACATTTCCAGAATCAACTTCGCCCGGTAATACAACAGCTCTGGAGAATTTCCCCGCCTCACGTTCCCGGCGATGATATTTGGCCTTTTCCGACTCTGTCGCAATTGTGCGTTCCCCTGCTATCGTAAGCGTTCTGTCTTTGATATCCAGTTGAAGTTCATCACTTTTGACACCAGGCAACTCTGCCCGTACATAATACTCATCCTTGGTTTCAGCGATGTTGACTGCCGGGAAAACACCGACCCCCATTGCATCCCTTGATTCACCGCTAAGTGCATCGAACAGAGTATCCAACTGGGTTCGCATCCTTTCGAGGTCCCCAAAAGGAGATCTCAGTCGCCATGCCGGGACTCCAAATGAAGTTCTGTAAAACATTTTTAGTCCTCCTTTTGCATTTATTGGTTTTCTAAAATTAGCCAACCAGATTTGTTTGAAAATAAAATAAAATACGATTTAACATTGTCAAGTAAATTTTAGAACTTTTTATTGCATTATTTTAATGTATATTATATTTATAGTAATGTTTTTATAAATATGCAATTGGAGCCCGAAATGGTAAAACGGAAAAATCCAGATTATAGCGCATTATCAGTGACTTCCAGTACAGGATTGAGGGGCATGCAATCAGTCAGGGCTAGTTTCAGGCTGACACCTGATTGTATTGAAACCATCAGTATTGTCTCCGCCCAACTGGGAATAAAACAAAAATCCCTCTTCGATTATCTGTTGCAAGATACCGAATCTATCATTGAAATAGCCAAGAAACTGAAAGGAACTAAACTCAAGGCTGAAGGCCGGGTTCAAAAAACATTTGTTGTAACGAAAAGCACTTTAGCGGCCCTTGGCGAGATAGCCAAAACCTACCAGGCCCCCCGAAATGGGCTGATTGAGTTTTCGGTACAAAGGCTCTTGCCGATCATCGCCAAAGAACGTAAGAGGCATACACTACGGCAGGAAATTTGCAGCAGATTTGATCATAACTACTCTTTATTAAAGAATATACTCAAAGACGCCGAAGATCAGCTTGGTGTTGATGACCCTGCATATAACAAGATGGCGCCAGTTCTTGAAGCTTATGCCTCGGCAAAAAATGCGCTTTCTGGTTTTATATACAAAGGCAAGGGCATCGAGAACTTTTCTCCGGATAATCTAGAGTCTATTACCTTAGAGTACGCAGATGATTAGATACTTGTAAGTACGGTAAAGACTGCTGGTTAGAAACGGTTTTTATATATCATTACAGATAGATAAGGTTTGGAATTTAATTTTAACATAGATCTTGACACCATCTGATGTTTCACTATTTTTTGGTAAATACGAATTAAACTCATGTAAAATTGTTTTGCCTTTTGTTTATTTGGTGCCTGGAAGGATCGAAATGATGGGGGGTGAAACCTTCATTTTCGGTTCCTACTCTCCTCCCAATATTTCGAAGTTCCAGTTCAGGCACCTTATCCTGGGGAGTGTCCCTATACCTGAAAGGAGGATTGTAGTGGTCCAGTAAAAACGGACACGGTTTTAAGCAGCATTGTTTAATTGTTCTTTTTCATAATTAATCGGGCTGAGATATCCCAGCGTCGAATGTAGCCGCATCGCATTGTAGAAGCCGATGTAG
>Ga0209783_1000111_pt1 | contig 31189 bp, 28 predicted proteins | sample WorMetfiPIANOSA1_FD_187395 | JGI IMG/M metagenome (GOLD analysis project Ga0209783, IMG submission 187395) | Marine gutless worms symbiont microbial communities from Max Planck institute for Marine Microbiology, Germany - Olavius filocauda... | ecosystem: Host-associated > Annelida > Digestive... | reverse complement strand
GTTGTTCCAACTCGCGCTTCCGTATTTATACCCGAAAAAAAGTAAAAAGCTGCTCAATGCCACCCGTGAGATCCTGAACTCGCCCGAAGTATTTGAAATTCAGCGGGCCATCCGCCAGGCCCTGGCCGATTTCCACTGTCCGTTCAGCATTCACCCCCGGGCCAAAAGCCTGAGCTCTTATTACTCCCCGGTCAAACGCACCCTTGAGGTGGGAAACACGGAAAACCAGGTGGATTTTACCGTAACGCTGGAAACGGACAACTACCTGGATTGTTACACGGTCCTGGGAATGGTGGCGAATCTTTTTCCACCGGTGCCCAGGACCATCCGGGAGTTCATCGCGACCCCCAAGGCCAATGGTTACCAAAGTATCCACATTCGCATCAGCATCAACGCCAAAGAGTTCCTCATTAAAATCAGGACGGAGGAAATGGCCACCGCGGCCCGCCAGGGAGTCCTGAGTCAGTATGACATTAACCAGTCGGTCGGAGATCGCTACGCCCAGGAAATCAGCGCGCTATTCAAAGACATCGGTGAATACGGCGGACCGGCGCACCAACGCAAAGATCTCATCCGGCTGGCTGAATCCAACGAAATCTTCATCCTGACGCCCAAAGGCGACGTGCACTATTTACCCCGGGGCAGCATTGTTTTGGATTTCGCCTATAAAATCCACTCCAACCTCGGTGATTACTGCCGGGGAGCCGTTATCAACGGGGAACTCCAACCGTTGACCGAGCGTCTCAAGGACGGCGACAAGGTAGAGATCCTGACCTACACGGACCCCATCGATGCGGACCCGGACCTGGAGCGGCGGTGCCAGTCCCCCCGGGCCAAGAGTGCTGTCAATAAGTCTCTCCAAAAGCAGCGGCGCGGGTACGCCCAGCATATTGGCAAAGGCATTTTTATCCATGAACTGCAGCGTGCCGGCATGACGGAAGCATTCTTGGAAAGTGAAGCCTTGCGGCTTTTCCTGGAATTCAAAAATATAGAAAGTTTAGCGTCAATGTTTACTCGCATCGGGCAGGACCTGCTTTCACCCCAGGAAATACTTTACTATGCGGATATTCCCGGCCAGGAAAGGCCCGGCTCTGAACGGCAACCCAGCAGCATCCGGATCCCCGACCTGAAACGGGGGATACACAAATTTTCCAACTGCTGCCGGCCTTATCCCGGACAGGATTCGATTGTGGCGGCGTTAAGCGAGCGCGGCGTGGCGTTCCATCAAAAAACCTGCCGCAATCTGGCTGCCCGGCATGGTCTCGGTCCGGAAGAACTGCCCCGGGTGGAGTGGGACTTTGACTCCCAATGGCTGACCGCCTTAAAATTCGATGTCCGCGTCCGGGGCAAGGCCCTGGCCGACAGCATCATGCTCCTGAGCCTTATCCCCGCAGGCATGGAAATTTTGCAGATTGAAAATACCAACACCCGCCGTAACATCCCCGACACCCTGATTACCCTTAAATTGAAAAATTTCAGCGAAGCCCGTAATTTCTTTGCCTGTTTTAAAACAGCCTCCATCGCCATCAAAGGCTACGGCCGCGAACTCTACCGGCCTTAATCACATCTTTTCTTACCAATTTTTAAAAAGTCGCTGTAGCTATTTTGGTCAAATAGATGGTGGTTGAGGATCAATCCCATAGTTTTGGAAGGCGGACTGGACTAACCTATAAGAATTATTGACCTATGGGCTATAGACAGAATTAATCAACTCATTGAAGCGCTCTCAAAAGAGTTCTTTGGTTCAAGGTCAAGTCAGCCGCGAGGTTTAGACCGGAGGTGCCAGCGAAGCCAATGCCTTGCGTGGTAAATACTATCCGTATTTCGAGGATCTGAACCTCGCGCCCAACGCAGAGATTGGGCCAAAAGGTCACTCGAGCAAAAAAACAATTTGAATTACAAGCATATACTAATAAGAAAGCGTCCTTTCACAGATGGTAGATTTTGGTTCAGAGCAAGGCTTGAGCTCTTTTGAGACCGCAGGCATAGCAGACGCTATGTCGAGGATCTCGAAAGGGCGAAAACGCCGCTCTGGGCCAAAAGATGCCCTCTGTGAAAGGGCGCTAATTGGCTTGTTCCATCCATTCCATTGCTTGAGTATATCCCGATCCGCCTTGCTGATCGAGGTTATCCGCATCTGATGCACCACTTTGCCGTCCTGCGCCTCCTGGGATAACACCTTGGCATAGATATCTCCGAAGCAGTGGGCGTCCATGCAGAAATCAAAGCCCAGCTTGATATTGGTCATCGGTGTGAGCGGCTTTTCTATCTCGGCCGCCAGGAAGTCCCGCCCCAGGGTAACCGTTTCCCCACTAATGGCCATATCAGCGACCTTTTTGTCCTCAACTGGCCAGCATTGGAACGGCAGGGTTAAGGGAACATCCTGCTGATTGTCCATGACGGTATTGAAACGCACATTGTAGGGTGGACCGATCGCCGTAACCGGGTAGTAAACAATCGGCGCTTTGACACCTTTCATCATCACGGTCCGGGCAGATTCGGCCGTCACCAGGTGGCTCACCTGTTCGTACGTCGACAGTCCCACCAGGACCTGGCCGCCAACACTGTCCGATTCAATGCGGGATGCTATGTTTACGGGAGCGCCGACGATGCCGTATTTCAAACGCATCTTAGATCCAATGTTCCCGACAATCACCGTACCGGTGTTGATGCCGATGCCCATTTCCAGAGGGGGAAAATTCTCCTTTACAATTTCATTATTCAATTGCATCAGGGCCTTTTGCATGCTCATACCGCAGGCCACGGCCCGCGCCGCATCATCGGGCATGGGTTCCGGCACTCCGAACACCACCAGGATGGCGTCCCCGATAAATTCGTCAATCATGCCGCCGTAGGTTTGGATGACCTCCGTCATCTTCTGCAGATAACGGTTCAACAGTTCCATGAGCTGTTCCGGGTCCCGCTCTTCTGAAAGAGTGGTGAACCCCCTCAAGTCGGACATCAAAATAGTGACCGTGGCCCGCCGCCCGCCAACATTCCGGCCGTCGGGTGAGGCCAATATCTCTTCCACAACTTCCTTTGACAGGTAGCGCCCGAAAGTGGCCCGAATGAAATCTACCAGGGCCAAGCGTTCCCGGGACTCCTTGAGCATATTTGCCAGAAGCTCCTTGCGGGTCGAGACAATTTCCCCGATCTCCCGCGGTGTGTGCGTCGGCAGATTGACGTGTTGGTCTTCATCTCCGTCTTCCTTGAAGCGGCGGTTTGCCTCGGTAATCATTTCCAGGGGTGAGATGATCTTTCGATCCAAAAAGCGCCTGAGGGTAATCATCATGAAACCGATGATAATAGCCACCAGGACCAGAATCCGGAGGGTATACCAGAGAAGATCCGTGATATCGGTCATATCAACAACAAAGCGATAACCTACGGACCAGACCAGCAAGATCCCTTCGATAATCAGGATGCGGATGAAGATCCCATTCAGGAGCACTTCCCGAACGCCTTTATGGTTATCGCCGGATTCAGCGGGTTTGGTTGATTGTCCAGTACCTGAATGTCCCATACTCCCCCTCCTCACATTTCCCGGCTTCCGGTCTAAAGTATTGTCGTGCAGCGGGAGCAAACCTTTCACACGAAATTATAGGACTTGTTGACCAAGGTTCGCAGCCAGATGCAAAAGGAAGCGGCCCTGCCCGCGCCTCGCCTGCCAGGCAATCCTTATCTGATTAGATTTACTTGGAATTTATATACTGGATGCCGAACGGATACGACCAATTTACTGAGGAGACTGCTAACCTTTAGATGTAAACCGGGCATGCAACCTCCGAATCCGGTCACTGAGAACCCGGCAGGCATTTAAGTCAATTTCAGGAAATTCGTACACAATTTCATTGAACTCGGCCTTATGCAGGACCAGAAATTCAGACTCGGTCAATGTCCGGATACTGGCTGACCGCTGGCGATCCTCGAACAACGCCATTTCTCCAAAATAGTCACCTGAATCGATCTGATCAAGTTCGAGCTCATTCTCGGCGCCCAGATGCTTTATCACGGCCACGCGGCCCTTCACAATCAGGAACATGGTCTCGCCCATATCGCCTTCCTGGATGACCACCTGGTCGGACGGATGGGAAACCGCCTCGGTTACCGAGGCCACCGCGGCCAGTTCACTGACCGAGAGATCGGAAAAAATGTCAATCTCCCTGACCAGCAGGATCTTGTCGGTAAGGCTGATCGCTGAATCCATGGATATTTCCTCCTGATTGGTACGCTGCAGATAGGGATGCAGATGTTTCCGGTGATGACCGCCCGATACCTGCTGTAAGGCGCGGGTCAACTTTTCAATGACACTTTGCTCAACTGCTCCGGCAGGCGCGTTGTGGAGTGCCGCCAGTAGCAGGGTGATCTCCAACCATTGGCCCCGGCTGATCAGATAGTCTACCAAATCGAGATCATTGTCCCCAAAATCTTGAATTTTAAAGAATTTGCGTGCAATCTGCCTGGATGTCTGTCCAGCAGGCGCAGTTTCAAGCAGCGGCAGGAGCGGTTGGAACACCGCCTGGGGCAGGAGGCTGTCCAGGGCCTCAAGGCTGTTATCCATCTGGCGCTTATCGGCGTAGAAAAGACTGCGCGTTAAAATCCGAATACGCCCGGTCAAGTCATGCGCCGCCAGCACCCGCAAAACGATTTCCACATCCACGCGGGCTTTTTGTTTCAAATGATCGCGCAGCAATGCGGTTATCTTTCCGGCAGGGAGCACTTCAAGGGCTTCGGCGGCGACCCGGTTCTCGTAGGCCTGCCGCGTCCGGCTGCGCGCAAACCGCACTACATCCAGATCCTTGATGTCCATGGACTCCAGGACCGCCAGGATGCCCTCACGCATACTGCGGCGCGGACTGGAAAGGGCTTCCAGCAGCAGCTGAACATTCTGGTATTTCGCTCCGACAATGGCGTCGTGGGCGGCCTGTTGCACGTCATCAGACGCAGTGCCGACCATATGCAGCATCTGGTCCAAATCTACATCATCGCCGATCGTCCAGCTTTTCACAGCTTCAATACGCACAGCGGTGTCTTCGTGCTCCAGATAGCGCGCCACCTTGTGATTCAAATCCGGCATCTCCATCCGCCGCAAGCCCTTGATGATCAATGGAATGATAGCGGCCTGTTCCGGTCGATCGAGCAAATCATCCAATTTGGAAGCAAAGGTGATGTCGCCTGTCTGGCCGGCGGCAATGACGCCGGCTTTTTGATGGTCCCCATCAGCGGATTCAAGCCAGCCGGTGATAGTGGCCGCGTATTCGCCCATATCCGTTTTGAAAAGTCCGGCCGCGGCGTAAGCCTTGACCTCGCTGGACCATTTGGATTGCATGACCTGCTGGTTAAAGGCACGACCGGTCCCCGGTGCCTGCTCGTTGGCGCAGCGGATCATGGCGGTCATCAAATCCGGCCCGGCCGTGGGGGCCATGCGGGTAAAAGCCTCAATCGCCGGCGGGCCTGCTTCCGTCGACAGCAACTGTACCAAGCCAATCCGGGTATTTTCATCCGCTTGTTTCTCCAGGGCGGTGATGATTTTCAGGTCCAGATCAGGCAGATTTAACAGTTTCAGCAACTGAGCATGCCAGAGACATTTTTCGCCCTCAGCCGCTGTAAAGGCCCTGGTTAAATGGGCCTTGATCTTGGGATCATTAAACAGGTGGCTGATATCGGTTTCCTTCATCGATTTCAGGTCGATCATGTCTTCGGTAATCAAATCCAACAGGATTTGGGAATAGCGCCTTTTCAGGAAAAAAGTGGTGCCCACCCAGGTCAGGGCAAACGGCAGCGCCACCAGGGACAGGTACTTGGGGTGGAAAATATTGGTCGAAAGCAGGATCATGCCGTGCCCCATGAACAGGGCCACGCGGACAATTGTGCCCCTTAAAAATGGCCTTACCAGAGACCGGTAGGCGGCCGGGAACAGCCCGTTCAAAATGGCCATGGAGGGGATATTGACAGTTGTACGGAAAACGTTCGAAGAAAAACGGGCATATATGGCTGTAAATATATCGAAGCGCAGCAAGAATGAGGTAAAGATCAATACAAGTTAAACGGGTGGAACATCAGGGCCACCGGCAGACCCCAGCGGCTGTAAAGGCGCTTGACGAACAGCAGTAAAATCAGGCTGACAATGTTCAGAACCCCCCTGAAGTAACCGAAAAATTCAATGAGCCCGCCTTCGGAGGCAAACTGCTCATCCAGGGCGTAGTTGAACTGGTAGTTCATGATCGGGATAAGCACATTTGCCAAAAATGTCAACAATACCAGAATCTTAATCAATACCGACTTCTTAATCAGCGGCAGCACATCCTTGAATTGGTCGGCCAGCGAACGCTTTCTGCCCTTTTTTTCACCGGCCGGATCTTTATGAAACAGGGTCGGAAAACGCCGCCCCATGCTGGCAACCACTACTGCTCCGGCAAGCGTCGTGCCCAGGTAAATGAAAAGCAGGTTGTCCAGCATGAGCCAACGTGCCAGAAAAGGGGTGGCGAAACTGCTGAGAATCTGACCGATCACCCCTCCGGCCGTAATCAGCGGAAACAACCGCTTGGACTGGCGGGTATTGAACATGTCGTTGGCCAGGTTCCAGAAAAACATGGCCAGCAGGACTTCAAATTGGGACTTCAGCATAAAAAGCAGGGGGTAGATCAAATCGATCCCCAGCGGGATAATGAGCCGGATTGCAGCGATGGATAGACCGCTGAAAACAAACAGGTAGGTAAACAGGCGCACGCTCGCCACGCGGGTCATCAGGACGGTCAGAAAGGCCATGACGACAAAGGTGGCCAGCGCGTTGATCATGTTGACGATCGGCAGGTATTCGACCCCGAAACGTTTTAAAAATGCGGTTTCGGCATAGTTGTTCAGGATAATCCCCGAACTGCGCACCAGAAACAATAGCAGGCAGGTCCACAGGAACAGGCCGATTTCGTCTTCGTGAATTTCAAGCCATCTGCCGTTACGTTTGGTCATGTGTCCGTTCAGGGCCCTTTTTGGTTATCCACATTATCCAGAGGTCTGGTCATCTTTGACTTGGTACCGATAGTCGATGGTTTAAGCTCGAGCACCAGCCGAAAACCAGTGTTCGGCAGGCGGCTGGCGGGATGGCCGTAAGCACGATTGGCAGAACGCATGGCATAGCCGCTGCTGAACCAGCTGCCGCCCCGGCGTACCCGCATGCTCCCGGAATCCAGTTGGCAGGGATCCACCACAGCTTCTCCCCGGTAGTCCGCAAATACATCCAGGCACCATTCCCAGACGTTGCCGTGCATGTCATGCAGTCCCCATTTATTGGCCGGGCACCTCTTAACCGGCGCCGGCATCTCTTTTTCCAGGCCCCGGGAGAGATTATAGTCCCGGCATTCATTTTTCCCCTTGCGGCTGTGTCCGTACAATGCTCGGCTGCAGTCAACGGCACCGCCCCAGGTAAAGGCGGTGGTTCTGCCGGCCCGGGCGGCGTACTCCCACTCGGCCTCTGTCGGCAGGCGGTAATAACCCTCATTTTTTGGTTCAGCTTTTCTATAAAACGCTGGACATCGTACCAGGACACCTTCGCTATCGGCCGGTCCAACGGCCACTTTACATCCCCAAACCAGCGACGCCCCATAATCTGACGCCATTGTCCAACTGTCACTTCGGTCGTTTGCAGGTAAAAGGATTTGGAAATCGTGACCTGGTGCTGTGTTTCGGTAGCCGCCCGGCCGTATTCATCCGGCGGACTGCCCATGGTAAAAGACCCGGCCGGAATCAACACAAAGGACATGCCGAGGGAGTTGCCCATCACCGGCTTTTCGGCCGACGCCGGGCCTGATTGAAACAGCAGGCCGACTAGCAGGATTGCCAATAACGGCGCTCTGGTCGTCCGCCCAAACCCACGGAACAGGTAATACATGATAAATACCCTCCCGATCGGTCAATCAATATATGGTTATAGGATTTGAAACAGTTAAATGGCGACACGGGCTTTTGCATTGCCATCGCGCAACACATAACCTATCATAAAGGTAAACATAAGAAAACGTGAATGTAGGTCGCCTGAACAGCCTTCCGGACCATATAATAATCACAGTTCCCTAAATGGAAACCCGATGGGACAGCCCACGCCGCATACCCCGATTCTGGTGATTGACGATGACCAGAGTATTGTATAGCTGGTAACCGATATCCTGACCCGCCATGGCTATGCACCATTTACTGCAGCGGATGGGGAGGCGGGGCTGGCCCTGTTTAAAAAAGAAAAACCGCCGGTGGTCTTGACGGACATCCAGTTGCCCGGCATGTCGGGTATCGAGATTCTGAAACAGATCAAGGCGGTCTCGCCCACTGCCCAGGTAATCATTTTTTCCGGTTTCGGCACCACAGACGATGTCATCAAGACCCTGCGCCTGGGCGCCAGCGATTACCTGGCCAAGCCGTTCAATATCGGCCTTTTACTCCACACCGTGTCCCGCTGTGTTGAAAGATACGGTTTGATTAAGGATAGAATGGGACGCAAGGCCCTGCTTGAAGAGACGGTCCGGGAAAGAACCGCCGCCCTGACGGAGAGTTTTCACGAAACCGTTCGCACGCTGGGACTTATCACGGAAAAACGTGACCCCTATACGGCCGGCCACCAGCACCGGGTGGCCCTGCTCGCCATGGCCATCGGCGAAAAACTGGCCCTGACGGCGCAGGAGGTCGAGGTGTTGAAAGTGGTCGGCTTGCTGCACGATATCGGCAAGGTCGCGGTACCGGTGGAACTGCTCGTCAAACCGTCCCGACTGTCGAATATTGAAGCTAATTTGATGAAAATCCACCCACAGGCCGGCTACGACATCATCCGGGGCATCCCCTTCATTAAGTCCCTGGGAGCGGACGTGCCCCAGATGGTACTCAATCATCACGAGCGGCTGGACGGCAATGGATATCCACGGGGACTTGGCGCGGATGAACTGGAATTGGAATCTAAAATCCTCAGTGTGGCCGATGTTATCGAGGCCATGTCATCCCACCGTCCTTATCGCCCGGCCCTGACCATGGCCGCCGCCAAAACCGAGATCCTTGAAAACCGCGGCCGGGCCTATTGCCCGGAATGCGTAGATGCCTGTATCGAATTGATCGAAACCCACAATGATGATAGTAATCAGCTGTTTGACTACCTGGACGCCCACAGCTTTTAAATCCGGTCCCCGGTTTTAACGCCCGACCATCGGGAACCGCAGACAGCAAAGGAAGGCGACATGATCGTGGCATATGAAGGCAAGACGCCCAAAATTGGCAACAACGTATTCATCGCCCCCACCGCCACCATCATCGGTGACGTCACCATCGATGACAATGCCAGTATCTGGTACGGCACGGTTGTCCGGGGAGACATGGAACCGATTACGATCGGTCGCAATACAAATATCCAGGACAATTGCACCGTACATACCGATTATGGCCATCCCACGATAATCGGCGGAAATGTCAGCGTGGGCCACAACGCGGTGGTCCACGGCTGCACCATCGAAAAGAACTGCCTGATCGCCATCAACGCGGTGGTCCTGAGCGGCGCCTACATGGCCGAGGGAGCCATATTGGCAGCCGGTTCGGTTCTGCGGGAGAAAGACAAACTCGGGAAGTACAACCTGGCTGCCGGCGTCCCCGCCAGCGTCAAGAAGATACTGAACAAAGAGGATGCCAAAGCGTTTCTGCAACCGGTTAAAAATTATCTCGAGTTGTCGAAGAAGCATTTACAACTATATTAGAAGGCAGCCATCATGTCTCCTGAAACGTATGCAGATTTGCCCGACTACCGCGAATACCCGGAAGAAGAAATGCAAACCCGGGCCGCTGCGTACTACGCGGATATGAACCGGCGCCGGACCGTACGCGAATTTTCCGATCGGCCGGTTCCCGAAGATGTCATCGAAAATTGTATTCGGGCAGCCGCCACCGCTCCCAGCGGTGCCAACCAGCAGCCCTGGACCTTTGTGGCGGTGAGCGATCCGGGTATCAAGCGTCAAGTCAGGAAAGCCGCCGAAAAAGTCGAACAGAAGTTCTACGCCGGGGCCGCCACGCAAAAATGGGTCAAGGCCCTGTCATCTTTAGACACCCACGCCAGCAAGCCCTTTCTGGAAACGGCGCCGTACCTGATTGCCATTTTCGCCCAGCAGTATGGCCTCGCTCCGGATGGCAGCAAGATCAAGCATTACTATGTTCAGGAATCGGTGGGTATCGCCACCGGTCTTTTAGTCTCTGCAATTCACAACGCCGGCCTGGTGTCCCTTACTTATACTCCGGCCAACATGGCCTTTTTAAATCGGGTTTTAGGTCGTCCGGAAAATGAGAAGCCATTCTTAATTCTGGTTACCGGTTACCCGGCCCCTGAGGCCAAGCTGCCCGACATTAAGCGCAAGCAAATGCGGGAAGTGGCCACATTCATATAATAGCCAATCAGGCTGGTTCAATTCGATAGCTGTGCGTCACATTGGCATTGAGAGATGCCAGGGCGCTGCAGTACTTCTCTTCCGACAGGGCAATGGCCTGTTCCACCCCTTTGGGCTTGATGTTCTCCCCGCTCAACACATACTCGATCGCGATGTCCGTGTAGCGCTCGGGTTCGGTATCGGCCCTTTCACCGGCGATATTGACCTCGAAATTGGTCAGTCTGGCCCGCTTTTTCTCCATGATCAGCACCACGTCGATGGCCGTGCAACCGGCCACCCCCATCAGGAGCAACTCCATGGGCGTGGCCCCGCTGGCCCCTTTGGTCGAATCGATCACCACCGCCGGCCCGTCACCGGCCCGGCCGACAAATTGCAGCCCCTGTACCCACCTCACATTTGCTTGAATCGTCACTGCTTGCCTCCCTTGTAGTCTGGCATTTTTAAGAATTTTGACCCGGACAGGTTGTGTCACAATTCCAAAAACCGGGCATTTTGCCTTTGCGTCATTCCGGTCCCGGATCGAGTCCGGTATGACGTATCCGGGCACCCAGTGAAGCGTAACGCTATCCATTGGTTTTTCATGCGTATGGATTGCTGGATGCCGGATCGGATCCGGCATGACGGCGGCATTCCGAACTAGAACCTATCTCAAAAAAGTCTTTTGGCCCAAACTCGGCGTTGGGCGCTCGGTTCAAGTCCTCGAAATACTCCAGTATTCCTCCGGGTTGAACCTCGCGTCCGCCTTGATTTTGAACCAAAATCCGTTTTTTGAGATAGGTTCTAATCTTTTTAATTGCGACACAGCCTCGGAGGACCAGAATTTCAAAAACTGATTAAATTGTTGCCGTTAGAAATAACACTATGGCCGGCAAACTGCAATGCTTGCCAGAATCCAAAAAATGCGCATATTAGGTCGTATTGATTTTCATTCGGAGGGTCGTCTTGAACCTGATACGTTATGCAATGCGCCTATACTTCTACACCCGCTATGGTTTTCATCGGATGACCGGCACCGGTGTTTTCAAAAGCGGTCATGTGATATACCTACCTGTAAACGTACAGCCACAGTGGAATCCCCTGAAGCAAGCGCTCTGGAAAGCCCACGTTAAACAATTTCATGAGTCCTCATGTTCCGTGGCTACGGTCGTATCGTGCATCAACGCTGTCCGCGCTTTGGCGAACGGCAATGCCGCCCCTGTTTCCCAGTCCGCTATTCTGGACCGGGTGACCACCGGCCACTGGAAGGAACGGATGAGTGACACCGGCTATCGCGGGCGCCGCGGGCTGCCGCTGCCTCTGTTGGGAAGCATCATCAAGGACAGTCTGGAAGTTTACGGGATCGGATTTCAGGACGTGGATGTCGTGCAGACACCTAATAATGGATCCGAACGGCCCCTGATAAAAACAACCCTGAAAGCACGCTTGCGTGATTTCGACCGCCTGGGCAACAGCCTGATTGTCGCCCATTTTGACCAGGGCAGCCTGGTGCCGACCTTGAACATCCCCCATATCTCCCCGGTGGCTGGGTACGACTCAGTTACCGACCGCGTCACCGTGCTGGATGTGGACCCTGATCAGAAATCGCCTTACGAGGTCGATTTCGATACCTTTTACCAGGGTCTCTCCAGCGACTACCACCGCGTGCTTCTAGCCTATGGGTATGGCAGCGGGGGGTATGTCCATATCAAATTAGCATAACGTTCGAGCTCGGATGCGAGGTTTTCGCGTCGATCTCCAGCGATTTGTTGTGAATAATACTTAAACTAAAAGCAACGCGGCAATCATCGCAACTATTAGTATAATTGGGGCAGATACATAGCGAATAATTATTCCAACCATTCTTTCTCGCTTTGATTGAGTATCATGAATCCATTCGGTTTCTTCGTCTTGGGATGGAATGATTCCTTCAGACCATTTCCCAGAATATTGCCCTGCGCGCCCCACTCCGAATCCACCAATGTATGTTACGCCAGAATTCATTTTACCCCTACCACCACGGTATCCAGAAAAAAACCATCTAATTGAGAGTGGTAATAATAGACCAAGGAAGTAGGACGCTACTGGGATAAATATCCACTTGTGATTATAGAAATTCATTGTAAAAAAACAGAACGCAAGACCAATGAGTAAACCTGCAAAACCTCCATATATCGGTTTCTTTAAACCGATAAGTATCGATACAAAGAATATGACCAGAAAAATATCACTCATTTGATTCACAACTAGCCGGCATGTTCATCAGCCCTCTTCCGGAGCCACCTGACCGCTTCCGGTCTGGTTCTAAATACCCGGCTTTCCCAACCTGAACGGTGCTGGAAAAGTTCATACAACCCTGTAATCCTCTTTAATAAATCAATACTGGCGGTCATGGAAAAGTAAGCCACGACCGCAACCAGGAGATCAGGATTGGCGCGTTCAGCCGCGGCACACAATTCGGCAATGGTATCCACGGTCTCAACCTTGAGATTCATCTTGGTGACAGCCGAAAAATCAAGGATCAGGTAGGTATCCTGCTCGAAAGCCTCATTCCGCTTAAAATGGCGGTGGAATGCGGCGACCAGTTCCTCAGCCACCACCACGCCGCTGCAGTCAATAATGGTACCGATTCCATTATCAGGTGTGCTTATTTCAATGGGCATGGTGTCCTTTGGAAAGTTTTGAGCGCTGGCATTTACTATCTGCCGGAGAATAGTTTTATAAGCAAACCGGTCAGCCCCAAAAGCGCGGCTGCGATCAAGGTAGTCGCCAAAAGCGTGACGCCTTTTTGGACCGCTCCGGTTTTCTCCGGCGGGGCCTCTCGATTCGTCCCGCCATGCGAAGTGACATCCTTGATATTTGACAGTTGCAGCGGCATCAGATTTCCAGCCGTCATGCACAGACCGAATATGACCAGAAAGACTGCCCCGTAAATATATCCGTTCGCCACGCAGCCAATCGCCCCCCAACCCAGCAGGTAACAGGCTAAAGCTATCAGGACAGCTGCCACCAAGTAAACAATAAACCCGCGGTGCAAAGGTCGGGCAGATCCCTGGTTGGCCCCGACATCTACACGATCCGGTTTTGCAGGTCGCATCGTTTAGGTTCGCTCCTCCCCAAGCGATGGAGTTGCCGCCTCCGATACTTTGGCCGCCTGGGCCTCGGCAAGGGCGGTCAACCCGCCCAGGGCGCCGATGTTCATCGATTCCAGGGCCGAACTGGGCACAATCATTAAGGAGCCCTTGTCCTTCAGTCCTTCGAAAAGCATATTCATACCCCGCAACTGGAGTGCCACCGGGTTGTTCATGTAGCACTCGCTGGCCTTGGCAAACTTCTCTGCTATCTCGGTTTCAGCCGTACCCAGGATGACCCGTGCCTGCCGTTCCCGCTCGGCCTGGACCTGCTTGCTCATGGCATTGGAAAGCCCGGTTGGGATGATGATATCCTTGATCCCGACGTTGTTGCAAGTAATGCCCCAGGGGTTGGTAGCCTCATCCAGATACTTTTGCAGGCCCTCGGCAATCTGATCCCGGTGCTGGAGCAGGTCCGCCAGTTCATGTTTGCCAATGACATCCCGCAGTCCGGTCAAAGAAACATAGGATACCGCATCCGCGTACTCCTGAACTTCCAGGGCGGCTTTTTCCACATCCCAAACTGTCCAATAGACAATGGCATCGACAGTTACCGGAACGGTATCCTTGGTGAGGGTTTTCTCGGCACTGATGTCGGTCACCCGCAGGCGCTGATCGATGTAGCTGTCCACCTGGTCGATGATCGGAATGATCAGGAAAAAGCCAGGCCCTTTCAGTCCTCGGTACTTTCCCATGCGCAAAACCACGGCCTTTTCCCACTGATCGGCAATGCGGATGGCGGTGGCCAGGAAAAAGGCGAGTACCATACCAGCCGCGCTTACTGCCAACATGGGACCCGTCAGGGGATACGTCAAATAAACGCAGTATCCGCTGGCAGCGAGGGTGGTGACGAACACCGCCGTGGAAACCGGATTAGAAAAGACTTTGGCCTCTCTGTTTATCTTCATCGGGCACCTCCTTCTATCCGTTTTAGTTCCGCAATCATTTCCTCTTTCGTAAAGCCATAACTGGCCGCAATTGTAAAAAACTCGGCGCAGATGGATTTTAGCTTCGCTTCCCGTTCGGCGGGTGCAATTTTGATTGACACCGGGCCAATGAAAGTGCCGGTACCCTGGTGGGTCTCGAGCACCTCTTGAATTTCGAGCTCCTTGTAGGCCTTGCTGACCGTGTTCAGGTTTACTTTGAGATCCACTGCCAGGGCTCGCACGGTGGGAAGCTGCTCACCCACGGCCAGGCTGCCGGTTACAATCCCGTAACGGATCTGATCGATAATCTGGCGGTAAAAGGGTACGCCGCTTTTGGGGTCCAGTTTGAAGTTAATCATAAACAGCACCTGTGGGAGACACACATATGTTTATTGTTATATTTAACTATGACAATATCCATCCAATACGCCCCTGTCAAGAAAAAACCTGACGATGGGTTCACCAGGAAAGGTAAAGCCGGCACCTTGGTGCCGGCTTTACACGGACATATGATGGGAAATAGACTTAATTACAAATAGTTATGCTAAGCATCCAGAGATCCGACCGGACTGGGCGCCCGACCGGTCCAGTGAATTTTATCGGGCTTGGCGGTGGTTTTCGTACGGGGTTTTGACTCAAGTTCCCGTGCTGCACGGTTCTTTTCATAGAAGCAGCCCGGTTCCAGGGTCCAGCCGTTGGCCAGTCGCCGCTCTTCAAGCTTGGTGGTAACCAGGAGATAGCGACCGACAACCGGTGCCGTCATCCGGGCCTGCCAACCGAACTCATGATAGATGTCTTTCAGAAGATCAGACAGTTCGGCAAACAAGCGCCGGTCATGGCGATATTTTCTCCGTATGGCCCAGACAGCACCAGCCCAGGTTGACTTAAGCCCCTCAACCTCAAATTCGAACCGTTTTCGGATCCTGGCTTGCGGATGGTGTTTGTATTTGTGCCAGCCCGCCAACAGGACCCGCTGCAGCCGGGCCAGACTGGGGCCGTTTTGCTCAAAATCACGGTGAAACGCATCTAGTAGATACCGCTCTTCATGGCCTTCCGGGATGTGTTTGTGCTGGTAGTTAAACCGGTATTGCCCGTGGGTATCGGCAATCGGTATTTTGGCTTCCGGGAACAATGTTCCGGCCTGCCGGTGCTGCTCGTACAGCGGAGTTCCGGGAATGGGCGTGTACAGCATAAACTGGTGAAAAACCGTCGCGTGGCTGACAGCATAATCGATGGCGGCCTCGATATTCTCCGGCGTATGCTCCTCCAGGCCGATGATGGAAGACCCCAGCACCCGGATCCCGTTGGCCTGCAGATCGGCAACCAACTGCCGGGTATCGATCCCGGAAAGCTTGGCATATTTGCTTTGCTGGCCTTCCAGGCCCATCCAGACCCAGCCGATGCCCAGCCCTATCAACTGCTCCATGGTGTAGGATTTTAGCACCCGGGCTGAACTGAACACGTTGAGTGCCCAGCTCTTGTCGTGGGCTTCCATGAGTTCCAGCAACCGCAGAGCGCGCTTACGGTGGAAGAGAAAGTTCTCATCCATGATAAAAAAGGAATTCACCTGTAGTTTACGCTCCAGGCGTTCCATCTCGGCAAAGAGTTCATCACCGGTTTCAAAAAAATTGACAGACTTGCCTTTGCCGCCGAACAGGGCGGACGTCGAGCAAAAATTACACCCCAGGGGGCAGCCTACGGAGGGAATCAGCATGGCCGCCGTATCACCCGGTTTGTCCCGCAGGGTGTGTCCCAGGATGCGGGTTTTGAATCCGGAAATGACGGCCGGATGTTTAATCGGCTTTTCAGGATCGAGACCCAGAAAGGTGCGGAACCAGCGAACGCCTTCGCCCGGGACAATATGATCGGCACAGATAAGGTCGGCCAGGCCATCCTTGTTGGCAATGTGCCCGCCCACCACGATGGTGGCCTGCGGCTGGTATTCGCGGATCAATTCACACATTTTCTGGACCTTGCCAATGTTGGGCAGGATGGAACTGATGCCGATAATGTCATAGGGCGTGTTTTTGATTTCATCGGTAAACCGCTCCAGGTCGGGAAAATCGAGCAATGTACAGGGCGCTTCGATGTTTTCCTTGATCAGCATGAGGCCGAAAGAACGGTGGAACATTCTCAGGGAATAAACCCCTTGAACCCGGGTCACCTGGTTCTGGTAGAGTTCCATGGGATTGTTCCGGCGGCTGCCGTAGATGTCATCCTGTGCAAAGGGTCCAAAAACACTCGACAGCAGGACGCGCGCTTTCTTTCCACGGGGGTGGGTTGTCGGGGCAGGCATAAATGTAATCTCCTGTAAAGGGCAACAGCAACTGTTATGACATTCGCCAATCAGTTGCTGTTTTAAACAGGCGATCGCATTTTAACAAGCTGATTTCAGGGATTTACATTTGTTTTACAAACAACGCGACTCTCAGCATCAAATCTAAATCGAAATCGCTATCGGTATCGAAATCGAAAACGGTTCCGGAAAACTTTGGTGAGGTCGGTTTCCGGTATCGATAATGCTTCTGTTTATTCAGAATACCGTTAGATAATTAAAAATGTATTAGAACGGAACAGACTGGCGGTGTTTGTCGTGGGCAGGCAGTTTCGAATATTCAACTACGGGATGGGCCATGTCCGCCCAAACGCTAAAGAGGCGGCGGGCGTCGAATCCGCGTCCGTAATTGAACATGCAAAAACTGAATATCACCTGGCGCTAGGTCGCCGGGCCCCTGGTCAGTCCCAGCAGTTTGAGCAACAGGAGACAGATCGCCAGGATTCCGGCAAACGCGAGAACCGTCAACCCGACACTCCACCCCCACCACAGCGGTGCGTTGACCAGGACGGTACCACCTCCGACGATGGGTAGCACGAAGATGTTCATCACCGCAATCTCAAATGCTACCGGTGTTTTGAATTCAGGGTCGACGATGCGCAGGAGCAGCAGGCCGCAGGACACCGTCCCTGTGACTGTACCGAAAATGGCGGCCGACCGCTCCAGGCCGAAGGCCTCGAGCCGTTTACCGAAGTATACGACGATCAGGGTCGTGATGATGCCGTTGGCCAGGGCGATAACGCTGATGGGCAGGATGTAGTCCCAGACGATCTTCATCTGGATCGCGGCCACGGTGGCTACGATAAGGTAGTCGACGGACCAGCCGGTGATCCGGCGCTGGATGCCCGGGTCGACGAGATGGACGATACCGACAGCCTTCATCAGACCCTTCAGGATGTAGGCCGTTCCCAGGCCGAAAAAGAAGAAAAAGCCCCAGAGGATAGTCGCCACATCGGCCGGCACCACTGATCCCAGGAGTCTTACCACGGCCCAGGTGATGCCGTAGACAATCCCCACCAGGGCCGCCTGGAAGGCCAGGGTTTCCGCATTGCCCGTGTGGATGGTCAGGCGGCCGGCGGATTCGTTGCCCCTGCTTTTCGGCAACAGGCCCACTAAAAAATCCCGTGAAAGCTCTCCGGAGCCAAAGGTGGCCCAGCCTTTGCGGATGCCGTAGTTCACCAGGGGAACCCCCACGAAAAAAGCGAAGAAATAACCCACGGCCGCGAAGGTCAGCCCGATAGTGGCCGCATTGGCAAAACCCACCCCTTCCCAGGCCTTGCCGATGGAAAGGGCCTGTCCGGGACCCTCATTGAATCCCAGGGGCACCAGGAATCCAAAGGTTGGGAAGAGCTCCAGCCCGACAAACCCGAAGAAGATGACAAACAACCCGCCCACAACCGCCTGGGTGGGAAAGGTCAGACCCTGCATCAGGGCCATCCAGGTGGGGCCTTTTAGCATCTGCTTTCCTGACACCGGATTGGCGCTATCGACATCATCGCGGGTGAGCCCAACGGAAATAAAGGAGATATTGAAAAAATGGTAAGCGAACGTTTCGATGGTACCGGCCGTGATATCCAGCAAGCCCGAATGCATGATGACCAGTCCGAACACACCGCCGATCAGGCAGCTGGGGAAAAGAAACTTCTGCAGGAGCCCCACCTTTGCTCTCAGTAAGACTCCGAGTAATAAAAGACCGGACAGAAATGCAAAAACCAACATGCCGTCGAAAGGAAAAGGGCTGTTCATCGTAAGCTCCAATTGTGCATTTAGGCAGCCTTTAACTCCTCACTGCTCAGTTGAAAACATTTGCCTGCAAAGGCGTCGATTTTAGCTGACTGTCATTCTGAGGAGTATAACGACGAGCAGACTTCGCCAAAGTGGCGCAAGCTACGTCGGCTGAAAGAATCCCCCCCAAAGAAACTGCGGCTTTGACCTGGTGGAGACCCTTCGCTGCGCTCAGGGTGACAGGGCAAACCAACCACTTCATATAAACGGATTGATTCAGATATAACTCACTGCACAAACAAATCATTCACAAAGCTTGTCAGAATTTTCTAGCGTGCAGCAGCCGGCAGGGCATCCAGCACTCCGTTGATATCGGCCATGCGGTCGGGGAGTCCGCCAGCGTCGATACCGGCCATGGCCAAAAGGCCCTTGATATCCTCGTCCGAAACATTCTCGAGATCGATCTGCTCCAATCCCCCACGGACCATCTTCACCAGATCTCCCTCCGGCAGGTCCGCAGCGATCTGGACGCACGCTTCCAGATCCTTGAGCAGGTCTGCTTCCCAGCCGACATTACTGGCATTGATGGACAGATGGATATGGGCCGGGGAATTGCCAAAAGACAAGGCCGGTTGAATATACCAGCCGCGGGCATTCATTTCGTCGATGATATGGAACACATTGATGGTGTCAGATGTAAACGCCACCAGGCTCATCTGCGGCTGGGCCAGCAGCCGGATGCCGTCGATCGCTTCGATGCCAGCAGCAATCTTTTTTACCGCGGCCAGTTTCTTGCGCGCAATTTCCAGATACCCCTCATCACCCAGGTAGTTCAAGACCGCCCATGCAGCGGCCATGGGGCCGCCGGATTTGCTGCTCTGGACAGCATTGTTGATAATCGTATAACCGATCCAACGGGAACATGCAAATATCTGGTGCCGCCGCAAATCTTTGTTGCGATAGAGCACTAGGGAAGCACCCTTGGGTGAATAGGCATACTTGTGCAGGTCCATGGAGATAGAGGACACCCCTGGTACGCTGAAATCGAAATCCGGCACCGGTTCGCCCAGCCGTTTGAAATACGGCAACAGAAAGCCTCCCATGCAGGCGTCGGTGTGCAGCCACACATCTTTTTCCAGGGCGAGGGCCCCCAACTTGGCGATGGGGTCGATAACTCCCTGGGCATAGGAGGGCGCCGAGCCAACCATCATGATGGTGTTGGCGGTTAGTGCTTGCCGAACATCGTCCGCACGCACTTTAAAGGTCTGCGGGTCTACTGCGACCGAAACGACCTTCAGTCCCAGGTAGTGGGCGGCCTTGTGGAAGGCCGCATGGGCCGTTGTCGGCAAAATCATTTCGGGGCATTTAATGTCCGGCCTTTTTGCGCGGTGGTAATCCCGGGCGGCCTTCACAGCCAGGATAATGCTTTCCGTCCCGCCGCTGGAAAAATTTCCGACCACGTGTTCATCGCCCCGCAGGTGCCGGGCGCCAAACGCGGCCAGTTCTTTTTCCAGACGCTGGAGGCTCCGGAAGACGGTAAAATCCAGGCCGTTTTCCGATAGAAAGGCGTTATAGGCCTTTTTTCCCACGGCCATCACATCCTTGCCGGGATCGAAAACATACCCAAAGGCCCGGCCCTCCTGCCATTTCAAGTCATCTTTGCGAAAGGCTTCCAATTCGGTGAATAGTTCCTGTTCGTTCAATCCTTTTTCTGAAATCTTCATTTTTACCCCTTAGCTACACTTCAAAATGAATACATATCCATAATTGTTTTAGTGAATAAAAGTCCCGCCAGCAGGATCAGATACAGCATTACCTTTTTGCGAAAAACAGTCTGATCAGTCTGGATAAAGGACCGTTTACCGACCACCAGGCCGACACCCATTGGAATCAGGGCGGCCAGAAACAGGCGCACGCTTTCCAAAGTTATCAGCCCCATCCCGGCGAAGGTTCCAATTGCAACGATTTCCGTCCCCAGGAAAAATGCGATCAGGGAAGCCCGGGATATGTCGACGCCCCCGGGTGAGGAAAAGAAAAACAGAACCACCGGTGGACCACCCAGGGCGGTACTGCCATTGAACAGACCTGAGACCATTCCGGTTGCTACAATGCCGCCTTTGCCCAAGGCCTGCCTGGGGCGAAATCCGGCTCGCAAAAGCCAGGCCAGGATGATGACGATGCCGGCAATCACGATCTTTAAAAAATTTTCAGGTAGAACGCTCAGCAGCCATCCCCCTGCAGGTGTCCCCAGGAGCACACCGATTGAAAGCCACCCCAGAGGCCGCCAGGCCACCTTGTGCCAATTGCCCAGAATGAGATAGGTGCTGGCTACGACCTCGAGCAGCAGGATACCGGGCACGATGATTACCGGTGGGAAAAGCAATGATAGCCCGGCTACGGTAATCAGGGAAAACCCGAACCCACCATAGCCCCGCACATAACCGGCCAACATGATAACGATGGCAAAAAAGATGAGCTCCAACAGGGTCTGCGGCATATTAGCTCTTGACTGTCATCCGGGGCACAGGTAATCTTCATTATAGTGATTCACATTTCACAGATGTGAAATATCATTCGTCAAGATGTATTGTCAACGATATTTACGGATCCGAGAAAATGAGTGCCAATGATCGAAAAGCCTGGGAACGGGCGCAGCGGGAACAGCGCATTGTAGACATTGCCCTGGAGGTTTTTGTGGAACATGGCTATGACCGGACGGGCATACCGGCCATTGCCGATGCGGCGGGTTACAATAGGCGCACGATCTACTTATACTTCCAGAATAAAAAGGAGATTTTCCTGGCAGTGGTTTTGCGCTGCATGCAGCTGTTGAAAGAAAGCCTCGAGACGGCCGCCGTACTGGTTCCGGAAGACCGGGCGGGACTTAAACAATTTGCCTGGGCATTTTTCTGTTTTTCCGAAGATTACCCGGAATACATGGATCTGATCATGATCTATGAGTCCCGCTATTTTGTTTACCATGAGGCCGATAAGCCTGCAGATTATGGTCAAAGACACGCAGCCTGCCAACAGGTTTCAGACGAGATCGCTGACATGGCGGTTGCCGCGATTGAAAAAGCGATTGCCAACGGCACGTTTGTAACCGACCTGAAACCGCGCCAACTCATGCTGCTGCTCTGGGGACAGATTTTTGGGGTGATCCAGATCCTGCGTATTCGTCAACAGCATTTTGAGGCGGCATTCGGCCTGGAACGGGATGCCATGTTCAACCATTTTGTGGAAATGGTGCAGGCCGCACTTTCAAAACCGCAGGAGGTGACGGCATCAGTAGAACATTAGGATTGCCGCCACCTCTTCAATGCCCCGCATTCGCCTGCTACCCCTGGCAGTGCCCCTCATCGCCGCGGCAGGCCTGAGCCAGGCCAAATACCGGCAACTTGTCGGCCAGCAACTCTTCAACTACCGGTTGAATGGATGTATGGGTGGCATCAAAATATATATCGATGCCGACCTGCTTAAAGCCCATTAGCGGCCCCTTGCCTATCCCCCCGACTACAAGGGCATCCACCTGGTTATCAGCCAGAATCTTGACCGGAACCATACAGCCCCCACGGGCGTGACTTTGGTTCGGCAGGGTGGTTACGGATTTGATTTGCCCCTGCTCCACGTCTATCAGGGTAAAAACATCACAGTGTCCAAAGTGATTTGACCGCGTGCCGCCCAGCCCCCCCTCTCCCTCAGAAGGAATTGCAATTCTACCTTTTTCCATCATCATCTCCTTTTTGATTGAACGGTTGAATCGAATTTACCAACAAATGACGAATCAAGCATATTGAACTTATGCTCTTAATATAGCTATATGAAGCCGTCGGTCAAGTTATTTTATTGGCATATGCTCACCAATGTCGCATCGTTGTGTGCGTCGCATGTTTAATTCGTCGAATTATAGCGATTATGCTCAGAATTTTATTGGCTCAACAATCTTGACAGAAAACTATTTTGTTTCTATTTTGTCGTTTCAGTTTATTCACTCCAAATCATTCAAAAGGACACAAAATGAGTCAGATCATGTCGCAACCGGGAGAGACCGGTGAGGTAGCCATGCTTGCCGAAACCGGATATTCGCAGACAGCCATCAAGTACTACCTGGAAAAACCGAATATGCGCGAAATGGCCGATGCCGATCAGGTGTCGGAGTTTCTCGGCTCGTGCGGGGACACTATGAAAGTGTTTCTCAAAATTGACAACAACGTCATTACCGATGCCAGCTACCAGGTGCTGGGCTGCCCGGGGTCTATTTCCGCGGCCATGGCGGCAGTCGATCTGATCAAAGGCAAGGATCTGGATTTTGCCAAAGCTCTGAATGATGGTGATATTTTCAACGTCCTGGTCGAAATTCCCGTCAAGAAACACCATTGCATCCAGTTGGCCGTAAAAGCGCTGCACAAAGCAGTTGATGAATACCGCGAAGGGACTGTGGTCCCGGATGGGTGTGAATCCGATTGCGCCTGCCAGCAAGGTTGCCCGAGAAAAGGCATTCTGTCTTAACCCAAAAAGCAGCTGCATTAAAAAGTCAGTTGACTTTCACAGGCCCGTGTGATCTTAATAATCGTCTAACGGACTGACTTTTCACTGATAGCAGGAGATTAACACCATGATGGGTTTTCCCGGCGGAATGGAACTTTTTGTCATCCTCTTAATCGTCTTGATTCTTTTCGGCGGCAAGAAACTGCCGGAATTGATGGGCGGCATCGGCAAAGGCATTAAAAGCTTCAAGAAAGGGATTAACGATCCCGACCCTATCGAAGACGCCTCTGAATCCCAGGATCAGGTAACCCACGAAGCCAAACAGGAAACCGAAGAGAAATCATAGCCTCATTCGGAAACAGGCGTTTGTAACTGATAGACTGAAACAACCAACCAAAATGGCCCGGTGTATCGCATCCGGGCCTTTTTTTATGCGCCGGATTGCGTCCCTTATCGGTATGTAGTATGGTCTTCAAGTGATATCGGACGGTTGGAATAGAAGCTATCTCAAAAATGTCTTCATGTCCGGCATAGCCGGAAGGCGACGGCGGATTGGCCCAATCTCGGCGTTGCGCGCCAAATTGGCGAGTAAATCGCCTCCGTAAAGAATACTTCTAATTGTAGGGCGGACCAAATCCGCGAACTACTACAGTATTCCTCCGGTTCGAAGGTAGCGCCCGCCGCACCTTGAATAAAAATCCGTTTTTTGAGATAGCCTATAGTCTTACCACAATGTGAACCCCCCCTGGAAGGACGCGTTACATGCAGTCTGAAACGCCTGCCAAACCAGTTGCGCCTCAGCCGACCGCCGGCCTGGGAACCTTTGGCGGTGTTTTCACGCCCAGTGTTTTGACCATCCTGGGTATCATCCTCTTTTTGAGACTGGGCTATGTCGTCGTCAATGCCGGCCTGTTCAAAGCATTGGTCATCATCGGGATCGCCAATCTCATCTCAATTCTGACCAGCATCTCTCTGGCGGCCATCGCCACCAACCTCAGGGTAAAAGGCGGCGGCGACTATTATCTGATCTCCAGGACCCTGGGGGTTGAGTTCGGGGGCGCCATCGGCCTGGTCCTGTTTCTGGCCCAGTCGGTCTCTATCGCGTTTTATTGCATCGGCTTCGGTGAAGCTGTTGGCGCCATGCTGGCCAATCCGCCCCTGCCGCCGCGGGCCATTGCCGCCATCGCGGTGGCGGCCCTCTTCTTATTAGCCTGGATTGGGGCTGATCTGGCCACTAAATTTCAATATGTGGTTATGGTGTTGCTGGTGAGTGCCCTGGGCTCATTTTACGCCGGCAGCCTGGCGGCCTGGGACCCGGGCACCTTCGCACGCAGCTGGACAACTGCCCCGGGCGGCCCCGGCTTCTGGGTCCTGTTTGCCATTTTTTTCCCGGCGGTTACCGGCTTCACCCAGGGCGTCAGCATGTCCGGCGACCTGAAAGAGCCCGGCAAGAGCCTCCCGGTCGGGACCTTTTTAGCCGTAGGCGTTTCGATATTGGTTTACTTCACCGTCGCCCTGTTATTTGCCGGCGCCCTGCCTCAAATGGTTTTGGCCGATGATTACGGCGCCATGCGCCAGGCAGCCATCTTTGGGCCGCTGATTGATGCCGGGGTCATTGCCGCCACCCTCTCTTCAGCCACGGCTTCATTTCTGGGCGCGCCGCGTATTCTGCAATCCCTGGCGGGAGACAAAATATTCCCCGCCCTGAACCCCTTTGCCAGGGGCGCCGGACCAGCCAACAACCCGCGCCGGGGGGTCCTGCTCGCCGCAGCAATTGCCTTTGGAACCATCGCCATCGGCAACTTGAACCTGATTGCGCCGATCGTATCCATGTTTTTTTTGATCTCTTACGGCCTGTTGAACTACGCCACCTGGTTCGAGGCGCGGGCCGCCAGCCCATCCTTTCGCCCCCGTTTCAGGTGGTTCGACCAACGCCTGAGCCTGGCGGGCGGGCTGGCCTGCCTCGGCGCCATGCTGGCCATCGATCTGAAAACCGGCCTCATCGCCGTTTCCCTGCTGCTGGCCATCTACCAGTACCTGAAAAGAACCGCCGGCCCCTCCCGCTGGGCGGACGGCCGGCGCTCCTATACCATTCACCGCGCTCTGGAAAATTTGAAAGCTGCGGCCGGCGAACCCGAACACGATCGGGATTGGCGCCCGCACATCCTGGCCTTTTCCGACAATTCCGATCGCCGGGCCAAACTGATGCAATTCGCCGCATGGGTAGAAGGCGGTAGCGGCTCAACAACCGCGGTTCATATGGTAGCCGGCCAGGGTGCCCGTAAGCTGAAACAATACCAGGAAACGGAGGCTGAACTGCGCAAGGAACTGCGGGCAGCCAATTCAAGCGCTTTTCCCCTGGTTGTCCTGACCCCGGATCTGCAAAGCGGCATCGCCACCCTGGTGCAATCATTTGGCATCGGTCCCCTTAAAGCGAACACCATGCTCCTGAACTGGTTTGATCGCACACCGGAGAATATCAAGGAACCCCGGGCCGTGAGATTTACCAGGAATCTGCAGGCCATTTTTCGCCTGGGAAAGAACATCATTATTCTGGATCTTAAAAAGGACCCGTTGAAAACACCGCCGCAAGAAAGACGCATCGATATCTGGTGGTGGGATGATGCCACCGGCCGCCTCATGCTGCTGCTGACCCACCTGATGACCCGTAGCCCGGAGTGGGACCGGTCCAACATACGGGTCCTGGCCGCCGGGTATGACCAGGCCTCCGGCCAGAATATTGACGATCTGAACACCACGCTGGAAGAAGCCCGGATCGAGGCCGCCACGGAAGTGGTCATCAATGCCGGACCGGATTCGATTGTGGCTTATTCGAATGATGCGACCCTGGTCTTCATGCCCTTTCGTTTCAGCCAGCATACCGTAGCCGGCCCCTTCGGAGACCCGTGCGGTGATCTTTTAGCACAGCTGCCGACCACAGCCCTGGTCCAAGCTACTGAGGACATCGACCTCGATGCCGAGCCGGAAGAGGGCTCCCCCGGTGAGGTGGCCGCCGCCATGGATAACCTGGAAAAGGCCCGCAGAAATATGGAAACGGCTGAGAAAGAGGCGGAGAAAGCCCGTCAGCGGATGGAAACCGCCCGACAGGAATTGGAAACCCTCCAGGCGCAAAATCAGGATGCGCCCGAAATGAAAAAGGCGGTCAAAGCACTGCAGGAGGCGAAAAAGGAAGTCGAAAAGACCGCCCGCAAGGCGGTCAAAGCGGTAGTGAAAGCCGAGGATGCGGTAAAAGACGCCGAAGAACAGGGGCTTGAGGTGGAAAAGGAAGACGAGAAGTAATTCAATGAAACGAATATCCAATCACCTCGAAATCCACACCTGATTATCAATTTATGGAAGAGTGTTGCAAAGTAGCTCCCCTCCCATCAAGGTAGGGGAGCTTCCATGCGAAAGGGAGCGATAGTCCAGTTTCGGATATTGTGATTGTAAGCGCTGCTACTGCCCCAGGCTCTTGTCAAACAGCCCGCGATCCTGAAACTCCTGGGCTTTGGCGTCGTTCCACTGGCCGACCGGTCGCAGGTAGCCCACCACCCGGCTGTATACCTCGCAGTCCTGATAGTTCCGCAGCAGACTGTCTTTTTCGAAGCAGGTGTCACACTTCAGGAAAAAGCGATCTTTGGTTGGCTCGTAGATGCTGCCGCCGTTGATATGGATGCCGGCTTCCATGGGCAGAGCCGTCACGTTTACCTCACAGCCGCAGTCGTGGCACTTACCCGGCCACGCCAGGGCATTCTTTTCGGGATTTTCGTCAAACAGATCGTGCAGTCGTTCTACCGTCATCATGGCCATGGTTCTTCTCCTCTTCCCTGATAATACAATATGGCGATAGCGCTCAAACCGTGTACAATTTAAGAATACAGCTGAATATATTGTGTGTCAATACCCTAACGGACACAATATATAGTAAATAGCGTTTTGTTGTGGCGAGTTGTACAATGGTGTGATTAATGCTATGTTGGCATATCTTGTTACTTTCCGTACCCTCGTGCTAATAGAAGGGGCTGGTTCAGAACAGGTGTCCGGCGTTGCCGGGGGCAATCGCGCTCTGGACCAAACCATCGTCGCCTAAAGGCTATGCCGGGCAAGAAGATACCGTTTGCAGAGAGGTACCACGTGGAGGAGCCATGGCTAAGGCCTCAAATAAAAATACCAGCCTGGAAAAAGTCAGTGAGAATCTGGTCAATTTTTCGGTTGATCGCGATGATCTCAACCGAATCATGGCCATGCTGCCCGAAGATGAGGCTGTCAACCGGGTAACGGTCGAATACGAAATTCCTTTGCTGAAAATCGTCAGTGTCGGCTGGGCGATCGCTTACTTCCTGGAAGACAAACCCGAAAAGAAAGCTCTGCTGGAATCCTTCTGGCTAGCCATCGACGAATTTTCACGCAGTCTTTCCGACGTAACCAACCTTACCACCGGGGCTGAAATAAATTATTTTCATATGATTAAAGAGCGGGTGGACACCTATGTCCAGGCATTGAACATGCAGCCCGACGCCAAAGACCCGGCTGCGGTCATCGGCCCCACGTTTGCCAATATCTGTAACGCCGCGGACAATGTCCACGTCATTATGACCGGCAACCGGGTGTTCAATGCCGCGATCATTGGTGTCAAAGAATACCTGACCCACATCAACTTCACCTGATCTTAGAGGCCGATCAAATAGTGCGATCCGCAGTGGAAAGATACCGGTATGAACTTCCGGCTGCCATAGCCAGCGGCCTGCTGCTTACCATGGCCTTCCCTAAAGTCGGTCAGCCGGCCCTGGCCTTCGTTGGCCTTGTGCCGCTGCTGCTGGCCCTGCGCGGGGCCTCTTTTACCAGCGGTTTTCGCCTGGGTTTTATCACCGGCCTGGCGCATTTCATTTCACTGGTCTACTGGGCGGCGTATACCATGAAAATATACGGCCACCTGCCGCTTTACCTTTGCATTCCCTTACTGGTTTTGCTGGCGGCTTATCTGTCCCTCTACCCGGCCATTTTCGCCGGCTTGATTACCCTCATCCGGCGGCCCGTCTGGCTGCTGCTGCTTGTACCTGTATTCTGGACCGCCGCTGAGTTCCTGCGGGCCATGCTGTTCACCGGGTTTCCCTGGGAGCTGCTGGGCTATTCACAATATCGCAGCCTGCCCTTCATCCAGGCAGCCGATCTCACCGGTGTTTACGGAATCTCATTCTGGCTGGCCCTGAGTAACGCTGCCGTGCTGCTCGCCACCCTGGGTTTGAGCCGTAAAAACTGGCAGACGCACCCGGTGTCCAGAAAATTAATCGCAGGGGGCGGCGCCCTCGTCCTGGTAGTATCCGGTCTCATCTGGGGTTACGGCCAAACCCGCATTCGGGCCATTGACCGGGAGGCCGCACAGGCACCCCGCAAAAAGATTGCCGTACTGCAGGGCAATATTGACCAGAATAAAAAATGGAATCGAACCTTTCAACGGACGACCATCGAGACATACAACCAACTGGCTGCCACTGCAAACCGGGACAAGCCGGATCTCATTGTCTGGCCGGAAACCGCCACGCCCTTTTTCATCGGCCACAATCGCCCCATGACCGACCTGCTGCAAGCGGGTATCCGCCGGACCAAGACCGATCATTTCATCGGCACTCCGACGGCCATCCCCTACAACGGGCGGACCGCCTACCACAACAGTGCGGTTTTGTTCGATGCCCAAAACCGGGTCGTCGATCACTATGAAAAGGTCCACCTGGTGCCGTACGGAGAGTATGTGCCGTTTAAGGAATGGCTGCCTTTTATCGGCAAGATGGTTGCCCAGGTGGGCGACTTCATCCCCGGCGAGGCGGGCAAGGCCATTGCCTGGCAGGGTGGGCGCTTGGGGGTGCAGATCTGTTATGAGATTATCTTTCCCGCCCTTTCCAGGGCGATGGTGAACAACGAGACCGACATCCTGGTCAACATCACCAACGACGCCTGGTTTGGTGAAACCAGTGCCCCCCACCAACACTTTTCCATGGCCGTCTTCCGGAGTATTGAAAACCGCCGGGCGTTGGCGCGGGCAGCCAACACTGGCATCAGCGGCTTTATCGACCCCGTCGGCCGGATTTTGGCAGCCTCCGAACTGAATACATCCGCGGCTCTGACCCGAAGCTTACCCTTGATGACCACGACAAGTATCTACACCCGCTGCGGAGATCTTTTCGCGTGGGGATGCCTGCTCTTGACCCTGGTCGTTGGCGGCCGCAGTCTCAGCGAGTGCTTCAAAAACCGAAAAGGCTGAACACTTCCAGCAGCCGGGCAGACCTGCTCCTGCCGGGCAGAAAAACAAATTGCCATAAGCTATAATTTTGGTGTAATAAGTCGCTGCACGTGTTATCGTAGGGCCATATAGCTAATTGAAAGGGGTTTCACCATGTCCGCAGAATTGAAACAAAAGATAAAGGGACTTCAGCAGAAACTTGAAGATCTCCGAGGTTATCTTTGACCTGGCGGGCAAACAAAAAAGCCTGGAAGAGATCGAACACCTTCTGACCAGAGACGGTTTCTGGGACCAGCCTGAAAAATCAACCGCTATCCTGAAGGAACGCACCCAACTCACCACGAAGGTCGAAGCCTTTACCAAACTGGTTGACAATTTGGAAGAGAGCGAACTCCTGTTGGAAATGGCCCTGGAGGAATCCGACCAGGAGGCCCTCGATGAGGTGGCCCAGCAAGTCTCCGCCGTCGAATCCGGCACGGACAAGCTAAGCCTCGAAATGATGCTGGACGGTGAATCGGACCAGAACAATGCGATCGTCTCCATCAATGCGGGCGCCGGTGGCACCGAGGCCCAGGATTGGGCTGAAATGCTCTTTCGCATGTACCTGCGCTGGATCGAAAAAAAAGGCTTCAAGCCGTCCGTGATCGATTACCAGCCGGGCGAGGAAGCAGGCATCAAGAGCGTTACCATCACGGTCTCCGGCCAGAATGCCTACGGCTACCTCAAATCGGAAAACGGCGTTCATCGCCTGGTACGCATTTCCCCGTTCAATGCCAGCGGGAAACGCCACACGTCGTTTGCTTCCGTCTTCGTCTATCCGGAACTGGACCAGGAGATTGTGATCGCTGTAGAAGACAAAGACCTGCGGATTGATGTCTACCGGGCCAGCGGAGCCGGCGGCCAGCACGTAAACAAGACCTCCAGCGCCGTGCGGATCACCCACCTGCCGAGCGGTATCGTCGTCCAGTGTCAGCAGGAAAAATCACAGCATCGCAACAAGGAAATGGCGCTGAAAGTCCTCAAGGCCCGACTGCATCAGAACGCAAAGCAACGCCAGGACGAAAAACTCCAGGAAATCCACGACGGCAAAGACGATATTGCCTGGGGCAGCCAGATCAGATCGTATGTCCTGCACCCCTACCAGATGGTGAAAGACCACCGTATCAGCCTGGACATCGGCAATGTGAACCAGGTACTCGACGGCGGCATCGATCCGTTCATCGAAGGCGTCCTGTTGGCCGGCAAATCATAGCCCAAATATAATGAAACCGATCGATGTCATAGAAGCGTTCTACCGGCCCGGCTCCCGGAGCTACGCGACCCTGGTCCAGCACAGCGAACAGGTCACCCAGAAAGCTCTCGCTGTCGCTGCCAAGGTGCCCCACCTCGAACCGAACCTGGATTTTATCGCCGAAGCCGCCATGCTGCATGACATCGGTATCCTTGCAACCGATGCCGCATCATTGGGCTGCCACGGGGAACACCCCTACCTGCTGCACGGTACGCTGGGCAGAAAGATGCTCGACGGCATGGACCTGCCCCGGCACGCCCTGGTCTGTGAAAGACATGTCGGTGTCGGTATCTCGGCGGCAGACATAGTCGCCCACAACCTGCCGCTTCCCATCCGCGACATGCGCCCGGTTTCCATCGAAGAACAGATCATCTGTTATGCGGACAAGTTCTTCTCGAAAAACGGCAACGGCAACGGCCGGGAAAAGACAGTCGGTGAAGTACTGGAAGAAATCGGAGCGTACGGGGCTGATAAGGTAGATCGTTTTAAAGTCTGGTTGGAAAAATTCTCCGGTTAAGGAACAGTCGTTGATTCAACTGGAAGCAATGATGTGGTTTAAAAGAAACGGACACTTTGCTAAGAACGAAATATCAGAAAGCGAGGTGTCCAATGAGTACTCAAAAAACCAGACGGAGTTTCACCCAAGGGTTCAAGGATGATGCTATCAGCCTGG
>Ga0209783_1000110_pt1 | contig 31266 bp, 35 predicted proteins | sample WorMetfiPIANOSA1_FD_187395 | JGI IMG/M metagenome (GOLD analysis project Ga0209783, IMG submission 187395) | Marine gutless worms symbiont microbial communities from Max Planck institute for Marine Microbiology, Germany - Olavius filocauda... | ecosystem: Host-associated > Annelida > Digestive... | reverse complement strand
ATTTTTGGCCCGGTATTCTCGGACCCAGCGGTTGACGTTGTTTTCACGTATGCCAAGACGGCGGCCGACTTCAGCACAACTGTAACCTTGTTCAACTACCAGGCTGATAGCATCATCCTTGAACCCCTGGGTGAAACTCCGTCTGGTTTTTTGAGTACTCATTGGACACCTCGCTTTCTGATATTTCGTTCTTAGCAAAGTGTCCGTTTCTTTTAAACCACATCACCCCGGGGCGCAGACGGGCCGAACCCTCCCGTCAAGGGAGGGGCGCATCCTAGCGGGCGCCCGCACGCCATGGATGAGATACCTGCATATCAGCCTTTCAGTTTCTTCACGATACCCCCCAGATCGGCAATCCCCTTCTCTATCTCTGTGTTCCACCGAAATCCGCAACTGATCCGGATGAAGTTTTTATACTTCTTGGTCGTGGAACACATAATACCCGGCAGAATTGCGATCTTGCGCTTGCGGGCCTCGTGAAATACCTGCATGCCGTCCACCGCCGGATCGAGTTCCAGCCAGAGGGTCAGACCGCCTTTGGGTGCCGTGAGGCAGGTGCCCTGGGGAAAGTGCCGGGCCACGGCCAGAGCAGTATTGCTGGCCTGGTTCTTCAGGGCCGTGCGGAGCGATCGCAAATGGCGGTCATAGCTGCCGCTCTTTAAGAATTCGGCCACCAGATACTGGCCCATGGACGTTGTGGCAATCGATGAATTGAGTTTCAGGCGTTTGACCTGCTCGCGATAAGCGCCCGGGATGGCCCACCCGATGCGCAAACCCGGCGACAGCGTTTTGGAAAAAGAGGAACAATACAGGACCTGGCCCTTTTTATCGAAAGACTGGAGGGCCACCGGTCGCCGGCGGCCGAAATAGAGGTCCCCGTGGATATCATCCTCAATAATGGGTATATCGCGGGCATTGAGAAAAGCCACCAGTTCCTGTTTGTTTTCTACCGGCATTTCGAACCCCAGAGGATTGTGAAAGTTGGGAATCAGAATGCAGCCGCTGACCCGATTTCGATCCACCGCCTTTTTGAAAGCGTCCAGGTCCACGCCGGTTTCCGGATCTGTACAAAGCTCCAGGGCAAACATACCCAGGTCCTGGATCACCTGGAGAATCCAGGGATACGTGGGTGACTCTACCACGATTGTTTCCCCCGGTCCGGCGATGGCCTGCAGGCAAAGGCTGACGGCCTCGATGCAGCCGTTGGTGATGACGATGTCATCAGCTGCGGCCCGGTGTGAAACAGGCAGGGTGCGCTTGGCGATCTGGCGTCGCAGGGCCGGACTGCCCATGGGATTTTCATAGAGGGTTAATAGATCTTTGAACCGTGCGGCGGGGATGGATTTAACCGCAGCCATTAACTGCTTATGGGGCAGCAGGTCCGGGTCCACCACCGTACCGCCCAGGCGCAGCATGCCGGGATCGCCCATGGACTCCACGATCGAACTGGCCAGGTTGTTGATGCTCACTTTCTTGGGTACCGCCCGGTGACGCTTGATCTTCGGCGTCGGCAGAATGTGGTGTAAAAGCGGTTTGACGTAATACCCGGATTTTTGCCGGGCTTCCACGATGCCCCGTTTCTCCAGTTCGATGAACGCCTGGTAAACCGTGGTGATCGACAACCCGGTCTGGGCATGGAGCTTGCGGATGGAGGGCAGCTTTTCCCCTGCCAGATAAACGCCCATGTTCACTTTCTTTTCAATCTCCTCAGCCAGCTTCAGGTACCTGAACTGCACTTCGCCGGCGGCGGTATCGGCTGCCATACAACCTCCAAATCTGTTATGCACGAATAGTTTGATTTCTGTATCTGTTGTTGCTTAGCAGGTCTGTTAAGAATTGACAAGCTTATCGTTCCAGCCAACCAGGGTCGGATACCGCTCAAAACTCAAATCGTTTTGCTGAGGTGTTAAAATGAACAAACAGACCAGCCAAGTACACGGGCTGCCACGGTTTCTCTTCCAACCTGAGGACACCTCGGGCTGCCTGCATTGCGCGCAGCTACCGCACACAGGCAACGCTGAATTGACCGGTAAGGACAGCTGGCGAGAGGCCCTCAAGTCCGCCACCTGGATCGGTCTGTCAATTTGCCTCGCGATGATGCTGGCCCAATTGAACTAAGGATAGAAAAATGATGCGGCAGCAAATACAAAGAGGAGCGCTGGCCAATTTGCCCATGGCCGCCAGCGCCGGTGCCTACGGCAGTGTCCTGGGCGTCCTGGCAGCCCAGAAAGATGTCAGCTGGCTGGAACTGCTGGTGATGAACGTATCGGTGTTCGCCGGATCCGCCCAGTTCGTGATGGTGGATATGTGGGCCCCGCACCTGCCGGTTTTGGAAATGGTGTTCGCGGTGATGATCATCAATCTGCGCTACCTGCTCATCGGGGCCTCCCTCAACCCGGTTTTCCAGGGGGCCACCCTTCCCCAAAAATCCATGATCATGCACCTGGTGGCCGACGAAAACTGGGCGGTCACCATGGCAGCTCATCGCCGGGGCGCGGCAACCATCTGGTTCCTGCTGGGCGGCGGCCTCTGCCTGTTTTGCGTCTGGTCTTTCGGGACCCTGTTCGGGCACCGACTGGGCGCCCTGGTGCGCAACCCCGAGGCGTGGGCACTGGACTTCGCGTTTACGGCGGTTTTCACCGCCCTGGCCGTCAGCCTGTGGCGCGGAAAAACCGACCGGTTGCCCTGGATCGGAGCAGCCGTTCTCGCGCTCATGGCGGAAAAACTGCTCCCCGGAAAGTGGTACATCGTTATCGGCGGCGTGGGCGGCGCCCCTGCTGCCGCTGCTGCGCAAGGAGAAAGCCCGTGACATCTGTGGATAACAATCTGGCCGTTGTTCTGGCCATCGCGGGTGCCGCCCTGGTGACGTACGCGTTTCGTTTCGGCGGTCTGCTGCTGTCTGAACGGCTCCCCAGCACCGGGAAATTTAAAGATTTCATGGAAGCGCTGCCCGGTACGATTCTCGTGGCCCTGGTGGCGCCCGGAATTGCGGCGGCCGGTTTCTGGGGCTGCACAGCGGCCCTGGCCACCGCCCTCCTGGCCTGGCGTACGGGAAATATCTTCGTGGCCATGCTCAACGGCATGCTGATTGTGGCGGGGGCGCGGTATTTAGGTATTTAGTCCGAAGACTGAAGGCTGAAGTGAAACCTTCGCCTGAAGAATATCCTACTGACCGGAGTGCAGTCGAAATCGGGATCGGAATCGAAATCGCTATCGACCATCTCCCCCGACATTTCTCAAAAGCCGATTTCGATCCCGATAGCGATAGCGATTTTGATCATCAACTCCCAGCGGGGTAGAAAGCACCGTTATCCGGCCTGACTTCCCATCCTTGGAAAAAAGATAATCAGCCCCAGGGTCAACAGGGGCATGAAGGCAATTACGAACAGCACCTGTTCGATGGAATAGAGATCGGCCAGTTTGCCCACCAGGGGCGAGAGCGCCCCGCCTAAGCCGTAGGCCAACCCCATCATCAAGCTGGAGACCATGGCACGGCCTTTGGGCGCCAGGGCCTGGGCCATGGTGACGCCCAGGGGCATGGTGGCCAGGACAAAGCCCCCGGCCAGCAAAGCACCGGCATACACCCAATTGCCCGGCAGGTAGAGCAGCAGGAGCAGGGCCGGCGTCATGCATAAATGAGTAACCATGAAAATGGATTTATACCCGATCCGGTCCGACAGATACCCGGATATGATCCCGCTCAGGGTCCCGGCAATGGTAAACAGAGAAAACAGCACCCCGGCGGCAACCAGTGAATACCCTTTCTGTACATAGAAAACCGGCATGAATGTCAGGAAGGATTGACCCACCACCGCCCTGAGAACCATCACCAGCCAAATCAGCACAATGGGTTTGAAGGCCGGCCCCAGGGTCTCTTTCAAAGTTCCCCAAAAGCCCAGGTGCCGCAGCCCTTCACTTTTTGGTTGGGGCAGCGTAAAAAAGACATAGATCCAGACCGCCAGGCCGAAAAGCATGGCCACCGGCAGGGCCTCCAGTCCCCAGCTGGCGACAAGCCAGGTAACCACCAGCGGCCCCACACCGAAGGCCAGGGTCCCCGGTATTGAAAATCGACATGGCCAACCCGGCCTGCCGGCCGGCATAGAGCGGCACCATGCCGGTTACCGAGGGATGAAACATGGAAGAGCCCACCGATCCGATGCAGATGAAAGCCAAAAGCGGCCAAAATGAGGGCGCCAAGCCGGAAAGGGGGATGAAGAAAACCGTCAGCAAAAGTCCCCCGAGAATGAATGACCGGTTCTGATAACGGTCGGCCAGATACCCCACGGTCGGCTGGACAATGAACGCGAGAAAACGGTTCAGTCCAGCGATGAACCCGATCTGAGCCAGGGAGAGGTTGAGCTTCTCCATGAAAACCGGAAACAGGGGTGTGGTAAAGGCACTATAGAAATCGCCGGTGAAATGCACGAGTGTCAGGGCGAAAATGACTTTTAAATTCATTGATAGCGGCTTTTTTTTCCATGGCTCACTCTGGTAAAGTAGAGGCGATCTCGAAAAGCCACGTATCATAGGGAAACGGTATTCAGGCGTCAAGCAGGTTTTTATTCGATTCTTCCTAGGGTGCGAACCCATGTCAAGGCGATCTTCCACCGAATTCGATGTCATCATTGTCGGGGCTGGTCCGGCCGGTACCGCCGCGGCCTACGACCTGCGACAGGCGAGCTTATCCGTCCTCCTGCTCGATCGCCACACCTTTCCCCGGCACAAGGCGTGTGCCGGCGGCTTGACCGTTAAAACCATCAAGGCCCTGCGCTATTCAGTCGCTCCGGTGATTCAGTCCCGCTGCCGGACACTGGACATCGGAAAAGGACTGACCCGCTCGGTTAAATTTTCCGGCCCGGGTGAAATCTGTGCGCTGACCGTCCGCTCGGAACTGGATCTTTTCTGCCTGGAAAAATCCCTGGCAGCCGGTGCCCGCTTCAGGACCGCGAACCGGATTTTATCTGTTCGGGAATCCCAGAATTACGTGGTGCTCGAGACCGCCGACGGTCCACTGAAAGCCGCCTTTCTCATAGGCGCCGACGGGGTACATAGCCGGATCCGCCGGCTTGCCGGTGAATTAACTTATGGATACAAGGGGTTTGCGATCGAGGGGACATTGCCGATCGACCCGGCTGACCCACCCCGGATGGCGTTTGATTTCAACGTCGTCCCCTCTGGTTACGGTTGGGTCTTTCCTAAAAACGACCATGCCAATATCGGACTTTTCAGCGGCAGCCCGGCAGTCGCGTTGCACAAACGCCGCCTTTATGCGTATGCCCGCCGCAAGCTCGGCCGTACCGATCTGCGACACCTGTCCGGGCACGCCATGGGCATGGGCGGCTGGCGCTACCCCCCCCGCAGTCGGCGCATCCTCCTGGCGGGTGACGCCGCCGGTCTGGTGGACCCGCTGCTCGGCGAAGGCCTCTATAACGCGGTCCGCAGCGGACAACTCGCCGCCCGGGCCATCGTATCTTCGCAGATGAACGGCAAACCGGCCGGGTCTTTATATGATCGTCTTCTGAAAGGTATTCGGATGGACCTGCGCCTGGGTCGCCTCTCGGCCGCCTGGTTTTACCGCTGGCCCAATTTGGGGCACTGGGCTCTCACCGCAAAACCGGTCAGATACACCCTGATGAAGGGTTTTGGCCTGGGCTGGCCCCTGTACCGGATTGGGCTGGGTTTTTACCAGCTGCCGTTTTTGACAAGGGAAAAATAGTGACATATTATGTGTTATTGGAACGCGTAAAGGCTGCCCCGTACGAATTGCCCGACCCGGTTTGATGCTCCCCGCCCGCTCCGGCTGCCGACCAAACAGTACCGCCACCGTGTCTTTAAATCTTAGTTGAACGTCGAGGTGCCCGACATGACCCAACCCAACATCTTTGGATTTCGTGAGGATAGCGGGGGGCGCCGGCGAATCAAGGACCGCTGGGTCCTGGTCTCCGCCCCGCCGGGACAGGAACGCAGAACAAACTGGAAGAGGAGAAGCGGGTTCGACCGCCGCAAGCGGTCAACAAAAACCCAGGCCATATTTGAACGGCGGGATGTACCGGAGCCTCATCCCGCCGCGTAAAGCACTGCGTTGGTCAAGCTGTGGCCGGGATCGTTTTGCATCCAAAGCAAAAAGACCATCGGCTGACTAAGCTAAAGGGTGGTTATCCTAGGCCGCTTTGCCGCGCATGTTTTTCAGGATCTCAATGCTGGTCTTATACCCCTTATGCATGCGGCACATTTCCATGGCCATGCCGCAAATCATAGCCACCGCCTGGAACAAGGTAATGTCGCTGGGTGAAAACTCACAGGGCTCGGCGGTATAAATCCGCAGCGCGCCGAGAATCTTGCCCCGGCTGATAACCGGCACCCCCAGCAATGACGCAATACCCTCCTTGGCGGCCTCCTGCGGATATTCGATCCGGGGGTCATCCATCACATCGTAAATGGCGATGGGCACTGCGTCCTTGGCCTCCTTGTAGACTGCATGAAATGAATCGGACCTTTGTTGAGGTATTCATCACTTAGGCCGAATGACGCCACCAGACCCAGTTCCCGGGTTGCCCGGTCCACCAGAAAAACCGAACAGCCTTTGGCCTTGAACGCCGACTTTACACTTTCGGCCGTAATCAAGGCGACTTCTTCCGGATCTTTACAATGCGATATCGCCTCGGTCAGCCGGATAATGGTATCGTAGTAAAGGGCGTGTTCTTCCATGATAGCCTCCTTTCATTAAATGGGTTAAACTCTCCCGCACCATACGCGGACTGCGGCGCGGTTTGTGGGCAAGCACTGTCTTGAATAAAAGGGGCCGAGTTGAAGAGGAGGTGTGTAGAGGTGAGAATCGGAATTTAGCTGAACGCATTGCGCGTAAGGATCAAGTTGTCAGCAAGTCTGTGTCCAGTTTATAGCAACGCCGTCCATCCGTCAAAGACTTTTGGGATGTCGGGCACGGGGCCGTGGGTTCCCGGCAGGGGCGGTTGGGTCAGCGCGGCTGATCCGATTATAGTTTCCCGGATATTTTAAAGCGGTTAGCCCCCACCTTGATAAAAAGATCGTCACCGCGCTCCTCGATGCGACCGGCAATCTGCAGTAAACATTTCTGGTTGAAGCGGGCCGGTCCCAGGTCGGTCCGGGTATACAGGTGGTCATCCTGCACAAACAGGTCTTCCGGATTGAGATCTATTTCCAGACCGGTGTTCAAGCGCAGCGTTGTTGTTGCGTCACGTTCTTCCATGCCGAAGACAAAAAGCGCCGTGTCTTCGTGGCGAAAGTATACCTTTTCATACACCGCATCCCTTTGCTGGCCTACGTAGTAGCCGTCGGCATCGTACTGGATGCAAGCGTGAAAATAAGCGCTGACTTTAGGGTGTTCGAAGGGACCGTGCTCATTGTGCCAGCGGCCTTCTGCATCCAGCCAGAACACGGCTTCTTCTTTGGGGATGGTGATGGTGTCCAGTTTTTCTTCCATGGTGCGCAGTTTTCCAATCGTAAGGTGTTGAGGTAACCGGAGGCTATCTCAAAAATAGGATTTTGGTTCAAGGTCAAGGCGGCCGTGAGGTTCCTACCGGAGGAATACTCAAGTATTTCGAGGATAGGAGCCGAGCGCCCAACGCGGAGATTGGGCCAAAAGACATTTTTTTGTTAGCCTCCAGTTTCTTTCCTATCCCAATCGATTGGTTTTTGCAAATTGCCTTGACAACCGATTTCAGGCAACTTATTGGAATGAGTTCATACTGGACGCTTTATAGAATGGGGAGGTAGCTTCAAATGTTGAACGTTGGATTTGTAGGTTGGCGGGGCATGGTCGGCTCGGTCCTGATGGAACGGATGCTGGCCGAAAACGATTTCAATGGTTTCGAACCGCTCTTTTTTACTACCTCGCAGGTTGGCCAGAAGGGACCGGCCATCGGCCGGGACATCCCGCCCCTCGAGGACGCCTACAATATCACCAAGCTGGCCACCATGGACATTGTTGTCTCCTGCCAGGGCGGCAGCTACACGGAAAAGGCCTATACCGAGCTGCGCCAGACCGGTTGGCAGGGCTATTGGATAGATGCGGCCGCCACCCTGCGGATGGCGGACAACAGTGTCATCGTCCTCGACCCGGTCAACCGCAAGGTGATCGACCAGGCTCTGGCCAACGGAATCAAAGACTATATCGGCGGCAATTGCACGGTTTCGCTGATGCTCATGGCCCTGGCCGGGCTTTTCGAGCAGGACGCCATTGAATGGATCACCTCCATGACCTACCAGGCCTCTTCCGGCGCCGGGGCCAACAATATGCGAGAGCTCGTTGCCCAGATGCGGGCGCTGGGCCTGGCAGCTGCGGAACAGTTGGACAATCCGGCCGCCGCCATTCTGGAACTGGACCGTACCATTACCACCACCTTGAACAGCGCTGGATTCCCGATCGACTATTTCGGCGCCCCGCTGGCCGGCAGCCTGATCCCCTGGATCGACAAGCCCCTGGAGAACGGGCAGACCAAGGAAGAGTGGAAGGGCCTGGTGGAAACCAATAAGATTCTGGGACGTGAGAACGATCCCGTTATGGTGGACGGCCAGTGCGTGCGCATCGGCACCATGCGCTGCCACAGCCAGGCGTTCACCATCAAGCTCAAAAGGGACATTCCCCTGGACGAGATCGAGACGATGATGCGCACCCAGAATGACTGGGTCAAGATTGTGCCCAATGACAAGGCGAGCACCCTGCAGGAGCTGTCGCCGGCGGCGGTGTCCGGGACTCTGACAGTTCCGGTGGGCCGCATCCGCAAGCTCAACCTCGGCCCGGATTATTTAACCGCGTTTACCGTGGGCGACCAACTCTTGTGGGGGGCGGCGGAACCCCTGAGACGGGTGCTGAAGATCATCCGGGAGCATCTTGGTTAACACTCAGCAACCTGTCTAATTTCTAAAACCCCGCAAATACCTGCGGGGTTTTTCATTCTGTGTCAGCAAGCCTGGCTTGCAGAGCTGAGCCTACCCCGCTCCAAGAGGCCAGAAATAATTGGCTATGACGTAAAACAGTATTCTCGCGCAAAGGCGCGGAGAAAAGCAAGATCAGGATTTCGTCGCACTAGCGTGCGAAAACCCATTATAATCTCAGGGCATCAAATACCTTTTGGTCTAATCCCGCGCAGCGGGACACAATCCGTGGTTTTCTCTGCGCCTCTGCGTCTCTGCGCGATGCAAGCGGTTTTGCCCTGATGGTCTATCGATGAGGCCCTTTTCAAGGCAACTTCACGCTTGGCTTGATAGCCAGGTTTTTTAAATTAAGGGAAGATAGCTATGGATATCAATGTCATCAACTTCCAGGAAAAATTTTCAAAATTCCGTGAACGGCTCGATTACAAAATCATTGCCGCCATGAATGACTATCATTTCAAACTGGTGCGTTCCTATGGCGACTTTGTCTGGCACAGCCACCCGGAAACCGATGAGGTGTTCGTGGTGATTGAAGGTGATTACCGCATTGACCTGCGGGACAAAACCCTGCACCTGAAAACCGGCGAGATGGTGGTCATCCCCAAAGGCGTGGAACACAAACCGTGTGCTGAAGAAGAGTGCAAGATTCTCCTGATCGAGCCGGCCGGCACCCTGAATACCGGCGATGCCGGCGGTGAACTGACCAAGACGGACCTTCAATGGATCTAAGGGGGAGGCAACATGACAACAGGTCTACTATTAGTCGATATTCAAAATGATTACTTCCCCGGCGGCAAGATGGAACTGGCGCAGCCGGAACAGGCAGCCCGCAACGCCGCCAGTTTATTGAATGCTTTCCGGGAAAAGGGCCGTCCGGTCTTTCATGTCCGCCACTCGTCCGTGGGAGCCGGGGCCACTTTTTTCCTGCCCGGCACTGCAGGTGCCGAAATTCATACCAGTGTTCAGCCGATTGGCGGGGAAGAAGTAATTGAGAAAAACTTTCCCAATAGTTTCCGGGAAACGGCGCTTGAAGGCATCATCAGGCAGGCCGGCGTGACGGACCTGGTGATTTGCGGCGCCATGAGCCACATGTGCATCGATGCTACTACGCGGGCAGCGGCCGACCTGGGTTTTGCCTGCACGGCCGTTCAGGATGCCTGCGCCACCAGGGATCTGGAATTTGCCGGGCGCAAGATTGCGGCCGCACAAGTCCACGGGGCTTCCATGGCCGCCCTTGGCGGCGCCTATGCCCGAGTTGTGTCCACTGCAGATTTTATGGCTGATTTTGTTTAGGCTGAATCAAGAAGAAAGAAAATTTGTGGGAGCGGCGTCCCGCCGCGAAAAATTGCGGTTGCCAGCGAGACACTGATCGCGGCAAGACGCCGCTCCCACAATAACTCTAAAAGCCAATTCTGATTAAAGCGTACCAGCCTCTATTTTTTAAAACCGGCACCGATCACGATCCCCAGCCCCAGAGCATTGATAATGGCCAATTCAATCAGCAGGGTTTTGTAATCGAGATATTCATACACCTTGATGCTTTTGCCGAACATGGCGATGATATCACCATTGATGAATCCCCATTTGACACCATCCACACCCCCCATGAGGGTATAGGGTGGAAAAGCGATGGCCGCCAGGCTGCCCAGGACACAGACCAGTATACCGATAACTTTCAATGAACCCCTCCTCCGTTAAACCGTCCAGCAGAATATGGCGGTTCCCAGAATCAGCGCCGCAATCCCATGAATGCGGACTGTTTCTTCGGTGAGTTCACCGTAGTACCACTGGGTCGTCTTTTCATAGATATTGCCGGGATTCACGAAAAAGACACTACCTTTGACGATTGCCAGAATCCCCACCAGGATGATTATCCAGGGATGACTGGAGGCGGTGTATGAAAAAAGGAACAGAACACCCGCTATCCCGGCCACTGCAGCCCAGACCTTGCGGTCCAATTTCTCAGTCAGCAAGCGCATATTTTCCTTAGTCTCCACCGGAGCCAGGATAAACGAACAACCTAACGCAATATAAATGATGCTCATCAGAAAGAGAAACCATGCCATAACATCCTCCCTGTCTTGCAATTGATGGAATCTTGGCGATCCTGAAAATCGCCGTGTCAGGTGTGAGGGCTAAATCTACTGTGTTTTTCGCGGGACTGTCAACCGCCAAGCTTTCAAACCGTCAGTTTCAGCCATTGTTATCCTTTACCGGCTTCCGGTTTTGTTTCAGGCGGCTGCGCCGGCGTTTGGCTTCGAGGCGCCGCAATTTTGATTTCCGGGATGGTTTGGTTTTGATCCGCCGCTTGGGCTTCACGCTTGCCTGCCGAATCAAATGCAGCAGGCGCTCCAGGGCATCCTGCCGGTTTTGATCCTGGCTTTTGAACCGGGATGCCTGGATAATAAGGATACCATCGGCCGACACTTTTTTCCCGGCCAATTTACGCAGGCGGCGTTTGACTTCCGGCGGCAGCGATGGGCTGCCCTGAAGATCAAACCGCAGCTGGGCAGCCGTGGCCACCTTGTTGACATTCTGTCCGCCCGGACCCGAAGCCCGGATAAACTCAAAGCGAATCTCCTGAGGCGCAAGCGATATGTCCGGCGTGACCATGATCATGCGCTGGTCTCCGCGAGTGTCCCGGTCAGGATCTGTCCGGATTCGTAGATTCTATTTCCCGGCGTGTCATCCAGAGCCGCGTCAATGATGGCCGCGGCCAACCGGTCGACCGGAGTTGGCCGCCAGTTTACCGGAACGGCAAATGACAGGGCCCCGGCTAAAAAATTACCGAATTCTTCGCCCAACCGGAACTCGCGTCGATCGCCTTTCAAGAGCGATGGCCGGAAGATACTGAGGCGCTCGTAGCCCAGCCCCGTCAAGGCTGCCTCCAGTTCGCCCTTTACCCGATTATAGAAAAACCGCGATTCGGCAGCCGCGCCTTTGGCCGAGACCAGCAGGAAATGGCGCGCGCCGGCCGCCAGGGCGGCCCGGGCCAGCGCCAGGGGATAGTGCAAATCGACCCGCTGGAAATTCTCTCGGCTCCCGGCTTTCTTAATGGTGGTGCCCAGCGTGCAGACCACCACATCCGCAGCCACCTTATCCTGATAGCTTTCCGGGCGGTCGAATTCGATGACATGGTTGCGATGACCCGGTATTTGCGGGCCGCCGTCCAGTGGTTTGCGGGTCAGGGTAATAACCGGTGTGAATTGATCGTGGGCCAGAAAGCGCTGCAGGCACTGGCTGCCGACCAGGCCGGTGGCTCCCAGCAGCAGGACGGTTTTTGGGTAAGTCGACTCGGGTGCAGGCATCCGTTTCCCCCGGTAAACAGGTCCCGTTATTGTTTCTCAACGGCTAATTGTTCAACAATATCCGCCACGCCGGCAAAGGGCCCCTTATAATCATGCACCGGGATATGCTGGGGACCTTCTTTGCGCTGGTCATCCGTAAGGGTTAGCGACGCGTAATCGATCACCTCGGCATCGGTGGTCCGGTATGTTTTGAGTCCGACCCGGGCGGCGGCCATATCATTGACCGGATCGTTACCCACCATCAAACAGTCTGTAGGCACCTCGCCAATCAACTTGCAGGTCTGCAGGAAATATTCCGGCATCGGCTTTACATAGCGCATGTTTTCCATGTGGGTAAAGAGGGTAAACCAGTCCGGGTCCAGATCTACCCAACGCGCACGCTTTTCCTGGGCTATAACCGGAAATATCGGATTGGAGGCAATGACCAGCTTCAACCCGCTCCGGCGCAGTCGCGCCAGCCCGGCGTGCAGTCCGGCAGGCCGGGATACGGTCACGCCCATGTCGTCATAGGCTTCCCGGTAGAACGCCATAAATCGTTCCCAAAGCCCGGAAACGTCGGCATCCATCCCGCGGGTAAACGTTTCCATAAAATGCTGCCGGTTGCTCCGGGTGCCTTTGTTCCGCCGCAGTTCCATAGTTCCGGCAACCAGCCGCTGTTGGAGTTCATCCATGGTAAGGTCACCATTGAAGAAAGTGTGCAGCTTTTTGAAGTAGGCCTTGTAATAGGTTAATTCATCATAAAGAATCAGGGTATTGTCCAGATCGAGCAGTACCGCTTTCAGCATTTAATTCTCCACCTTGGGGATTCCTGATGTGTCGCTCCCGTGCCGCCCGGCCCCGGGTGCGGATTTGATTCCGTCCGGCTTTACATCCTGGAAACGTAACGCCTATTTCCCGGGTGTCAAACCGGTCTTCTCGCCGGATTGCAACCAGCCCAACGTATAGTGTTTGGTAGATTTATGCAATCGCCGGGCATCTTGCTACCGGATTTTTAGAGGCTATCTCAATAATAGGATTTTGGTTCAAGATGCGGCGGCCGGGAGTTTCCCCCGCATTGCGGGACTTCCCGCTTTATCTATTCCTCAAATGTGGGTCGCGACCGGAGGAATACTCAAGTATTTCGAGGATCGGAGCCGAGCGCCCAACAAAGTCTATCGGCCGTAGCTTAAGCGGAGGCTGAAGTTAGGGCCAATCAGTCTTCGCTCTGCGAGCTACGCGCGACAAGAAGACAGTTTTGAGGTCGCCTCTAATTTACTTTACAAAATGCCCGCTCCTAAAAGATAATACGGACCAGTATTGGTAAATCGACAACCACCTTGCCAACGGTAAGCGGAGGAATCACCAATGAGTCAACAGCCGGATAAAGTCATTTGCTCCATGATTCGCGTGAGCAAGTATTACAACCAGAGGCCTGTGCTGGAGGATATTTCCCTTTCCTATTTTTACGGCGCCAAGATTGGGGTTTTGGGTCTCAACGGAGCCGGGAAAAGCTCCCTGCTCAGGATATTGGCCGGCGTGGACCAGGAGTTCAATGGCGAATTGATCCTGTCCAAAGGCTACACAGTGGGTTTTCTCGAACAGGAACCTGAACTTGATGATACTAAAACAGTGCGCGAAATCGTGGCTGAAGGCGTCCAGGAAACCGTGGACCTGCTCGATGAGTTCAATGCCATCAATGAAAAATTCGCCGAGCCCATGTCCGACGACGAGATGAATGCCCTGATCGAACAGCAGGGGCAAGTACAGGAGAAACTGGATACCGCCGATGCCTGGGACCTGGACTCTCGCCTGGAAATGGCCATGGGAGCCTTGCGGTGTCCGGCCGGGGACACTTCGGTCAGCGTGCTCTCCGGGGGTGAATGCCGACGGGTGGCCCTCTGCCGGCTGCTCCTGCAAAAACCCGATATCCTCCTGCTGGATGAACCCACCAACCACCTGGATGCGGAAACGGTGGCCTGGCTGGAACACCACCTGCAGCAATACGCCGGCACCATTATCGCCGTTACCCACGACCGCTATTTTCTGGACAATGTAGCCGGTTGGATTCTGGAGCTCGATCGTGGGCGGGGAATTCCCTGGAAGGGCAACTACTCCTCCTGGTTGGAACAGAAACAGGAGCGCCTGCGGCAGGAAGAAAAGAGTGCGAGCCAGCGGCAAAAAACGTTGCAGCGTGAACTGGAATGGATCCGCATGTCGCCCAAAGCCCGCCAGACAAAATCCAAGGCCCGGATCAATTCCTATGAAAAACTACTGGGCCAGGAGGGCGCGCAAAGTGAGCGGGATCTCGAGATCTACATCCCACCCGGCCCGCGTCTGGGCAAAGTGGTTGTCGAAGCGGAGCAGGTCTCCAAAGCCTTCGGGGACCGCCTGCTGGTGGAGGCTATGTCGTTCTCCCTGCCGCCGGGCGGTATTGTCGGCGTAATTGGCCCCAACGGGGCCGGGAAAACCACCCTTTTCAATATGATCACCGGCCGGGACAAGCCGGATGCGGGCACCCTGCGAACAGGTGAAACCGTCCAACTGGCTTACGTGGACCAGAGCCGGGACAGCCTCGCGCCGGACAAGAACATCTGGGAAACCATCTCCGGTGGGCAGGACACCCTGGAAATGGGGGGCCGTTCCATCAACTCCCGGGCGTACGTGGCCCGCTTCAATTTCACCGGGTCCGACCAGCAAAAAAAGGTCGGGCGGCTGTCCGGCGGGGAACGCAACCGCGTACACATCGCCATGATGCTCAAACAGGGCGCCAATGTCCTCCTGCTGGACGAACCCACCAACGACCTGGATGTCAACACCATGCGCGCCCTGGAAGAGGCCCTGGAAAACTTCGGCGGCTGCGCGGTCGTCATCAGCCACGACCGCTGGTTCCTGGACCGCATTGCGACCCACATTCTGGCTTTCGAGGGCGACAGCCAGGTGGTCTGGTTCGAGGGAAACTATTCCGATTACGAGGCCGATCGTAAAAAACGCCTGGGCAAGGATGCGGAAATTCCGCGTCGGATTCGGTATCGGCAGCTGACTAGATAACCGGGGGACTTTGTGAAATTTCTCAATAGGGTGCTGAGAAACTACGCCGAGCGTGACTTTGTATTGCAGCAAAAGGCACGTGTGGTTGCCGTTATCTGTCTTTTGCTGCTTTGTATCATGCCGATTATCCTGGTGCACAGCTATTACCTGCAGACCAACGTCGGTTTTCTCAACTTGCGGGTCCTTATCCCCGAACTGGTCGGCATCATCCTTTTTGCCACGGCACTTTGGATTCTCGTTAAAGGGTACTATCAAATAGCCGCCCATCTGCTTATCATCTCGGCCCTCGCAGTGGCCTGGACGGTAATGTTCGTTAGTCGCTTTTCTATACTCGTCCAAATGGACACAATTGTTTATGTTATGGCCATCATGACCATGACCGCCCTTTTTATCTACCGCCAAAAATACGCCATTCCCTTTTACTTTGTTATTAATGAGATCTTGCTGCTGATCCTGGTGGTATCTTCAAAGGAACGGTGGGGGCTGTCCAGTCTGGAAATGCGTGACTATATCATTGATAACACCATTGCCCTGATGTTTATCAGCCTGGTTGCCTATAATGTAATTGCGCTGAACAGGCGCGCCCTGGACCGGGCAGAAGCGGATATTGAACGGCGGGCAAAGGTCGAAAAAGAGCTGCAGGAAAGAAATATTGATCTTGAAGCCGCCAATGTCCGGTTTGCCAAGGTCATGGACAGTTTAGACTCATATGTTTATGTAGCCGACATACAAACCTATGAAATCCTGTATATAAACCGGAAAGTCCGGGAACGCTTCGGAGATGTCATCGGGAAAATATGCTGGAAATCCTTTTATCCCCAATTTGAAACACCCTGTAATTTCTGTACGAACCATCTGCTGCTGGACAGTGCCGGGGAACCGGTAGGCGTGAAGGTCCGCGAGTTTTTGTACCCCGGAACTCAGCAATGGTACGAATCCCGGGAGCAAGCCATTACCTGGATCGATGGCCGGACAGTCCGCATGGAGATCGCCACTAACATCACACAGCAACGCAGAACCCGGGACTTGATGATGGAAACGGAAAAAATGACCACCGTGGGAAGATTGGCGGCTGGCATGGCACATGAAATTAACAACCCGCTGGGAATTATCCTGCAGAACGCCCAGAACATCAAAACACGTCTGTCCCGCGACATGCCGCGCAACCTGGAAACCGCCCGCGAAATAGGAGTCGATCTGGATTCTGTCCAAGACTACATGGAGGCCCGCAAGATCCCCGTTTACATAGATGGAATTGCCGTTGCCGGAGGCCGGGCATCTAAAATCGTAACCGATATGCTGCAGTTCAGCCGCAAACAGGACGAGAAAGAAAAAACGCCTGGTAATCTCAACCAACTTATCGACAAGGCCCTGGACATGGCCTCAAACGATTACAACCTTAAAAAACATTACGATTTTAAACACATAAATATTATCAAAAACCTGGATGCAGACCTTCCCAGGATTCCCTGCTACCCGAATGAAATTGAACAGGTTCTCCTGAACCTGCTGATAAACAGTGCATACGCCTTGAGCGAAATCAACAATGAGGGGTTTGACCCCCGCATCACCCTGAGTACCAGGCAAGTTGAAGATTGGATTTTATTGGAAGTGGAAGACAATGGCGCCGGCATCGGACCGGACACCTTGAAACATATCTTCGAGCCATTTTTCACCACCAAGGGTCCCCAAACTGGCACCGGTCTGGGTTTGGCGGTTTCCTATTTCATCGTGACCGGCAATCACAGCGGTGAAATCACAGCTGAATCCCGGCTGGGTGAAGGCACCCGGTTTACCATCCGCCTACCTTTGTAGGGCTGCTTTTGCTTTGGATTGATCAGCAAACATCAATACGGGGCTTAGCGCTCATCCAGCCAGTAGATAACCTCGCATTTGGACTCATCCCCTCCATCAGCCGTCTGCATATCCGGCCAAACAAAAATTGCTGGCATCTCAGCGACCGGCAGGGCCTCGTGCTCGCGGATGCCGTCACTGGTGGTGCGCATCCTCAGCTCCAGGTAACAGTCCGGGTGCCTGTTTTCCGCCTGCTGCAATGTGTAGGTCCTGAACTTCATCGACTTGCCTTTCTGCGAACCAGTCGATCAACTGCCGGGCGATGCTGATCCCCGGGGGGATGTTTGGCAGATTGTCGCGAGCATACCAGTCGGCCGCCACGATTTCCCGGCCGTCTATCCGGATGTCGCCGCCGGCGTACTCGGCCGTAAAACCCACCATGAGAGAATCGGGAAACGGCCAGGGCTGGCTGCCGAAGTACTGGATGTTCTGCACTTCGATGCCGGTCTCCTCGAACACTTCTCTCTGCACGCAGGCTTCCAGGCTCTCGCCGGGCTCCACGAAACCGGCCAGGACGCTGAAGAACCCGCCGGGGAAACGACCGGAGCGGGCCAGTAGAATCTCATCACCTTTGATGACGGCCACGATAATGGCCGGCGACACCCGCGGGTAGTTGACCAGGCCGCACTGGTTGCAGATTTTGGCGCGCTCATCCGGCTTGTTCGCGGTTGGCTGCCCGCATTGTCCGCAATAGCGATGATGCTGGCTCCACCGCACCAGCAGGTTGGCTCTGCCGGCCACCCACAGGTGGTCCTCCGCAATGTGACCGAACAGGGCTTTCAACCCTTTGAATTCAAAGGCCTCGCCCGGCCGAAAATCTTGCGACGGTCCGGCGGCAAAGCAGGCCTGGCCGTCAAGGTGGCCCAGTAGTTGGACATGGTTGCACAGCGGCAGGATGTCGGCCAACTGGCGTCCCTGGGGGACTGTTGCCGGCCGGCAGTTTTTCTTTACCAGCAACAGGCCGTCCCGAATGATGAACCACAAGGCGTTATCGCGATCAGACTGTTCCTGCTGGTAGGCCGGTTCAAACATAATGCTCTCGTTATCCTCTCTGGTTTTTTCTTATTGCCGCGACAGTCGCAACAATCGGGCGACATCATAATCTCAAGAGATAATTTTGCAAGTCCTATGAGGGTGTCGGTTGATTATTGAATCAGGAATTAAACCCGATGCAACCAGTCATGCGGGCATGCTTGCGGGTAAAGGGATATAGCCGACAGATTTCCGGTTTCAGGGCGTGGATGGCACAGGTTCTTTTTTCGCTTCCGGTCTCCCTGGTCAGGAAGGGACAGGTACTGACCGGTTCTTCGGTGCCGGGTGCAACCCATAGACGGTAGGCCGGAGCACCATTCTTACCAGGGACACGGCGCACCCAGCGCAAGATGTCATCCCGGCCGGCCGCCTGCCAGCGACGGTAGTCGGCCGCCGTACATTCCGAGTGGTAATCCAAGTTAATGCAGCACTGGCCGCATTGCCGGCACGCATATCCGTCCATGCCAGTCGCGACCCAGACCCCTTCCTGTCGGGATTGGCGGTCCACCCCGGCCAGGGCCGGTTCTTTGAATAACCCGCGGCAAAATTCAGCCAGGCTTTCGGTCGGTAGGTCCTGCCGGGCCATCCTGGCAAACAGCGTGTCAGCCAGCTCGTCGCTGCTGATCGGGCGCATGGGCCCGCGGGTTTTGTGTTTGATCCACACCCGCCGCTGGTCGGTGTCCGGCAGCGCGATCGCATTGGCCCCCATGACAACCGGAAAAAGATCGCACAACAGACCTGTCTGCGCGCCATACTGCTGCAAATCCAATCGAATGGCCGCGACAGCTTCTTCCCGGGTCAGAAATACAGCTTTCTGGGTATCCATGGGATCACCTTGCAATCTGTTTGCAAACAATAAGCAGGTGTCTTGGCAATTGATGATGATCTTTTGGCCGGTTTCCAGGAGGGAGATCAGATCTGAGGTGGCGTTCTAACCGAGTATCTGTCGAGTCGCCGGATGCGAGCGTTTGAAACCGGTGCAAAAACCGCTTTCACGTTACAATATTCGCCCGCAACATGCAAGTTTTCAGCCGGCCGTATGGGTTCCCGCTGTTGACAGATCTTGCCGGCACTTGCATAGTATGCATAATGGCCGCCGACACCCGGCCATACCAACAATGAAAACCGGTTTCATGCAGGAGACTTCCATGAATCGCAGAGACTTTCTAAAATATCAGTTCCAGGGCCTGTTGTGGCTGGCCGCCGGCGGAAGCGGGCTGTTTCTGCCGCAGGCAAGCCGGGCGGGATTAATCCCCGATATAGCCATTGTCAAAGGGAAACGGGCCGCCGCCACCCGTGCGGCTGTGGAAATGCTCGGCGGCATGCAGCAGTTCGTCAAACCGGGCAACCGGGTCATCATCAAACCGAACATGTCTTTTGCCCGCCCCCCGTCCGCCGGCACCAACACCAGTCCCGAGGTGGTGCGCGAACTGGCAATCATGTGCCGGGAAGCAGGGGCCGCCAGTATCCTGATCCCGGACAATGTCCTGCATATGGCAGAAGCCAGCCTGAAAATGAGCGGGATCCGGGATGCCTGCGCGTCAGTGGATCCGGACATGGTCCGGGCCATCTCCAGCCCCCACCTTTACAAGGAAGTCGTCATTCCGAATGCAAAAGATATTCCCCGTACGGATATTATGAATGTAGTCCTGAAAAGCGATGTACTGATCGCCGCCCCGACCGCTAAAAGCCACAGTTCGGCCGGGGTCAGCCTCTCCATGAAAGGCATGATGGGCCTGATTTACGACCGGGGCGTCTTCCATGGTCGTTATGATCTGGATACCAGCATTGTAGACCTCTGCACGGTATTGAAAGCCGACCTGGCGGTAATCGATGCCAGCCGGGTACTCTCAACCGGTGGACCGCAAGGGCCCGGCAAAGTCATCCGTGAAGACACGGTGATCGCATCAGCCGATATGGTTGCGGCCGATGCCACGGCTGTATCCATGTTTGAATGGTACGGCCGGCGGTTCAAGCCGTCCCAGGTCAATCATATCAGGCTGGCCCATAAGCGCGGTCTGGGACGCCTGGATATCGAGAACCTCAACACCCGGAGGCTGGCGGTCTGATGTGGCTGCGCCGCACAATCCAGATTTTGTCCCTGATCACGTTCCTGCTGCTGATTGTGCTGGCTTTTTTCGGCTCATCCCAAACCGGCCTGCTCAAAATATGGCTCAAGCTGGACCCGTTGGTGTTTCTAGGAACCCTGCTCAGCGGCCGGGTATGGCTTACAGCCCTGCTCCCCGCCTTAATTATCATTCTGGCCAGCCTGGTACTGGGACGGTTCTTCTGTGGTTGGCTCTGTCCCATGGGCGTCACCCTGGATGCCGGGGATACGATCTTAAAGACGAAACGCCGCAAAATGAATCGCCGGCAACTTCCGGATTTTAAATATCTAATGCTCGCCTTTCTGGCAGGTGCCGCCCTGCTGGGTGTTTCTTTCATTTTTTTGGCGGCGCCCCTGTCTTTGGTTACAAGATTCTATGCCCTGGTAATCTAGCCTGTGCTCGCCCTGCTCCTCCAGTGGTCAAACGTCCTGGTTCAATCAGCCGCAGAGACGCTAAACACAGACATCCTGTTTGCGCTGGGAGGACGGCCGGTGGGTTTTGACACCACCGGATTCATCATTACCTTCTTTGCCCTGCTGTTCGGCCTGGATTTTCTGGCACCGCGTTTCTGGTGCCGGCACCTGTGCCCCTCGGGTGCGATATTTGCCCTGGTCTCCGGCAAGCCGCTGTACCGGCGCAGGGTTTCCGATGAATGCACCGAATGCGGAACCTGCCAGCGTAAATGCAAGATGGATGCAATTACCGGCGACGGCCGGGAAACCCGTCACCGCGAATGCGTGCTCTGCCAGACCTGCCAGGCAGTCTGTCCGGTAGACGCGATCCGGTATTCACCCGGACAGGCCGAACTGCCGAACCCAGCCGCCCCCTTTTCAACCGGCCGCCGGGAAGCCCTGCTGGCAGGGACCACCGGCGCCGGAACGGCCTTGTTGGCTCTGACGGGTATCGACTCACCACTCGAAACCCGCAAGGCCGGCCGCGTGGTACCCGACCGCCTGATCCGCCCCCCGGGCGCCCTGCCGGAAACTGATCTTTTCGCGCGCTGTATCCGCTGCGGTGAATGTATGGCGGCCTGCCCCACCAATACCCTCCAGCCCATCTGGTTTGAAGCGGGCTTCATCGGATTGTTCAGCCCCACAGTCGTGCCCAGCCATGCGCCCTGTGATCCCCATTGCAATCGCTGCGCCCGGGTATGCCCCACTGAGGCTATCCGGGAACTGGATAAAAAGGAGCGGCTCTGGGCCAAGACAGGCACGGCCGTGATCCTGCAGCACAAGTGCATTGCCTGGGAACATGACCGCAAATGCATGGTCTGCGATGAAGTCTGTCCTTACGATGCCGTAAAATTCATCAAACGCAAGGACAAGCCGGTCCCCGTGCCGATCGTACGAGAGCACATGTGTTCCGGCTGCGGCTATTGTGAATTCCACTGCCCGGTAAAGAATGAAAAAGCCATCATCGTGACCGCCTACCAGGAGGTCCGGCTGGCGACCGGTTCCTATATGAAAGAGGGTAAATCGAGGGGCTTCGACCTGGCGCTCGATGAGAAGAAGGAAGCCGGATATGCAGTGGACTCGGGGACCTTCGATGAGTTGCCGCCGGGGTTTTCTCTGGAACCAGATGATGAATAGGATATCTTATTTTGCAGCTACTGTGAGCCCTTTTCATTACCTGTCATTCTGAGCGCAGCGAAGAATCCCCCACAAGATAGAGCAATATCCCGATTTTATATCGACCCTGCTAAATCTGTCCACTCTGAATTTTTTGATTCGATCAGTTCAATTTTCTTTTTGCGCAACCACCCTTTAATCTTTTTCTCATATTCAATCGCTGCATGGACATTTGAAGTCCTGTCGAACCATACTAGAACCTATCTCAAAAAACGGATTTTGGTTCAAAATCAAGGCGGCCGTGAGGTTCAACCCGGAGGAATACTAGAGTATTTCGAGGACTTGAACCGAGCGCCCAACGCCGAGTTTGGGCCAAAAGACTTTTTTGAGATGGGTTCTAACCTGTCTATGTTGTATTTCTTTGTGAATCCTGAAACCCGCTTCTCCTTGTGCTCACGGACGCGCCTTCTCAAGTTACTTGTCATCCCGGTATACAACGTTCCCGAGCGATTGGTCATAATGTAAACATAGTATTCTTTCATCTATCGTTTTCCAAAACCCTACGGATCCGATCTTGAGGACGCCCCCAATGCTGGTCACGCTGAGCAAAGCGAAGCGTCTCCCACAACCTAAGGCTGCCTTTCATTGGGAGGGATTCTTCGTCGCTTCGCTCCTCAGAATGACAGGGTAGTTGTGAAAAATAATAATTAGGGGATCTCCAGGGTAATCCCCACCGGACAATGATCCGAACCGAAGATATCATTGTCGATGAAGGTGTCCATCACCCAACCCTTGTCGATAATGTCTTGGGTAACGAAGAAGTAATCGATCCGCCACCCGGCGTTGCGCGAACGGGCATTGAAGCGGTAGGACCACCAGGAGTATTTGACGGTGTCCGGATTGAAATGGCGGAAGGTGTCTACGTAGCCGCGGGCAATGATATCGTCCAGCCAGTCCCGCTCGATCCGTAAAAAGCCGGATCGCTTAGCATTGGCCTTGGGATTTTTCAGGTCGATCTCGTTGTGGGCCGTGTTGTAGTCCCCGGCGATGATCAGGCTGCGCCCCTGGTCGCGGAGACTGTCGGTATAGGCAAAAAAGTCTTTGTAAAAATCGAGCTTGTAAGCCAGGCGCTCGTCGCTCATCTGGCCGTTGGGGAAGTAGATGTTGAAGAAGATGAAATCACCGAAATCGATTTCAACGATCCGGCCCTCGGCATCGTAGCGGTCGATTCCCAGTCCAGTTTTAACTTCCCGGCCGGGAATTTTAGTGTAGACCACGGTGCCGCTATAGCCCTTTTTCACCGTGGCATACGACCAGTGGGCCGCATAGCCTTCCAGGTTGCGCATGGCATCCGTTCGTTGCTCCGCCTGCAGTTTTGTTTCCTGCAGGCCCACGATGTCGGCGTCCAGTTTTTCCAGGGACGCGAAAAAGTCTTTTTTCACGGCGGCCCGCAGGCCGTTTACATTCCAGGATACCAGTCTGATGCGTTTCATAGTGTGCGATCCTTATGTTTACAAGATGATTGGATGATGAATCTCTATCACATGGCAGGCCAAATCGTCCAGATACGGAAAAGCCGTTTCTGACCACGGGGGTTGCACCACCCGGGCAAATGCAATATATTTGCATAGGGTCCAAGGGCAAATTTAGACCCCATAGGCTTAACTATTTAAAATTAAAATATTTTCGTATAGAATTGTGTCTCCCCCACAACTCGCCGCGCTTATGGCGTTTTGTATGCGGAGATGGATACCGTTTAGATAAATAGACACCACACAAGAGGGACCGGATGTTCAGGCAACGAATCTTTATATTAATTTTATCAATATTTACAGTATGTTTTCCAGAAACAAGTTTGGCGGAAGATCGATTTCCGGTATTTGTCAGCATTGCACCGCAAAAATACTTCGTGCAACAAATTGGCAAAGACCTGGTGGACATTCAAGTCATGGTTCCACCAAGCGCCAATCCCCACATCTTTGAGCCCAAGCCAAGGCAGATGACGGCCCTTGCAAAGACGCGCCTCTATTTTGCCATCGGGGTTCCTTTCGAGAATGTCTGGCTGGCAAAGATCGCGGACGCAAACCCAAATATGAAAATCGTGCATACCGACCATGGCATTGACAAGATCCCAATGGAGGCGCATCACCACCACGAGGACGAGCACGCCGAAGGCTCCGAACGCGACCCGCATATCTGGCTTGCCCCCCCCTTGGTGAAAATTCAGGCCCGCACGATCCGGGATGCGCTCCAGACAAGCGACCCCGCCCATAAGGCGGATTATGCCGCCAACTATGCAAAGTTCGTGGCGGATATCGACCGCCTGGATTCTGATTTGAGGAGCGTTTTCGCAGGTAAGCAGGGCTTGCGCTTTATGGTTTTTCATCCTTCCTGGGGGTATTTCGCCAAGGCCTACAATCTCAAGCAAATCCCTATCGAAATTGAAGGAAAAAACCCGAAGCCGGCTCAACTCAAAGAACTTATCGAACATGCCCGGGAAAACAAGATCCGGATTGTATTTGTCCAGCCGCAATTCTCTGCTCGCAGTGCTAAACTGATTGCCCGGGAAATCGGCGGCCAGGTGGCCTTTGCCGACCCGCTGGCTGAAGATTGGATGGACAACTTGCGTATGGTGGCCGATAAATTCAAAATGGCTTTGAAATAGTCATGAAGGAGAGTGTTAACCATGCAAGCACCGTTGGTCACCCTGGAAAATGTGAGTTTTGCCTATAATAGAGAGCCAGTCATCCAGGATGTGTCCCTGGACATCTCGCGTGGTGATTTTATCGCCATGATCGGCCCCAATGGCGGTGGTAAAACCACCCTCTTGAAGCTGATCCTGGGGCTGCTCGAGCCAGGCCGGGGAAACATTCGGGTCATGGACCTGCAGGCCATGGCAGCCGCACCGAACATCGGCTATGTCCCTCAAAATGTTCACATCAACAGTGGCTTCCCGATTACCACGCTGGATGTGGTCCTGATGGGCAAGCTTGATCCACGCAAACGCTGGCGCCGTTATACTGCGGCAGACCGCCGGGAGGCACAGGACGCCCTGGATCGCCTGGACATGGGGTTGCATGCCCACACGAAAATAAGCGAGCTCTCCGGTGGACAGCGCCAGCGCGTGTTCATTGCCCGGGCCCTGGTCACCCAGCCGCAACTGCTACTACTTGATGAACCCACCGCCAGCATCGATACCCGGGGTCAGGCCGAGTTTTTCAAACTGTTGGCCGAACTAAACCGGGAGATCACCATCCTGGTGGTCAGCCATGATTTGCTGGTGGTCTCACGCTATGTGAAATCGGTGGCCTGCGTGAACAAACGACTGCATTACCACGACCAGGCCGAGATAACCGGTGAAATGCTGGAAACCATGTACAGTTGTAGCGTGGAGGACGTGTGCCCGGTGGAACTGGTGGCCCATGGGCTGCCGCACCGCGTACTGCATGAACATCATGATCATGACGAGCATGATCATTAGGTGGATAGGCAATTAGACTGTAGGCAAACCTACCTATCTCGCCCGTAGTTATAATAATAAATTTCGGCAGAATTATCTGTCATTCTGAGGAGCGCAGCGACGAAGAATCCCCCTCAATGAGACATGCCCTTAGCATGGCAGGGACTCTTCGCTTCGCTCAGAGTGACAAGGCCATTCACTCACAAAGAAGGTTTAAAAATGCTGGAAGCACTGCAATTCGAGTTTATGCGCCACGCCCTGGTTGCCGGCCTGCTGGCCAGCATCATCTGCGGTATCATGGGCACCCTGGCCGTGGTTAACCGTCTCGTTTTTCTTTCCGGCGGTATCGCCCATGCGGCGTACGGCGGTATCGGGCTGGCCTTCTTTTTTGGCTGGCCTTTCCTGGCCGGCACCCTGGGATTTTCCCTGGCCGCGGCCTTTTTGATGGCGGCTGTCAGCCTGAAATCCAAACACCGCGCCGATACGATCATCGGCGTTATCTGGGCCCTGGGCATGGCCATCGGCATTATCCTTATCGACCTTACGCCGGGCTACAACGTTGACCTGATGAGTTACCTGTTCGGCAGCATTCTCACCGTCCCGACCGCCGACCTTTACATCATGCTGACCATGGGGGTTGCGATCGCATTCCTGGTGGCCTTTTACTACAAGGACCTGCTGGCGCTGTCATATGATGAGGAGTTTGCCCGCATTCGCGGCGTCCCGGTCAAGGCGCTCTATTTTGCCATGATCGGCATGCTGGCGGTAACCATCGTGCTGGTCATCCGGGTGGTCGGGTTGATCCTGGTCATCGCCCTTTTAACCATCCCGCCGTTTATCGTTGAAAAATACGCCCGGTCCCTGATGCAAATGATGGTGGGCTCCAGCCTGCTGGGTGCTGTTTTCACCGTCGTGGGTCTCTGGTTGGCCTATGCCTACGACCTGACTTCCGGGGCGGCTATCATCCTGGTTGCCGGGTTCGGTTTTCTCATTTCACTGCTGATCGATAAACTCAGAATTTTTAGACCGGCAGGCCCGCAACGGGCAAACACTGAAACGGCAGCAACCACCGCAGACTAAATAGAGGGATATCATGTGTCACCATTGTGATTATCAGCAAATGCTTGAGTCCGTAGAATTGGAGACCACCCCAAATCGCCTGGCCGTCCTGGAAGTAGTCGGGAACAACGGCTATCCTCTGTCTGCCGGAGATATCTTTAAAACCCTGGAGCGCAGCAGCAGCATCAACCGGGTAACGGTCTACCGCATCCTGGATCGTCTCGTGGTCGAGGGTGTGGTCGAGCGTCTCAGTACCGGCGGGCGCGCAGCCTATTATGGCCTGGCCCCCAATGAACACCACCAGCCCCACCCGCACTTTTATTGCAAGAGCTGTGGCCAGATGGATTGTCTAAATCCGGAAACTTTGAATATTGAAACGCGGACCATGCAAAAGACCTTTCCAGGACAGATCGACAAGGTAGAAGTAAGAGTGGATGGGATCTGTAAGAATTGTCTGAGCAGATGGTTAAATCTTGCTACAATATTTACCGCCTGCCGGATACATAGGTAATCATATGCATCGGAAATAGTTTTTACGGTCGAAAGAGCACTAAAAAAGGCGTGGATTATGTCAGACAAGCCACGCCTTTTTATTTAACCATCCAACTGAGGATTAATGGTCGTCGTTCACTATGGTGTGCTTGTGATTTGTCGGAGGTATCAAGGTTTTCAGCCCCATGATATATTGGCTATCATAGCAGCAAAATGTAATTGTAAAGTATACGGAATAGCTTATTGCTTGCAGCTTAGGTTAGATTTCAGTCCTTTGTTTGGATTTTTTGAAAATCTTCAAGCAAGCTGTTTGTCAACTCCTCCAATTTCTTGCCGGCATAGTTCATTTCATCAGCCGCTGATGCAACATACATTTTTTCTCTTTTGACATCAACCAGGTAGACTGAAAATTGCTTTCTATCATCTGAATAATACAGCCATCCATACCGATACATCACAATCATATCAGCGTTAATTTTTTTGGCTATCTTTGAAACAGTACTGATGTCTGGTTCAAGTGATGAAAAAGCTGATTTCCTTCTCCACAATTTTCCTGAGACCTCATTATCAATCATATCATCTATAACACTGATACTACGCCTTCTAACGAGTTCTTTATCAGCGGAACTAAAACCCGGGTAATATGAATGCCTGAGAGCGAAATTTGGTTGTCTGTTGGTAAACTCCGTTATAGCTGTAAAGGCTGACTTATAAACCATTTCGTGTGCATTGCTACAGTATATCTCGTTATTAGTAGATGAATCTGAAGGGAAAATTGCTATTGAATATTTGTAATTTGTTGATGGTTTAGAAGAAGTCGATTTCTCAGATTTGCGGCCGGTGTCTATTGGCGCAATTGATGCGGTCATTGGTTGAGCGATCTTTTTTCTTTTTAGCTGTTGTATCTTTAATCTTGCAGCCCCCCGAAATCTGCTATTTGGGTATTCATCCAAGAAGGTATTATAATCCTCAATTGATTCTGACGTCTTAACAATTTCCCACATTTCTTCCTCGGCATTCAGGTGTTGAGGGATCTGTCGTTCTTTAACATCAATTGCGCGAACCGGTCGTGGAGCCTTTTGAGTATCCGGACTAAAATGGAAATCTCTCAACAGAGACGACGATTCCCAAGGAATCTGTTTTCTATCTGAAGCTCGGGTAACTTCAATGCGAACCTTTTTGAACATCTTCTCAAGGGTTAGGCCTTTAGTAGCCATGTGCTTCAATAACTTGGAAGTATAGAGACCGTTTCTACCTTGCCCGTCAGCCGCCACTGAACCTGGGGCTGTTGAGAAGGCTAAGATCGACCCGGCGGGTGCATCCATTTTGGCTAATCCACTGGTGCTTGACCTAAAACTTCGAGAATACGGGTTATTTCGGCACGCATCCAAGATAATAATATTCAATCCATTGCCAGCGTCTTCCATTTTTCCTAAAACTCGCCCTGCATCCACCCCTTCGTACCGCACATCAGATTCTGATTCTATCGTGGCGCCTATAGGTATTAAGTAATTGTGTCCTTGAACCTGCAATCCGTGCCCAGCATAGTAAAACAGTCCAACACCACCACCACGCAGTTGTTTACCAAAAGTGTTTATCGCGTCATGCATTGATCTTAAATTAGCATTCGTCTTCAAGGTGACCTTGAAGCCAAGGCGTTTTAATATAGCCGCCATATCAATCGCATCATTAACAGGATTCTTGAGTGGCGCGTTTTCGTAAGCACTATTGCCAATAGCCAGTGCGAGTCTATTAGTATTAGCAAAAAGGTAACTGGTAGGTTGGCAAATAAAAACGGCTACAGGCAGGATAAACAATAATCGTAGAAAACTCTTCACGCCTCCTCCTATATAACAATAAGTTATTATAAGGAATATGCCGCATATAATGCACTAATGGTGTAGGATTGTCAATTTGCCAATTTTTTATTCCACTTAGGATCTTTAAACTAAATTTACGAATTCGAAACAACATTGGCAGGAATTTGGGTACTTAATGAGGACTTAGTTTATCATGCAAGTAGCACAAATCCATGAGCACTGCATAAATGTTTAGGATATCTGGACCGCGTAATATTGCCACCAATGCGCACCTAATAACAAATAATCGCTATAGAAGAATGATTCCGATATCCTTCAGCTTGGGATGATTTGGTTAGCAGTTACTCACCGCTTTTTTTTCTTGTGCTTCATCACCGTGCGGACCATCTTCCCGAACGCGCGGTCCTTTTTTCTTTTCTCGTGAAAGACTGACTCCCGGGCAAGTTTCATGAAGCTTTCGTAGCGCTCCAGCGGGATCTCACCGGCGTCCAGGGCGACCAGGATGGCGCAGCCCTGCTCCTGGGTGTGGCTGCAATCGGCAAAGCGGCATTGGCCTGCCAGGGCGGTAATTTCACTGAACGTTTCTTCGATCCCCGCCTCAACGGCGATAGTGCCCAATTCGCGCATCCCGGGGGTATCGATGAGCAGGGCACCGCCGGGCAGTTGGATGAGCTGGCGGCCGGTGGTGGTGTGACGGCCCTTGCCGTCTTTATCGCGAATGGTACGCGTAGCAAACCGATCGTGCCCCAAAAGGGCGTTGAGCAGCGTGGTTTTCCCCACGCCGGAAGATCCCAGCATACAATAGGTCTGGCGCGGCTTGAGCAGCGTTAGGACGTCTTCCATTCCGGCTTTATTTTTGTTGCTGAAGGCCACCACCCGAACGTCGGGCATCAAGGCGTGGATACCGGCCACTTTCGCTGCTACCTCTTCCGCCGACAGCAAGTCGCTTTTGCTCAGCAGTATGGCCGGTTCAATGCCCGTGTCATGCACCATCACCAGGTAGCGTTCCAGGCGCCTTATATTGTAATTTTGGTCCAGGGACTGGACAATCGGACCGATATCGATATTGCCGGCGATAAGCTGAAACTCGACCTTTTTCCCTGGTGTCTTGCGTTTCAAAACGGTCTTGCGGGTCAGAACCGCATCGATGATCGCACTACCGGCCTCATCAATATACTTCACATAAACCCAATCTCCGACAGCCGGATAATCCAGCGGCGACGCGGCACTGAACATGAGCCTGCCGGTCACCTCGGCCGGCACTTCAACATCACCATTGGATATGGTGTAGCTCTCCCGGTGGGCCGCCACTACACGCGCGATCTCGCCGGCTGTCAGTCGGTCCGGTTCGGCCTGATCCTTGTACCAGGCATCGAACCCAATTGAATTTAACTCGGTGTCCATGGATGTGATTCCCTTCATCCTGCCGTTCTAAGAAGAATGGGTTGTCTGATCATAATGTTATGTCGGCCTTATAACAAAACCAGTCAGAAAGCAATCCGGTCATGGCAGCTATACCGCGAATATAGGTTTCCTTGATTTGAACGGAGGGTCATCAAAAAGGAGAGAATTCGATCTCCCGGCAGCTAAAGCGCCTGCCCGGGTATTGCATATCACTGCGCCCGCGAACCTGAGGCACACAGGCAACTGGGAATATCCAGCTTATTCAGGCGGCAAGGATTTGAGCGGAAAGAGAACTTCACCCTCGCCCTCCAGCCGACCGTAAAGGGGGTTCTGGCGGCGGTCGGAAGCCTGCATCACCTGGGGTCGCAAATAGGCCCCCAGTTCGGTACCGGTTACCACCAAATCCCGGTTCGTATCGGCCTGCCCGGCAAAGGCCTTCAACAGGTAGGTGGTAAAAAGGCCATGGCCGTCCCTTTCCGTCACCTGCTCGTCCTTGCCGCCCGCGGTAATGATCTGTACGGTGCGCATGGAGGCAATTTTGCGCAGGTAATCCGCATTGGAACGGGCCAGTCCCGCTGAGCGATTCAATCCAAGCCCCGAGTAACACGAATCCATGACATAGAGGATATGCTTGGCGGGAATCCGGCTGGACAGTCCCCGAATGGTCTCCATGGATATGGCCGTGGCAAAATAGTTGGTGGTATCGGCATCCACGGGAATAATGTAGCCCCGCTTGCCGCCGCGGGCCTGCTCCTCGGTCTGCCCGTGCCCGGCAAAATACATCACCACGCGGTCTTCACGTCCCACCAGCTGCGGCAATTCATGCCCCAGTACGGTCAGCAGGCGCCGCTGGGTGGCCTGCTCGTCCAGGATGGTAATAATCTTGTTGAACCCCGCCTTTTCAAAAACCGCTTTAATGGAAAGCGCATCCGCAACGGCAAATTCCAAAGGCGGCCATTTCTCGTATTGATCAACACCGATGACAACCGCCACCGATTTATCGTAGAACTTACCCTCCGCCTGGGCAGTAGCGGCCTTGACACGGCTAGCCGCCACCGGAATAGAGCGCTCAACCGTAGTTGTAAGGCTGGTGATGTGGTTTAAAAGAAACGGACACTTTGCTAAGAACGAAATATCAGAAAGCGAGGTGTCCAATGAGTACTCAAAAAACCAGACGGAGTTTCACCCAAGAGTTCAAGGATGATGCTATCAGCCTGG